>Ga0180431_10003560_pt1 | contig 19998 bp, 37 predicted proteins | sample SS_ome_11_FD_132459 | JGI IMG/M metagenome (GOLD analysis project Ga0180431, IMG submission 132459) | Hypersaline lake sediment archaeal communities from the Salton Sea, California, USA - SS_1_MS_1 metaG | ecosystem: Environmental > Aquatic > Non-marine Saline and Alkaline > Hypersaline >... | reverse complement strand
CGCAAGTACCGCCCGCAGACATTCAAAGACGTGGTGGGACAGGACGATGCTGTTGCGATGCTGGTCGACATGGGCAAACGAAAAGCAATTCCACATTGCCTGCTGTTCACCGGTCCCAGTGGATGCGGCAAAACGACGCTGGCCCGAATCATGAGGGCCAAGATGAAATGCGGCGACTCCGACTACCAGGAACTGAACACCGCCGACTTCCGTGGCATCGACATGGTGAGAGAGATAAGAAACCGGATGCGGTTGGCTCCCATGTCGAGCAAGATCCGCATGTGGTTGATTGACGAGTGCCATCAATTGTCGAAGGATGCCCAACACGCCTTCTTGAAGATGCTCGAAGATCCACCAAATCATGTGTACTTCATGCTGGCTACCACCGACCCGCAGAAGCTGCTCCCCACCATCCGCACCCGGGCAACCGAGGTGAAGTGCCGAGCCCTCAAGACGAAGGAGATGGAGGAGTTGTTGATCCGGATCTACGAGGAGGAGTGTGGGGTTGGGATGAACGAGGATGTCTGTGACAAGATCGTCAGCATGGCCGACGGCAGTCCCCGGAAGGCCCTGGTGCTGCTCGGGCAGGTGATCGGAATAGACGACCCGGAGAAGGCCTTGGCGTCGTTGTCTGGCGGCATTGCTGAGCAGGAGGCAATCGATCTGGCCCGTTTGCTGATGCAGCCCAGATGTTCATGGCCTGATGTGGCAAAACTGCTCAAGGCCATCGAGGGGTTGGATGTTCAGGCGGAGGGCATCCGCCGGGTGGTACTCGGTTACATGAGTACCGTGGCGTTGGGCGGGGGCAAGGGATCGGCCAAGGCTGTAGACGTGATCAAGTGCTTTCGGGACGACTACTTTGCTTCTGGCAAGGCGGGATTGATCGATTCTTGTTGGGATGCCGTGCATCCGGCACAAGATTAGAAGAATCGACGGGTATAATAGAATCGGAAGGAAAACAATCCATGAAAGCAAAGATCAAGTACAGCCTGGGGCGCACGATAAGCACTGCCAACTTCGAGAACGCCTGTCCGGAGGTGGGCATCGAGCTGTAAGTTGAATATGAAAATGATCAACAGCTTCAAGAACAGTTCGATCGTGCAAAGAAATGGGTGGGAGATCAAATCAAAAAGGAAGAACTAGAATGGTTGACGTGAAACAAAGCGATTTTGAGATCGACCGGTTCAGGCTCGACGAGGAATGGGTGGAACAGCCCAATCTGTATTTCCGTTATGTGCAACTTGCTGCTGATGCAAGACAGGATTTCGACGAGGCAAAAGCAAGCGCATCTGTTGTTCGGGCTGAAGTGGAAATGGACGTCCGCGAAAATCCGGGGGAACATGGTGTCGCCAAGGTCACGGAAGCACTGGTGCGGGCTGCTGTAGAAGCTTCTCCCAAGGTGCAACTTGCTGACAAGAAAACGATCAAAGCACGTCATGCGATGGATGTTGTCCAGGGGGCCGTGTCAGCGCTCGATCATCGCAAGAAAGCTCTCGGTGATCTAGTTTCGTTGTATCTTGCAGATTACTTCAGCAAACCTGTTGCGAGAACAGATGGAAAGGAAGCAGCTGAACAATTTGACAAGAGACGAGCTCGTCGTTCCCAAAGAAGGGCCAGCGGCGATGTTTGAAGTTCTTTTGATTCTGCTGTTGGTGGCATTGTTGCCGTTCATCGTGTATACCACGGTATCGTGTGCAACTCATGCCTATCTGAAAACGCGTTACCAATTTCACAGGGAGATGCACGAAGATGGCGAGAACAAGAAAAGAACGTAAGCGGGCTTCGGCCCGCCGGCGGGTTGAAACCCATGACACCGGGGGTGGAAGCAACTATCTTCGGATGCCGGATGGGTACAGGTTCTTTCAGGTGAAACCCGGCAAGTATCGTTTTGATTTCATGTGCTATGAAGTCAAAACGGGATGCGACGAAGACACCGGAAATCCGTTCTTCGAGAAGGGCGAATTGGCGTACGAGCGGACGTTTTGGATTCACCGGGACATCGGACCGAACGGTGATTGGCATCTGTGTGCCGCGAAAACGTTCAAGCAGCCCTGCCCCGTGTGCGAATTCAGGGCAAAGGAAGCCCGCAATCCTGATGCAGACGAGCAGCTGCTGAAAGAACTTGCCCCGAAGGAACGACAGCTCTGGCTGCCCGTCGATTTGGCCCATCCGGACGAAAAGTTCATCTGGGAATACAGCCATCACTTGTTCGGCAAGCAGCTCGATGCAAAGATTCGTTCGGGTGACGAGGAGGACGAATACGAATACTTTGCTGATCCGGAAACTGGCCAGACGGTCCGGGTTCATTTTGAGCAATCGGACCGAGGCAAGTGGTGCGAACCCACCGACATCGAGTTCCGCGACCGCAAGACTCAGTACGACGCTGAAATCGTGGAAGATCAACCCGACCTGGACAGTCTGCTGGTTGCCACTCCGTACGAGAAGCTCAAGAGGTTGTTTCTCCAGACGGATGATGTCGACGAGGATGAGGATGCTGACGATGAAGACAAGCCGGCTCGTCGGCGAAAATCCAAGGCGAAATCCAGCGAAGACGATGATGCTGACGAGAAGAAAGCTGCTGCGAAGAAACGATTGGAAGAATACCCACGTGCTGCTGATTACAGTTTGGAAGAGGGCGACCAGGTCGAATATGGCGACGAGGGTGTTTGCGAGATCGTTCGGATCAGCAGGGACGGCACGTCGCTCACTCTGGAAAACGAAGACGGCGACACGATCCGGTCGGTCGGGGCTGACGAAGTCACCAAGCCGAAGAAGTCGAAGTCAAAGCCAAAGCCGGTCGATAATGATGACGACGATGATGATTGGGACGACGAGGACGACGAGGAGCCGCCGAAGAAATCCCGATCGAAGGCCAAGCCCAAGCCCAAGAAAGAAGACGACGACGAGGACGACGAGGAGCCGCCGAAGAAATCCCGATCGAAGGCCAAGCCCAAGTCCGAGTCCAAGGAAGAAGACGAGGACGACGACGATGATTGGGACGACTGGGACGACTGATGATGAGTGATTGTTGAGTAGTTGAGGTCTCCTTCTGGCCCGGCTTCCAACAAAACTACGGGCACGAATTGGCGAAACGGCCCGAGCCGGGTTTTTCATCATGTCCACAAGCATCGAAGAATTGAAACGAGCCATGACGACAAAGCGAGAGCCGAAGAAGGGGAAGGGCTTGTCGAAAAGCAACTTGCTGTCTACCGGCTGCACCTTGCTGAATCTGAGCATGACAGGACGGCCGGAAGGTGGGTGGGTTGCAGGTCACTATTTCTTGTTCGTCGGTGACTCGGACTCGGGAAAGTCGTGGTTCATGCACACGACGATGGCCGAGGCCAGCATCAACCCGGCGTTCGACGAGCACCGGTTGATCTACGACAACACGGAAGTGAAGTCGCTGATGGACATCAGCCGCTACTTCGGCCAGCGGTGTGCCGACCGCATCGAGCCACCCCGGGTTGCAGACGGCGAGCCCGTGTTCAGCCAGACGACCGAGGAATTCTACTATCACCTGGACGACGCCGTCGAGGACGGCAGGCCGTTCATCTACATCCTCGACAGCCAGGACAGCCTCAGCAGCGAGCGGGAATCGACGAAGTTCGACAAGCAGAAGGCCAAGGCCCGCGGCAAGAAGGTGCAGGTGTCGGACGGCGACTACTCGGACGGCAAGGCCAAGAGCCACTCGGCCAACCTCCGCCAGTTCATGGGACCACTTGCCCGGATGAACAGCTTGCTGATCGTGGTCAACCAGAGCCGCGACTCGTTCAGCATGTTCGAGCGGGACAGCTACAGCGGTGGGCGTGCCCTGAAGTTCTACGCGGTTGCTCAACTCTGGTCGTACCATGCTGGCATGCTCCAGCGGGAGTTCCGGGGCATCAAGCGGCAGCTCGGCATCCGCTCGAGGGTGAAGGTGAAGAAGAACCACATCACCGGAAGAATGGGAGACGTCGAGGTGCCGATCTACCACAGCCACGGCATCGACGATGTCGGATGCAACGTGGATTACTTGCTGGCCGAGGGCATCTGGGCGAAGAACAAGAAGGGCATCATCAAGGCCACGGGCATCGGCCCTGCGATGGAACTGCAGCGGGAGAAGCTGATCCGGCAGATCGAGGAAAAGGGGCTGGAAGAAGATCTGGCGGAGCTAGTTGGCGAAACATGGAAGGGCGTCGAGGAAGCCACGGCGGTCAAACGGAAGTCTCGCTATGAATGAACTGGTAATAGCCGTCGACGTCAGCAACTTGGCCCACCGGGCGTTTCACACGACCGGCGATCTGTCTTATGAAGGCGACGGGACCGGGGTGCTTTATGGCGTTCTGAGGGATATCATTCAACTGGGCGACCGGTTCGGTTCCAATACATTTGCATTCTGTTTCGACGGCGGCTGCGATTTTCGCAGAAGGATCTATCCCAAGTACAAGAAAATGAGGCAGCAGCGACGCCGCGAGGCCGGCGAGATCGAGCTGGAGGCTCGCCGCGATCTCCGCCGGCAGATCTATCGGCTGAGAACCCGCCATCTTCCGCAAGCGGGATTTCAGAACATCTTCTGGCAAGAGGGATACGAGGCCGACGACGTGATTGCTTGGCTGGTCAAGCATTATGTGAACTATGGTGCTGATTTCGCGGTCGTCAGCAGCGACCACGATTTGCTTCAACTTCTCGACGGCGACCGGGTGATCATCTGGTCCCCCGTGACCAAGCAGGTGGTGAACGAGAACGTCTTCCGGGCCAAGCATGGAATAGGCCCGTCGATGTGGTCGATGGTGAAAGCCATCGCCGGATGCAACAGCGACGAGGTGCCGGGGGTGAAGGGAATCGGCGAGAAGACGGCGGCGAAGTACATTTCTGGCAACTTGAACACGGAGTCGAAGAAGTACCGGGACATCATCGACAACCACGAGCTGATCGAACGCAACTTGAAGCTGGTGGAACTGCCGGCCCAAGGATGCGGCCCGTTCGATCTGAAACGCGACCGGGTCACGGAGAGCGGTTGGAACAAGCTGGTGTCGTCGATGGGAATGAAGTCACTCGTAGGAAGGTGGGATTGATGAGCACCCGGATTCTCGCACTCGACTTGTCAACCTGGACCGGATGGGCACACAGCACCGGACCGTCTGGAGTTCAGGACTTCTCCTTGTCGAGGGGCGAGTCGAGCGGCATGCGGTTCCTCAAGTTCCAGGGGTGGTTGAGCCGGGTGTTCAAGGATGCTCCGTTCGATCTGGTTGTCTACGAGCAGCCGCACCTCCGAGGCGGGGCAGCTACCGAGGTGCTGGCCGGGATGGTCGGCATCTTGCAGGCATGGGCAGCCGAGCACGGCATCGAGACGGCGATGCGGCATTCCCGCGAGATCAAGATGCATGCGACGGGCAAGGGCAACGCCAGCAAGGACATGATGATTGAAGCGGCCAAGGAGCGGGGCTGGAATCCCGAGGACGACAATGAGGCGGATGCCCTTTGGCTTCTCGATTTGATGAAGAAGGAGCTTGGGGTCGAATGATTGAACGCCTCCGGTTGAAGAACTTTCAGCGCCACGGCAAGCTCGACGTCGAACTGTCGCCGGGCATCACCGCGATCACCGGTCCCAGCGATGCCGGTAAGTCGTCCATCCTGCGGTCGATCCGTTGGGTGGCGTTCAACCGGCCGCTGGGCACCGGCTTTGTCCGGCACGGCGAATCTGTCTGCCAAGCCGGAGTCCGGGTTGACGGGAAGAGCATCATCCGCCGGCGCAACAAGAAGCAGAACACCTACAAGATCGACGGCACCCCGTTGAACGCCGTGGGCACGGACGTGCCCGAAGAGATCGACAACCTGCTGAACCTCGGTCCGGAGAATTTCCAGGGCCAGCACGACCCGCCGTTCTGGTTCAGCTTGACGGGCGGCGAGCTGGCCCGTGAGTTGAACCGGATCGTGGATTTGTCGGTGATCGACCGATCGGCATCGTGGTTGGCTTCGCAAGTTCGACAGGCTAGGGCCGAGGAGAAGGTCTGCGGAGAGCGTCTGGAAGAGGCCAAGGCGAGGCTCAGCGACTTGTCCTGGGTTCCGGAAATGTCGAAAGGCATGAATCAGCTCGAGGACGCACAAAAGGCTGCTGCCGGCGCGGTCGAGAAGCGGGATCGGCTCCAATCCTTGCTCTCTGACGCCAACCGGGCGGAGGAAGCGGCAGAATCCGGCCACAGGCGGGCCAGATTGGGCCTGTCTGCCGTCGAAGCGGGGAAAGGGTATTTCCAGGCATCCAACCGGTTGCAGGCTCTCAGACGGGCAATCTCGGCTGCTGAGCGGGCGGCCGATGATGCCGACCGGAAGGTGCCCGACATCATCGGGCTGGACCGTGCGGCAGAAGAACTGGCAGAAGTCGATAATAGGGCGAAGACAATTCGGCGGTTGGTTGAAGCTGCTGAAGCGGCTTGCACGGCTGCCGGGGAAGCCGAGGAACGGTTGGATGCTGTTCGCACGGACATGCGCGACAGGCTTGGCGGGCGCTGTCCGCTTTGCGGGGGAGAAATGAAATGAAAGAAGAACCGATTGCAGTCTTGTGCTCCGACATCCACTTGTGCCACACGCCGCCCACGGCACGGTCGGCCGAGCCGGATTGGTATGCAGCGATGGGCAGGGGTTTGGGGCAGTTGCAGGAACTGGCCGACGGCAAGCCGGTGATCTGCGGCGGTGACGTGTTCGATCGGTGGAACCCGCCGCCCAGGCTGATCAATTTCGCGTTGCTTCACCTGCCCCGTCCGTTCTACACCGTCTACGGCCAGCACGACTTGCCGTACCACAACACCAGCCTGAGCGACTTCACCGGGCTCTACACGCTGGTCGAAGCGGGGAAGGTCAGCCACCTCTATCCGGGATCACAGGAATATGTCCACACTATCAACGGTGGCATCGACATCAGGGGATTCGACTGGGGAGAGGAGTTGGAAGGGCCCGAGCATCCGACACCCGACGGCGGGTTTCCGATGCTGGTAGCTCACCGGTATGTCTGGAAGCCGGGGTGCAGCTATCCGGGTGCTCCAGACACCGGCAAGGTCAGCGGATTGAAGGAGTCGCTGGCCGGTTACGAACTGGCCCTGTTCGGTGACAACCACATTCCGTTCACCGCGATGTCCGGCAACTGCCAAGTGGTGAATCCTGGCTGCCTGATTCCCCGCAAGCAGGACGAGCGGGAACACGGCGGCAACGTGGTGTTGCTTTACAGCGACGGGTCGGTCGAGTTGGTCCGTCTCGACGACAAGAAGGACGTTTGGCTGGATGATGACGAGACGGTCGTTTACACGGATCGTGACATGGAACACCTCGTTCAGACGATGCGGGAATTGGCCGCTGACAGCATGGACTTCCGCAAGCTGGTCGAACGGTACCTCGACGAGAACGACATGGACGACATGGTGCGGGAACTGTTGCTGAAATCGTTGGAGGCTTGAAATGCGAAGCGAATTGCTGGAGCAGGTCGTCAGGGATTGCGTGCAAGACATTGGCGATCCTTTGTTCGTACACATTCTCAGACGCTGCGAAGCAGCATGTCCGTGGACCAACGTGGAAGAGGTGAAAGCCGTTGTGCGTGGCATGGTCAATCGTGGTGTTCTTCACATGAGGGAAGACCCTGTTGACCACGACTGGACATATCGAAAGGGGCCAAAATGGACCTGAAAGAATACGAACGGCTGAAGACCAAAGTGGATCGGTTGCAGCGGGAAGCCGACCGGGCCGCCGGCATCCGTGACGAGAAGATGGGCCGGCTGAAAGAGGAGTTCGGCTGCAAGTCGCTCGACGCGGCCCGCAAGCTGCTGAAGACCGTGGAGCAGGAAACCGAAGAGGCCGAAGCTGGGTATGCTGAGGCTTTGGAGGAGTTCAAGGAGAAGTGGGGAGACAAGCTGTGAACGAAGAGCAGCAAATGGTCGACATGGATTTCATTGATCTGCAAGCAAGCGTGGCCGAGATGGAATCACAGTACCGCTGGGCTGTTGAGGCCCGCAAGCAGGAACTGGAGATGCTGGAGGAGAAGCAGCAGGCTCGGAAATCAGCAGAACAAGCTCAACAGGTGGTCCAGCAACTGGCGAAGGAGATTCAGCAGCAGGTTCACGAGCGGATCAGCGCTGTGGTGACAGAGTGCTTGCAGACGGTTTTCGACGAGCCGTACTCGTTCCGCATCCGGTTCGATGCCAAGCGTGGCAAAACCGAAGCATCGCTGGAGTTCAGCCGGGCAGGTGTGGTGCTGGACGACCCGCTGAACGAGATCGGGGGAGGGGTGATCGACGTGGCTTCGTTTGCCCTGCGGGTGGCCTGCCTGATGCTGGCGAGGCCCAAGCGACGGCGGTTGTTGGTGCTGGACGAGCCGCTGAAGAACGTCCGTGGATTGCAGAACCGGCAGCGGGTGCGGGACATGCTGGAGAAACTGGCCGATGACTTGGACATGCAGATCGTGTTGAACGTCGACCTGGATGCCTATCCGGAGTTCGGGTTGGGCACAGTGATCGAAATTGGAGGATGACAGCGGCGGCGTCGTGGCAGCCATTAAGGCTGTAACCTGGAGCCGGGAAGAAGAGTACCAATACACGGCTCCTCACCGCTGGGTGGGTGAAGCCCGGCCCGCCGCATTTCAACCACGAACGGAGCGATGCGATGAACCACTGGTATGTGGCGACGCCACATCCCGAGATAGAGCGGATGCTCCGGGAAGTGGCAAGAATCCACGGGTGGGAGTGTGGTGCAAGGTGTCGAGAGTGGGGCTACCTATCGACGTTTGCGCCTCCACTGCCCGGTCGTTTCGTAAGTCGCCACGGTGCAACTGACTCGTGCGGCGAGCAGGTGGACGTTGCCGAGGCGGTGCGTCGCCTGAAAGCCGGGCCACCGAAGCCAATGAATCTCTTGGAAGGATGGGCGTGGTTTGGCAACGACGATCACCGCCTTACATTCAGCACCAAGGAATATGCTGATAGGCAGGTTGCTAGTCACGGTGGCCGCGTCGTCCACCTGGCTGAAAAGCCGCACGTGGACGACGTGGACTGGGAGGAACTGGCAAAAGCGGTGTGGCAAGAGCATAAGCACGTTCACGGTTGCCAAAGATCGGTGTACGAATGGCACGAGCTTTCGGTGTGCGACCGGCAAGCTCTTACCGCCGCCCTCCGCACAGTCATCGGCGGACGATTCTGCCGGGGAGGGGAACAGGAATGAAAATGCTCATCGGCCACTATGCACATGAGTCGAACGGCCTTCGCCTTGAGGTCGAACCGGAAACGGAGCACGAGCGGCAGCTGCTGCGAGCGTTTCGGACGTACGGTGCGATACAGCGCGATAATTATGGAGATACACTTCTGATCCAGGTATTCAAACAGCCGACCGAGGCGGCGGGAGGGAATGATGACTGACCACATCCAATGGCTGCGAGAGCAGGCCGGTGGGCCGATGAGCCGCGATCCGGAGTGTATCGACACATGCAATCGGCTGGCGGAGATCGCCGACGAGATCGAGCGGCTGCGGGGCGAGCTCGCCGCTCAGCCCGCCGGGCGTGGCGAGTGTGACTGGCGCGAGGACAGCGGTATTTACGACACGGCCTGCGGCGAGTGTTTCGAGTTCACCGACGGCCAGTCGTTGACAGAGCAGCCGGAGATGAAGTGGTGCCCGTTCTGCGGGCGGAGAATCCGCGAAGCCGCCAACCAGTGAGACTAGTCAAACAGGCCTCACGCCAAGACGCCAAGACGCGAAAGGGAGGAGGGGACGATGGATAACAACTGGAACATCCCACTGTGCAGGCTGGATTACAGACTGTTCTTGTACGTGCTCGATTGCGGGTGCCACTTCCACGGCTCACTTGCGGAGACTCGGTGGGAGCGGGAGGAGCGGGAATACCAACAAGCCGCAGAGGCGGCGGGAGGGGAGGAATGAACATACCGGACAACCTGCTCGATGTCGCTGTGGCAGAACTCGAGATGCACGGGCTGAACGTCAGGCAGATCGACTTGATCGAGAACAAGCTGGGGATCATCTGGCTGAGGGACCTGAAGCACGTGGACGAGCGGGAGCTGCTCGGCGTGAAAGAATTCGGGGACTGCTGCATGAGGCGGCTGAAAAGTTCAATCGAATCCATGTCGAGGGAAAGACAGGGATCGGAGTGATGCAACAAGCGGGAGAACTGCGATGAAGAAGATCGAGGTCGAGTTCAAGTTCGAGATCGGGCAGGTCGTCTACCACAAGACGGCTGCCCACGACATCGTTTCAAGGCCGAATGCCTTCATGGTGGTCGAGCGGATGATGATCGAGTGCCCGGGCGGCGTCCAGAAGAGCTACAAGCTGTCCGGCAAGGCAGAGGCAGTCAACGAGATCGCCCTGGCGGCCGAATTGCCGGAGTTCACGCCGGAAAGCGAGGAATACATCAGGGCCCTGGCGGCCGAGGAGGGCCGAAGGGAGTCCATCCGGCTCGACGAGTTCGGCAGGATCAACCTGGCCGAACGGGCGATGAGGGTGTTCGACGGCGAGTCCGGTTGCAGGGAAGTGGCCGACGCGGCCTGGAGCAAATTCCGCGAGAACGCGGATCATGTGGACGACCATGAGGCTTTCGTGGAGGCCGTGCAAGAGACCATGGAGAACTTGCTGAGGGGTGCTTCTGCTGGGAAGAAGAACAAGGACGGCGGCAGGAGGGGACGATGAGGCTGCACAGGGTCGCTCTTGGGAACGAGATGGACGGCCACCGTGGGTACAAGTGGGTTGGCATAGCGAAAGAAGCAGCGGATTGTGCCCGCCGTTTCCGGGAGCAAGATGAAGGGAACACGGCGTTCATCGAGCTTGCCGAAGTACCCACCGAGAAACGGCAATTGATCCGATTCCTGAATCAGCATGCAGGCCACCCGGACAACGGGCAGAGGGGAAGCGAAGCCCCGAATCTGCCGGGAAGAAGTTCAAAAAGTGTTGCCTGACCAACAGAGCCGCCGAGGCGGCAGGAGGGGACGATGCGCAAGCAATTCTGGGAGCATGAGCCTGACGTGGCGGCAAATCGGGAGGAAGAACGGGCAGACCGACTGCAAGCGAAGGTCGAAGCGTTACAGGCCGAGATCAAGCGGCTGCGGGACATCGTTGACAAGCTGCCGAAGACGGCGGACGGCGTGCCGGTTGTGCCGGGGATGACGGTCTGGGTAAACGACAACGGCATTGGGGTATACGCCGAACGACACGTAGAGGAAGTGGCAAACACTGGGTTCTACAAATACGTAGAGAGACGGGCGGGCTGGAGCTGTGAGTGGTGTGCCGGAAAGAACTCATATTCCACCCGCGAAGCTGCCGAGGCAGGAGGGAAGAAAGAACAGCAGAAGGAACATCTTCAGCAAGATCGGGGGGACCGGGGTTGACAGCCCCTGCAGTACTGATGTTAAATTGAACGATCATGACCAGCCCGCTCGACACGACTGCATACGGCATCGAGGCCTTCGAGAAGCGGAATCTCCGCACGAAGAACATGACGGAGGCCCGGTTCAACCGCATCATGAAGATGTACGATGACGTCTGCAACGGGCTGACCAACCAGGTGGAATTCGCCCGCCGCTACGGGATTACCCCTGCCCAGGTGACGATCGACATGAAGTACGTGTGGGCATTGTTCAACCACGAGTTGAACGCCGATCTCGACCGGAGCAGGGGAGTCGCAATTGCCAGGCTCGAGCGCGTGATTCTCGATTCGTCCACGGCGTGGGAAAGAAGCAAGAAGAACAAGGAAACTGTGAAGGTCGAGTACAGGCCGGTGTCGTGCCGGGCGTGCAAGGGAACCGGAATGGCCGGCGGTTCTCCGGAGTCGGAAGAATGGTGCGAGGAATGCGAAGGAGAAGGCGAGATCGAGACCGAGGTCGTGACCAGATCGACTTCCGGGCAGGCCGGGGACGCGGCGTTCCTCAGGGAGAGAACTCTGGCCATTCAGCTGCTCGCGAAGATTCAGGGAGTGATTTCCGGCACCAGGGAATACCACTACCACGACAACCGGCAGCAGACGCAGATCAACTTCGACAACATTTCTCCCGAGACGGTGCTCGAGGGAAAGGTGCTGATGGCCAAGATGGAAGAAGAGGCCAGGGAGGGAAGCAGGAACGGGCGGACGGCCCTGCCCGGGGGCGGCGCTGCGGGGAAGCAGCAGGACACGGATGCCCGGGACGGATCCTCAGCCGCTTGAGAGGGTTGACGTGGGCAGCGACAAGTTCGACCCGGATCTGATCAACCGGGCATACATGGAAAAGTCTGCGAACGACTTCTTCCTCTTCACCAGGGGGCTGACGATCCCGTCGGCTACCGGCCCCCGCCTCTACGAGCTGTGCATGGCGGACTTCCAGAAGGAATCGTTCGCCAGCCTCGGCCCCTCCCTGCACGCCGTTCGGGACGGCAGTCCCCCGCCGGTCCGCCGGTTCTGGATCGAGCGTACGAAGAAGGCCGGCAAGGACAGCGATCTTGCGATCTGCCTGGTCTGGCTGATTGCCTTCGCACGCAGGCCCGTCAAGTGCCAGGTGGTGGCGGCGAACAGCCGGCAGGCCCGGATCATCGAGGACCGGGCAGTCGAGCTGGTTCACTACAACCAGTGGCTGGGCGACAAGGTGGAAATCATCCAGTCGTGCATCCGCAGCCGGAAGATGCCGAAGGAAGCATGGGTGCGGATCGAGGCCACCGGCACTTCCGGCGAGGCCCAGGGGCAGACGCCCGATGTCCTGGTGCTCAACGAGCTGGTTCACGTCGACAAGTGGTCGGTGATGCAAACGCACTGGAACAATGCTTCCGGGGTGCCGCAGGGGATCATCATCGTGTCGACCAACGCCGGCATCCGGAACAGCAAGGCATGGGTGTGGCGGAAGAACGCCATCGAGAACCAGCAGCGGTGGAAGGTCCACATCTGGAGCAAGCTCGCTCCCTGGATCAGCGAGGAAGACGTGGAGGAGGCGAAGAAGAACGACCCGATCGGGGCAGAATTCGCCCGGTTGTGGAGGGGCCAGTGGATCAGCGGGGTGGGAGGAGCGGTGGACGAGGCGTCGATCGAGGACGCCTTCTGCTTGGGAGGCCCCACCCAGCAGCCCGCACCCGGCTGGCGGTACATCGCCGGCCTCGACCTCGGCATCAGCCACGACCATGCCGGGCTGGTCGTGATGGGAGTGAATGCACAGGACGGCCTGCTTCACACTGCCTGCATCCGCCGGTGGAAGCCCGACACTCCCCAGGGGAACAAGCTGGAGGTGGACCTGATGGCCGTGGAGGACGAATGCCGGCGGCTCGCGGAGCGGTTCGACATCGAGTGGTTCGGCTACGACCCGGCCGCCGGCGGCTCGATGATGGCCCAGCGTCTCCGGGCAAGCAGCATCCCGATGCAGGCCGTGGAATTCTCCAGGCCGGGCAACTTGACGGCGATGGCCACGGCGTTCGTGGTGGCGCTGAAGGACCGGGTTCTCAAGTGCTACGATCTGCCGGACGGCACGCTGCGGCGGGACTTCGGCAAGTTCCAGATCGAGCACCGGCCTCCCAGCAAGTACAAGCTCACGGCCATTTCCGACGAGTTCGGCCACGCCGACGCGGGCACGGCCCTGGCGATCACGCTTCCCCGGGCGATGGAGATGCTGGAGCACCACGCCGGCCGGTGGCGGGAAGACGACGTGATAGGAGACATGGACATGCCGGAAGATCTGACGGACGAGGAAATCGAGAACATGGACCCGGTGCTGCGGGAAATCTACGAGATGGACGAGGGCGGGGTGGACGAGTACATCCGCCGGCCCGGCGCGTGGAGGAGAAAGAAGAAGCGGAGAAGGATCGTGCGGGGATCGGCCACGGAGGACGAGGAATCCCTGATCCGAGGAGAGGAGGAGAAGGAAGATGAACGGTTACTACATTCGCTGGGCATACAGGAGGGACGTCGACGAAATCGCCGACATCGAACGCAGGTCGTTCGGGAGCCCCTGGAGGAAGAATGAATTCTTGGCAGCACTCCGGAAGAGGAACACGATCGGAAAGTCCGTCGTCGAGGCGGACACCGGCAGGGTCGTGGGCCATGCAGTGTACAGCCTCTGGAGACGAGAACTGCGGCAGAAGGTGCTGCTCATCGAAACGATGGCCGTCCACCCGGAGGAACGGGGTCTCGGCCTGGGCCGGATGCTGGTGGACGATCTGGCCAGGGTGCTGGCGAGGCCCGGCGAGAACGCCGTGATGGTCGAAGTCGGAGAACAGAATCTTGAAGCACAGTTGTTCTTCCAGCACATGGGATTCCGGGCTGTAGCAGTGGAGCGTTCATTCTTCGCCGACGGCCAGGACGGCTACAGGATGGTGCTCCAGAACACGGAAATCGACCGAAGCTGGGTTGTACTTTCCAAAAACGAGAAATCAGTATGAGGGAACTGGCCCCCGTTTGATATGATGGAGAGCGAGAAATGGAGAAACCAAGAACGAGCATGGGCACGATCGACTTGCACGTTCTCGTGTTCACCCGGAAAACCCAGCGGGAAAGCTCGATACTGCCCAAGTGCTTCATCGAGGGGTTGCGGTCTGCCCTGAACGCGGGAATGACTGCCGAGCAGATAGCTGCGAGCTTGATGATCATGGCTGGGTTCCACAACATCCGGGAAATGGACACTCCAGAATTGATCGGGAGAACGAAAGAGGTGATGGGAGCAATTCAAAGGTACGATGCATATGAAGATGCATTGGATTGCCTCGAAGAGTAGCAAACCCCAGCAGGAGGACGAGCGATGAAGAGTTTTGCATTGGCATCGGCAGCAGTTGCGGCGATCTTGTGGTGCGGTGAAGCCCAGGCCCAATGCGGGTCTGCCGGGTGTGCCGTGGAAGTCAGCCCCGCACGTTCCGTGGCAGCTGCCGCTGTCCAACCCGTCCGCAGGGTAGTTCATGCCGTGAGGGAGCGGCAGCCCGTGAGGACGTTCCTTCGCGAGCGGCAGCCCGTGAGGCGGTTGCTGGCCAGACGGCCGGTGCGTCGGCTGTTGTGCAGGTGATCATGCTCAACGAACTCGCCCAGTGGTCCATCATCCTCGTTTTGCTGTTTGTGGTAGTTGCCTGGGTGGAGGCCCAGTGGCGATTGGCAAAGCTGCGGGCATTGAAGGCATGGCGTGGGCTTTCGGCCCTCTATTCCATCATTAGGAGGATTCTTCCATGGCAATGACTGACTACATTCTGATTGGTGTGGTCGCCGTGCTGGTCTTGACGATGCTCTGGCCGCAAGTGTCCAAGGCGTTCAGCAAGGTGGCGGAAAACAAGAGTGCCAAGACAAAGCCGGGCGCTGTCGATTCTCATGGCTTGTTGAACGAGATCATCGATCTTCAGGAACAGGCAGCCGCCAGCGGGCAGGGCGAGACGGCGGAGAATCTGGCCGGTGCTGCCGAGTCCGCTTTGCAGGCCATCGTCCATCCGGTGCCCAAGGAGAAGGTCCAATGATCCGGCTCATGCTGTACGTCGCCGAGACCTATCTGGCCGTCACGGTGCTGGCGTTCCTGATCACGCTGGCAACCTACACCGTGGCAGCGGCCCGTCAAAATCAGCATTGGTGGCCATACAAAGGGGCCGCCGGGTTCTTACGGGTCGTCCGTAACACGTTGGTGCTGACGGCTGGCTGGCCGGTGATGCTTGGCAAGGGAATCGCCACACAGGTCCAGGCTTGGATTGACGCAAACAGGGGAGGGGTGTCATGAGTAACCGACGGGCCATCCAGTTTGCGTTGGTCGTGTTCTGCTTGGCGATGCTGGTCGTCCGGAACATGGGCCAGTTTGCCGGCGGTGGTGTTGCTCCGGGTGCGAGGACGGCGATCGTCGTGGAGGAATCCGGGGATCGGCCGACATGGTTGGCCACGATCATCCTGTCGGAAGACGTGAGGCAATACTGCGAAGCGAAGGGGCACACGTTCCGGGCCATCGACCACGATGAGACGAGCGAGCAAACCAAGCCCTATGCAGATGCGGCCGAAGGCGATGTGCCGGCCCTGGTGGTGGGAAAAGCCAACTACGGAGAAGTGATCAAAGTCACTCCGATGCCGAAGAACGTGGCCGACACGATCCAGGCAATCAAAAGTGCAGGGGGGTAGGCATGAGAATCGACAACGGCATCTATCACGTCGTTCCGCCAGGGAAGAAAACCGGATGCTTGCCCAGGGTCAGCCGCCCTGGTGAGTGGTTCCCGTTGGCAGAGGAACGCATCGAGCTTGTTCCTCAAAATCAGTGGGAGTCCCTTTCCCGAAAGAACAAGGTGACGCCGTTCGTTCCGATGATTCTCGACCAGGACGGCGTGGGAAGCTGTGCAACGGAAGCCACGGCTCAGGCACTCATGACATGTGCCCGTGTTTCCGGTCTACCCCACGTCCCGCTGAATCCGTGGTTCATCTACTACACCACCTCTGGCGGGCGGGACGCTGGCTCCTCGATCGACCAGAACCTGCGTTTCGTTCAGGAGCATGGGTGTGCTCCGATGGAAGTTTGGCCCCGGTCGAAGGGCTGGCAGAGGAAGCCGTCTCGTGAGGCCTATGAAGCGGCGATGAACTTCCGGGCAGTCGAGGTGTTTGACATCCAGACGATCGAGGAGTTCGTCTCGGCCGTCCTTCGTGGGTTCATCGTGGTTTATGGTGCCAGGGGCCACGCGGTCTGTGGGACGGAGTACAGGCCGGAAGGCCCATTTGGCCCGAACTCGTGGGGGACCACCTGGGGACAGAACGGGATGGGAATCTGGGTGTCTTGGGGCCAGATCAATTGGAGATATGGTGCATGGGCACTGCGGGTTGTCTCCGAAAGGAGTTTGCAATGAACGATCGAATCGGTGGAGTCGAGTTGTTTGCGCTGTTGGTCATTGCCGGGCTGGCCGGCTATTGGGCAGCATCGTGGGACATCCAGCCCGTGGACCAGCCCGCTGTCGCTTCGGACGTTCCTGCCGCTGATTCGGATGCTATGGGAGACGATCGGGTGGAGGTTGGCAATCCGGAGGGCATCGTCGATCTGTACCGCAAGGCGTGCAATCTGGCGGAGTTCGGCGTGAAGCTGGCGAAGGGCATCAAGGCGGCGGCGAACATCATCAGCGACGAGGACATCGAAGAGGCAGAGGAGATCGTCGAGCAGCACAAGCGCCGGCGGGTCTGCGAACCTGCCATGAGCATCCCCACGCCCCTGTTCGACAAGCACCGCAAGTTGTGCGATGAATGTGCCGCCGGCAGTCCCGGTGTTCCGCTGTGCCCGGAGGGCTTTCGGTTGCTGCAACAGGACCTGAAGAACTATCAGAACCAGGACGGGGAGCACCTGCCCGATCCGCCCTTCGTCGAGCCAGATCCGCCGGCTGTCCCGGATGATCAAGCGGCTTGCCCCGACGGCCAGTGTCCGCTCGTGCCGGCTGCCAAACCAAAGCGGCAAGCGTCCCCGGCCAATTACAGCAGCGGCACGTGCCGGCCAAGGGTGCGTCGGTTCCGTCTGTTCCGGAGGTGGCGATGATGTCCCGCAAGCACATCCACATCGCGGCGTTGGTCGGATTGCTGATCGGGGGAGGTCTCGGGCTGGCTGCGGTGTGGACGGGTGATTGGATCAGGTCGGCGGTGGCCTGGAAGCTGCTGCTGTCGGCCGGGGTGGTTGGGTTCACGTCGGCAGTCACGGCCTTCGTTACGAGGGGAGGCAAATGATGGCCACAAACCTGAGGATGTTCCAGAACAGTTTGCTGGCCCACAACGCAAGGCTGCGGTGGTTCCCTTGCAGGGAGGAAACGAAGAGGAAGGTGATCGCAGCTTGTGTGTTGACCGACCCGGCCCTGTGGACGGCCCGGAGCGAGAAGGATGCCCGGGAGGCTCTGAAGCGGCAGGTCATGACACGCTGCCGGGTTCACAAAGTTGGCAACCCGTTGATCTTGATCGCCCTGATCAGCTTGGCCATTCAGATCATCTGGATATGGTGGCAGTGGAAGAACAGCGAAGGATCGGACGTCCGGGTTGCGGCGGAAGTCTTCTGGACGGACATGGCCTGTGAAGCTATGAACGAGTTGGAATCATGAACGAAATGTACGGACGGCTCATGGACATCCTGGGGCACATGATCGATGCGTTGGTTGTTGGTTCCTTGATCCTGTGGCCGTTGGGCATTTGGAAGCTGTGCGAGTTGTTGGAGTTGGCCTATTGGTGGTTGATTCAGCCGAAAGGGCTGTAGCATGGCAAACTGCTTCAAGCTCTTGATCGTGCTGATCATCCTATTGGCCATTGCTGCCGATTGGATGATTGAGGATGTTGCAGTACACACAAGTAATCAATGTAACGGCATCTGGTTTGACTTGAAGGGAAACTACCAATTCGCAGTGTATTCGTTTCCGGCGAGTGGAGTTGAGGCTGCTGTTGTTTTGTATCACCCGAAACTGGAACTTCCGACAGCCGTGGCCTTTGACGGAACACGGGTGTTTTTCCAAGAGGCTGAGTAGCTGGCATGATGAAGCCAAGACAAGACCCATGCAGCCGGGAGAATCCTCCAGAGTTCTGGACGGGCTATGGCGCGTACCGGGAAGGCCGGTGGATCGATGAATACAGCGAGTCGTCGCCCGAGCCAACAGAAAACATCGAACAGTATTGGGCGGGATGGTGCTTTGGATTGGTCGAAAAGAAACGGCCGAAGCCGTGGTGGGCAAGCAAGACGATGTGGCTGGCTGCCGTTGCCATCGTGCTGGCTCTGCTCGCGTTTTTCCAGCAGCAGTGGGTGTCGCAGAATCCGCAAGCGGTCGCCGGCATCGGGATGGCCCTGGCTGCCGGCCACGCCGTGTTGAGAGCCATGACATCCAATCCGTTGCAGTTCGGCGGGTATGGTGGCTACGGGGGATACGGCGGATACGGTGGTGGGGCTTATGGCGAACATAACACTTATGGAGGTGGGTGAGATGAGATCATTGTTCATCGGCTTGGGAGTCGTGGCATCGCTGTTCATCATGGCTTTGGCGTTCTTCACGGGATACATCTTCGGCGAAATTCATGGTTGGGACAAGTGCTTCGAGGATCTGTCCGGCAACTACGAGGCGTTTGCTGGAGAACTTGTGGTGGACGAAAGGGCGCGGGAGATGATCGGAGAACTCGACGAACGGGTGACATCACTCGAATCGCAGATCGGGAGCAGCCCATGATGGTAGTAGACCAGATAAAGAACTCAAGCGCGTGGGCAAAAGTCGTGGTGGCTGTTGCTACCTGGATGACGACATTGGCCATTGCCGTCACGTCTACGGCGTACTGGTTCGGAACTGACAGGTCGGTCGCCCACGAACGCATCCGGCAAAACCACCAGACTATCTGTACTCATTCTTCAACTTTGATCGACCACAACAAGCGGATTCGGATGCTCGAGGAGGACCGGGCACGGCTCAGCACCGAGTTGGACAACTTGGTCAAGGGATTCGAGCGGGACATGGCTCGGGTGCATTCGCAGCTTGACGTGATGATCACAACGCTGAGGAAGAACAACGGCCAATGACGAATTGGAAGTTGAAATGACCGGCACGCTCACATCATTCCTGAACACGCTGCTGACGTGCTACGGTGCGATGGCAGCGATCCGGGTGTGGTGTGAACGAGAACAACGCCCGTTGCCGCCGGGGCCGACGGAGCGGCGAGAGCAGCGGCAGGCTGATTTAAGAATGATGGCATAAACGCCATGAAGATAGGAGTTCCAAATGGGAACTGTCAACGGTAATTTCCTGACTGAGCTTGTCGAAGACACCACGCCACAACTCGGCGGCAATCTTGACGTAAACGGTAAGAATGTCGGCGGTGTCACTCCTACGGAGTTGGGCTATGTGTCCGGCGTGACCTCCGCGATCCAGAGCCAGATCAACACGCTGGACAGTGCGTCGCATACGCAGAACACCGATACCATGCTGGACGAAGGCGGTGGCAATGCGGTCACTGCTGCTGAAGCTCTAGCTGCCTATACGCACTCCACGGTAGCCACTGGCAACCCGCACAGCGTTTCCAAGTCCGATGTTGGACTAGGCAACGTCGTCAACGCCGAGCAAGTCCAAAAGGCTGCACCGCAACTT
>Ga0180431_10003558_pt1 | contig 20000 bp, 17 predicted proteins | sample SS_ome_11_FD_132459 | JGI IMG/M metagenome (GOLD analysis project Ga0180431, IMG submission 132459) | Hypersaline lake sediment archaeal communities from the Salton Sea, California, USA - SS_1_MS_1 metaG | ecosystem: Environmental > Aquatic > Non-marine Saline and Alkaline > Hypersaline >... | reverse complement strand
TTCGGTGAGTTCGGCAGCATCCGGCCCCCCTAGGGTTGCAGGACCGCGCGCCATTCCTCCATTCGTGCGAACTCGAGGCAGCCCTGCCTGGCGAACAGGTGCAGCATCGCCCCGTTCGACTCGCTCGTTCCGTCATGGTACGTCGTGCCGCCGAGAGCTCGAAGGGTCGCGATCCCGTGTCGGTGAACCTGGAGGCCGAGGCCGCGCTTCCGGTGTGACGGCACGATGCCCATGAAGGCGATGGTGGACCAGCCGTCTTGGGGCGTTGCGAGGCAGAAGAGGATAGCTACTGCTTCTCCATTCAGATAGCCGACCTGGGCCGTGCGCGGATCGAGCTCTGCGTAGCTTTCGCCGAGGAGGTTCTCGATTGCCGCGGATCCTGAGGCCGTGTCCACGCCGTCCGGGGTCCCAACGCTTGCGTCGCGGAGGAGGTTCAGGACGAGGCTCTCGCCAGTCTCAGCCATCGTCTTCCACACAAGACCCGATCTGCCCTCAGTGGATATCTGCGCGAGCGGGGTCTTGTACTCGACCCGACGAGTGGCGGGTTTGAACCCCGCGTCGAGGAGGGCTTTTCGATAGTCGGGCGTCATGTAGGCGTCATGCACGCGCGTGCCCAGGACGTGGACGCTGAGTTCGCGGGCGCGGGCGCGAGCCTCCATCAAGAGGCGCCCGATGCTCTCACGGGTGGCGTGTCCCTCCCGGCACCGCAACGGCATGAGGATTGCCTCGTCCACCCCACGACGAATCAGCCGGATGCTGCTCGTCACCTGGAGCCCGTCGGGGCTGAGTTCGATGAAGAAGTCCGCGAGGTCGAGATCACCAGTCTGAACTCGGCGACTCAGCCGCTCCAGAACGGCTGAAGGCTCCTCTCCCCGGAGAGAACCGACAAGCTCAGCGTATGCCGCGAGAGGCTGAGACGCATGGATAGGATCATACATGATCCGAGTCGGGGATCGTGGAGGCTTCTCGGTGCTCCGAAGGAGATGGCGAGAGCAAGTCTCTGTCTCGCACGCGAGGTCCGGGACTTGTCGCGAATGGGGACTCCCGCGTGGACGGGCCCTGAGGAGCTGCCAACCGCGTCGCTTGTAGGGGGCGGTCTCACCTTCGGGTAGTGAACACTCGGAGACCCCTCACCAAAGACCTCGAGTCCTCCCGGCTCGTCCGGGGCCCGCTGCAGGTCAACCACAGGATGTGGCGGGTCCTCGCGTGCACGCGAAGGCCCAGTCAAGCAAATGGGACCCTGTGTCATGGGGATGTTAGCGGCCATCCCTCCGGGAACGAGCGACGTCTCAAGGAGGTTCCGAGCTTCGCCATCGCTCGGAGAGGTGCTGAAGCTCAGGGCTGGGCGTCCTCACTGGTTCCACCTCAACAAGGCGGAAGAACGCCTTCTGTACGGAGTGCGTACCGATTCGCACGCCGGTCGTGGGCCTCCGGCGTGTGAATCCCCAGCCCCGCTCGGGTTGAACAGCAATCGCCAAGTCTGCGGGATCCTGGTCTGTCCTGCGTTGTCCTCCGCTCCCGCGCTGGCTATCATGCCGAGGCATGGGGAATCAGAGGGCTTGCGTGTTGCTGCTGGCCTTGTTCCTGCTAGCAACTCCTGTGGCGGGAGCGAGCTCATCCACCCGGAGCCTAAGGGTCGGCGCGGATCCCAACTCCGGCTTCTACTGGCCCTATTTCTTGCTTGCCCCGCCCGCTGCGCTGCTGAACCGCGAAGCGCAACGTGAGACCTACATCCTGGTTCTTCCAAACAACACGGGGCATCCGGACAACGATCAGTCGGTTCACGAGGCCTCTGCAAGAGAGGACTCCGAGACAAGTGAGGCTGCAGGCATCGCCCGCGAGTTCGGCCTCATCCTCCTCGTTCCCGCATTCCCGCGCCTGGAGGCAAGCAGAGGGGGATACACACATGCTCTAGGGCGCACTACCTTGACAACGGACATCATTGAACTGCAGAGGCCCGACCTTCAGCTCTTGGCCATGCTGAGCGACGCTCGGAAGCGCCTGGAAGCGGACGGATGGCTCCTGAATGAGAAGATCCTCCTAACCGGCTTCTCTGCGAGCGGTGCGTTCAGCAATCGATTCACGGCGATCCATCCCTCCGTCGTGTTGGCCGTAGCAGTCGGGTCTCCCGGCGGATGGCCCATCGCCCCCGTCTCGTCGTGGGAGGGCGAGCAACTCCCCTATCCATTCGGCATCTCGGATTTGGCAGATGTAGCAGGGCACAGCTTCGATCCAGATGCGTATTCGGAAGTCCACCAGCTGCTCTACCTTGGTTCCCAGGACATCAACGACATGTGGGCGGGAGACTGGCAACAAGCCATCTGGGTGTGCGAGACGCTGGGCAAGCTTCCCATCGATAGATGGCCTCTCGCAGAGGAGATGTACCACGAAGCTGGCGCTGATGCCATCTTCCGCGTTGTTGATGGACTTGCGCACTGGCAGACTCCAGAAACGACAGGATTGGTCCAGGACTTCTTGCGGAGCGTGCTGACAGAAGACGGATACAGGGGAGTGGCCTCGCGTGACATCTCCGCATCCTTGAGCATCGACGGCATCGCAGACGGCTCCTGGGACAACGCGTTCTTCCACACTGCAGATCCAGAGGCAGACACCGAAACGCCGGGAGCTGACATCACTGACATCTATGTGGACTTCGCGCACGACTACGTTCGCATTCGGTTGGATGTCGCAGACGGAGCGCCCGACGGCCTAGGGATCTCCTTCGTAGTCAGCATATCCCCGAGGCAGTACCCTCTTGCCCAAGGAGTTAGCCCGTTGTCAGTCTGCACGCTGTCGCCGGTTGCTGCGACGACGAAGTGCGGAAGCGATAGCGAAGCGACGGCCGGCCTCTTCGTCAGGATCGGCGAAGTCGTCGAGCTCGCCTTCCCTGTTGCGTGGTTGGGATCCTTTGACATTCTCCAAATGAGGTTCACGAGCGTCCCAATGGGAGCATCCCTCTCGAAGCGTTGCGACTACACTCGCGCCATCGAGGTCATTCCAAACTAGTAGGCCACTGTTGCTCTTGGAGGCGGCAAGGGACCCAGGCGAGCCGATCCGCCGCCGCGTTCCGCGTCTGCACCGCTCAGCTTCATCTGGACAACTGGGCCCGAGTACGTCATCTGCACAGAAGGCGTACTGACTCGCACCGACTTCGCAAGGCAAGAAAACGCTGCAATCGCAAGCGTTCGGCACCAGAGATCACCCTAGGCCTGCTCGCGCCGCCTACCACGAGGGGTTCACTCAACGCGCTTTCGCTCGCAATCGAGGACCGGCCAGTGTGCTGGATGCTGTACCCCCGACAGGATTCGCGAACCTAGGCTGTCCGACTGGCATCAACGCTGTCGTACGGCTCACGAGTTCGCTCCACGAACTCGCCATTCCCGAGGCGTCCAGACGTAGAACTCACACCTTCACGCGAGAGTTCCCGGTGCAGCTCAAGTGAATGCAGCACTTGACTCACACGGGGGATGCCACTAGGGTGGTCGGAGAGTAGACTGGAAGGCAAGTTTGCAGGGAGGACTTCGAGCAATGAGGAAGGTTCTCGCCCCCGCCTTGATCGTTATTGGTCTCGGTGCAGCAGCACTCGCCGGCCCGCTTTCGGGCACCGCAGAAGTCTGTGCGAAGTTCGACGAGACCGACCTGGTCGCCTTCGACAGCGTCATCGATCTGGACTACACGGTTTCGAGCTTGACGCTCGGCGTGACGGCAGTCTTCGAGCTTGACGAGTTCGACAAGCTGTTCTTCACCGCCGCAGGGGCGCTTGGGACCATCGAGTTTCGGTCGATGCTCGACTTCGACCGCCAGACCAAGGAGTTCATGGCGTGGACCAACGCGGCGAGCATCTCCCTCGGAGGGGCGACCCTGTTCGGTCTGTTCGTCGTGGAGCTCGTTGACGTTGGCTGGCCGATCCCGACGGAGGGAATCGGCGTCGGCGCCACACTCGGGATGATTGGCACGTTCGGCGACGTCTCTGTAACGGCAACGTCCAGCTTCAACATGCTAGTAGAGAACGCCCTTCTGTTCCATCTGTACGGCTACGACTTCATGGTCGCGTTCGACGCGTTCAAGGCGTGCGGGGAGTGGTATACCTCGTTGGTCCTTCCGTACGAAGTAACGGATATCGGTTGCGATCTCGTTTGGAGCGGCGCCCTGATCGCCGCGGACTTCCCCTTCGCCTGCCTGGATGCGACGGTCCTCACGTTTGTCGGTGATGAGGGCTTCGGCTCTTTCCTCCTCTGGCTCAAAGATGTCGAGATCGGAATCCCGTGGCTCGTCCTCGCAGGTCTCTACGTCGGGTTCTACGTCGACGAGAAAGACGTCGACCTGCATTTCGATCTCGTGTTCGGGGACTTCGTCTGCGTGACCCCATACGTCTCACTCGACACCCAAGCCGAACAGCAGATCGAAGGGATCACGCTGAACGCGCTGCTGTTGGAGTACAGCTACAACGGTGTCACGATCAAGGCAGGCGAGATCTTCGACAAGTCGTGGCCGATCGACGTCGGCGGTTTCGCCTGGGGCTGGGAGCAGTGGGGCTTCACGCTCGATGGCGGCTTAGCTCCTAGGGGCTTCCTCTGGCCAACGGATCCGTGCGTGTACGAGATCGACTACGATGAGTTCTTCGGCGTCTGGATCGACGGCGACAGCTGCTGCGGTGGCGCCTATGACGTCGGGATCATCACGTTCTTCGACACAAGCCAGACGGGTCAGCCGTTCGACTGGTCCGAGACCGTCACGAGCTTCGAGATCGGCGTCGGGACGAACGTGACGATCGGACTGTCGATGAGCCTCATGGCCGACGGGTTGCAGTGGTTCCAGATCTGCGGCGAGTTCAGCTTCTAGCGGACGGGAACCGACATCGGTTGCGAGAGGGAAGTGTGGAAGGCCCCACGGGGCCTTGTCCTTTGGCCTTCGTGCGCGAGGGTTCATGCACAGCTTCGTCTGGTACCCCCGACAGGATTCGAACCTGTGACCTACGGTTTAGGAAACCGTTGCTCTGTCCTACTGAGCTACGGGGGCAGGTCGTCTGACGGAGTATAAGGCCTCGCTCCTCGACGGTCAGCTTCGGCACGCCCTCACCTCGCTGTGACAGATGATGTTGCGTCGTCCGTTTCAGCAACAATGTAACCTGCCGACGCACCGCGCCAGTTCCGTGCGACACCCGACGACGCGACGGACCACCCTCCTCTATCGATGCCGTCGGCCATCCAGCTGCATTCTTTAGGTCCTCTCTCTTGCCAACAATCGCCCGAAAGACGACAATGATGACGATCGCGTTAAGTGACACGGAACACGGCCGCTGAAGCGGAAGCGAGGTCGGACGATGAAGCTACAGATGACGCTGAACGGCAAGCCGGTGTCGTGCGACGTTGACTCTTGCGCCCGTCTGATCGACCTCCTCCGCGACGACCTCGACGCGAAGAGCGTCAAGGAAGGCTGCGGGGAGGGCGAGTGCGGAGCCTGTACCGTCCTTCTCGACGGCGAGCCAGTCAACGCATGCCTCGTCCTCGCGGCCCAGGTAGACGGGTCCCGAGTCACCACTGTGGAGGGCCTGTCGAGAGACGGCGAACTTCACCCCGTACAGCGGGCGTTCGCCGAGACCGGGGCCGTACAATGCGGCTTCTGCACGCCTGGATTCATCATGGCCACCGTTGCCCTCCTCGACAGGACCCCGCGCCCGAACGACCGCGAGATCAGAGACGCGCTCGCCGGACACCTCTGCCGCTGTACTGGGTATCGGAAGATCATGGACGCCGTCCGCCGAGCAGCCGAGCTGACCGCGTCGCCGAGTGCGGGAGCGCCGGGGCAATGAACTACGTCCGCCCGAGCACGACCGCCGATCTCCTCTCCGCGCTGCAGGAAGACGGCGCGGCGATCCTTTGCGGCGGGACGGATATCCTGATCAGAATGCGCCGCGGCCTCCTCTCGCCGCGGACGCTGGTCGATGTCTCGCGCCTCGAGGATCTCCGCGGGATCGAGGCGGTCGACGGCGAGATTCACATCGGGGCTGCCGTCAACGAGAACACCATCTTGAGGAGCCCGCTCGTCGCCGAGCGGCTTCCCCTCCTCGCAGATGTGCTGAAGCGGCTCGCCGCGGTAGAGATCCGAAGCCGCGGCTCCCTCGGCGGAAACTTGGTCAACGCCTCTCCGGCCGCGGACAGCGCGATCCCCCTCCTTCTCTACGAAGCGAGGCTGCATCTCGTCGGAGCGACCGGCGAGCGATGGGTCCCCGTCCGCGAGTTCTTCGTCGGGCCGGGGAAGACGGTCCTCGCGAAGGGCGAGTTCGTTCGAGCGATCGCAGTCCCCGATCCCCCCGCGGGAGCCCGCGCCTTCTTCCACAAGATCGGACGCCGCCGCGCGCTGATCATCTCGATCGCGTCGCTCGGCGTGCTGATGCGACTCGCCGGGGAGTCAGTCGACCTCGTCCGCATTGCAGCGGGCTCGGTCGCACCGACGCCGCTCCGTCTCGACGAAGCGGAGCGAGTTCTGCTCGGCGAGCGCCTCGACGACGGGCGGATCCGGGAAGCGGCACGCGCCGCCGCGCGCTCCGTGTCTCCGATCGATGATGTCCGCGCGACCGCGGGCTACCGCCGCCAGGTGGTCGCAGACCTGCTCGAGCGGTTCCTGCGACAGGCAAGAAACGATGAAACGTGAGGGACCGACGATGACTGTCTGGTGCGACGAGCTGGCGAATGCGTGGGAACAGCGGAAGGGCCCGGTCGTGTTCGCGACCGTGGACGCGGAGGGAAAACCGAATGCCGTCTACGTATCGTGGATCAAGCGGTTCGGCGAGGCTCTCCTTCTCGCCGACAACTACTTCGACAAGACGAAAGCGAACATCCTCTCCGGGAGCCGGGGGGCGGTCGTCTTCCTCACCGCGGAAGGCGCGTCGTACCAGGTGAAGGGGCCGATCGAGTACGCGACGAGCGGGCCCGCGTTCGACGAGATGAAGCAGTGGCTCCCCGACCCGAAGCGATTCCCCGGCCACGCGGCCGCACTTCTCCACGTGGAGGAGGCGTACAGCAACCGCTACGGATCGAAGCGGATTCAGTGACGCCGCCGCCTATCGCTCGATGGCATCGACGAGCCGAACCCCGAGATCCCGAGCCTTCGCGAGGAGGTCCTGTGACTGCGTCGCCTCGTCCGGCCCGAAGAGATCCGTCACGAGGAGTTCCTCCCACGGCGTGATCTCGTACGTGCGGAAGAGGGCGTCGATCGTCTGCTTCAGCCCCGAGAACTTCGGCGTCGGATCAGCGGCGACGGCCACGAGGAGGCCGAGTGCCGTCTTCCCCATCGGTCGAAGCGATCCGCCCCGGTCTCGAGCGAGCGCCTTCCGCGCGCCGGTCGACTGGTTCCGGTCGATGAACGCCTTCGCCGGCGAGGGCACGTTCCAGAAGTAGACCGGCGTGGCGAAGACGACGGCGTTCGCTTCGAGCAGACGGCGGCGGACCGTCTGGAAATCGTCGACGAGGATGCACTCGCCGGTCGTCGCGCACCGCTGGCATCCGACACAGGCAGCGATGTTCAGCCCGGAAAGGGGGATCGTCTCGGTCTTCGCCCCCGCACTCCCGGCTCCGCGAAGGACCTCGCGGAGGAGCGTGTCGGAGTTTCCCCCGCGCCGCGTGCTCGCAGCGAGGCCAAGAATCGCTGGCCCGACGTCATGAGATCGGTCGATCACGGCTTCTCCTTCGGCGCGTTTCGCATCGCGGCGGACTAGGTCGACAGGCCGATCCGGTTTCCGACATCGTCCTCGATGAGCGCGAAGTAGCCTTCGTCCGGGTCGTTCGACGACTTCGGCGTCTTCGGCATGATCACCCTCCCACCCGCTTCCACGACGAGCCGAAGGGTCGCGTCGATGTCGGAGGCGCGAACGTGAACGATCGGTCCGAGCGCCGTGACCGCTTCGGGCTTCGTCTTGAACATCCCGCCGATCCCCTCCGGCCCCTCGAAAAACAGGAAAGCGTCCCACCCTTCGCGCGCGTAGAATCGCCAACCGAACGCGCGTTCGTAGAAGCGTCGACTCCGCGTGAGGTCGGTCGTGAAGAACTCGACGTAGCAGATCGCCCCGTTCCGCACTCGCCCTCCTTCTCGCCAGGTCAGTTTCGATTCGCCCCACACCTGTACAGTATGATACACAGTGCGTTAAGCTATACTTTACAGCCACGGAAGGCCGGAGGCCACCCTGCGGACGGGAAGACGTTCCCCTTGGGCCTCCGCGAGACGTCAAGTCGAAAGGGGCCGACCATGCCGTACGGGTACCGAGGGAACATCCTGCACGTCGACCTGACGAAAGGGAAGATCGAGATTGAGCACCCGGACGACTCGTTTTACCGGCGATACCTGGGCGGAAGCGCGATGGGCACCCACTATCTCCTCGCCCGAACGCCGCCGGGGGCCGATCCACTCGGGCCGGAGAATACGCTCTCTCTGATGATCGGCGTCATCACCGGCGCCTCGTTCCCCGGGCAGTCCCGCGTGGCGGCCGTAGCGAAGTCCCCGGTGACCGGCCTGGTCGGCGACTCCCAATGCGGCGGGTTCTGGCCGGCCGAATTGAAGTTCGCCGGCTTCGACGGGATCGTGATCGTCGGCAAGTCGCCAGAACCGGTCTACCTTTGGGTTCGCGACGGGGCGGCCGAGCTGCGCGACGCGTCCGAACTCTGGGGCCGATTCACAGCCGACGTCGAGGACGCCATCCGGGACGAGCTCGACGACCCGAAGGTGCAGATTCTCCAGTGCGGGCCGGCTGGCGAGCGTGGCGTCCGCTTCGGCGCCCTGATCCATCACGCCAACCGCGCGGTCGGGCGAACGGGGATGGGCACGGTGATGGCCTCGAAGAACCTTCGCGCGGTCGCCGTCCGCGGCACGGGCCGCTTCGAGGCGGCCGATGAGGCCGCCGTGCGAGATCTGGCGAAGTGGGGGGCCGCACACTTCGCCGACTCCGAGGTCGCTGACCTGAAAACCTACGGCACGCCGAGCATCCTCCTTCCGCAGAACGAGTCGGGCGGCCTTCCGACCCGCAATTGGTCGAGCGGCTCCTTCGAGGAGGCGGACGCGATCAGCGCCGAGCGGATGAACGAGACGATCCTCGTCGGAAACGACACGTGCTACGGATGCATCGTCCGCTGCAAGCGCGTCGTAGAGGTGGACGGCGGGCCGTTCCCCGTCGACGGCCGCTACGGCGGCCCCGAGTACGAAACGCTCGCCGCGTTCGGCTCGTACTGCGACGTCTCCGATTTGGCGGCAGTCGCGCGTGCGAACCAGCTCTGCAACATGTACGGAATCGACACGATCACGTGCGGCGCGGTGATCGCATGGGCGATGGATTGCGTCGAGCGCGGCCTCCTGTCCCCCGAGCGAACCGGGGACCTCGATCTTCAATTCGGAAGCGCCGAGGGGATGGTCCGTGCAGTCGAGGCGATCGGCGAGCGAGACGGATTCGGAGACACCCTCGCCGAAGGGAGCGCGCGCGCCGCCGACATCCTCGGCGTCGGGCAGGAACTCGTCGTCGCCAGCAAGGGACACGAGTTCCCGGCCCACATGCCCGAAGTGAAGCGAAGCCTCGCCCTGATCTACGCGGTGAATCCGTTCGGCGCCGACCACCAGTCTCACGAGCACGACCCTTCGTACGAGGGCGGATACCGCGAACGGATGGCCGAACTTGGCCTCCACGAGACGCGCCCGTCGGACGTCCTCGACGACGAGAAGGTGCTCTTCTCGCTGCGAACGCAGTGGCTTTACGGCGCACTCGACAGCGTCTGCGCCTGTCAGTTCGTCTTCGGACCGTCGTTCCACCTCTACAGCTCAGGCCAGCTCGCCGAGGGGATCTCGGCCGCGACCGGTTGGGACGTAGACGTCGAAGATCTGATGGAGGTCGGCGAACGGCGCCTGGCGATGATGCGTCTGTTCAACCAGCGCGAGGGGTCCGCCGGAGAAGCCGACAGACTCCCGCCCAAGGCGTTCGAGCCGCTCCGCGGGGGCCCGAGCGACGGCGCCGTCGTCGATCGAGAGGAGTTCGAGGCCGCTCGAAGCCACTACTACGAGATGGCCGGATGGGACAGCGGCGGACGCGTCACCCGGACGAAGCTGGTCACTCTCGGCCTCGAGCACCTCGCCGGCGACCCGTCCGTCCCAAAGGAGGCACGATGACACGACGGATCGCATTCTTGAACATCTTCCGGGGCCACGTCTACGACGCCGACTACCAAGCCGTCGTCAACGCGGCCAAGAGACCGGACACCGAGGTCAACGTCTGGTCGTTTCCGAGAAGCGAAGACGGAAGTGAGGGGGACGTTCGCCACCAGCTGAAGCTCCATCGCTACGAAAGCCTGACGCTCCAGGCGACGCTGGAGCGCGTTCAAGAAGCGCAGGCGAACGGCTACGACGGATTCGTGATCGGCTGCTTCAACGATCCGGCACTCGTTGAGGCGCGCGAGGTAGCAGAGCGACTCGTCGTCGTCGCGCCGTGCGAGGCGTCCCTCCATCTCGCAGCGACCTGGGGCCGACGCTTCTCGATCCTCACCGGTCGACGGATCGATGCCCCGCCGATCGAGGAGAACGTCCGCCACTACGGGTTCGAGTCAAGGCTGGCGTCGATCCGGACGATCGATGTCGCAATCGCGTCGTTCCAGGACGACCCGGAGCGGACGCGGAAACGACTGATCGAGGTCGGGACGAAGGCCGTGCGCGAAGACGGCGCGGACGTCCTCCTCCTCGGGTGCACCAACTACTTCGGGCTGTACGAGACGGTCCAAGAGGCGGTCGGCGTCCCGGTGATCGACCCGATCGTCTCGTCGCTCAAGTTCGCCGAGTTCTTGATCGATCTCCGCCAGTTCGGATGGCGCTACCAGCGGGTCGCCGAGATTGCCGACTGAGTGGCCTCGCCTCTACAGCTAGCCAGCTACCCGCAGCGACAGGCGGCCTGCAACGCCGCCTTGACCTTCGCCGGAGACGCGGGAAGGTCCCACATCCTGATCCCGAGAGCGTCGTGGATCGCGTTCGAGATCGCGGGCGCAACCGGGACCGCGGGGGCCTCGCCGAGCCCCTTCGCCCCGAACGGGCCGTGCGCACCCGACCGCTCGATCAGTTTCCACGTGACGACCGGCGGGAGCGAGGCGATGTGCGGGACTCCGCAGTCGTGGAGCCCGATCGATCGGGCGCATGCGTCGGCGTGGTACTCCTCGGTCAACGCGTAGCCGATCCCCATCATCGCGCCTCCCTCAAGCTGCCCCTCCAGTTTGCAGCGATGGATCGCGCGGCCGATGTCGTAGGCCGAGTGAAGCGCCTCGACCCTGACCTCACCGGTGACCTCGTCACAGGAGACGACGGCCAGATTGGAGAAGTAGGCGTAGCCGAAGTAGACCCTACCTCCGTCGTCACATCCGGCGGGGTGCGTCGGCGGGGAGTGGAACGCGCCCCGACCGACGAGCCGCTTCCCCTCGGCCGCGAGCCGTCCGGCAAACGCGAACACGTCGATCGATCCCTCGCTGTCTTCTTCGTCTCCCGCCTCGGCCGCGCGGGCGACGAGCGCGTCGATCGCGCTCAGAACGGCGTTCCCGGAGAAGGTCGTCTGTCTGGAGCCGGCGGTCGAACCGGCCCGAAGACCGAACCCGGTGTCGCCGCACGCCACTTCGACGTCCTCGTACCTGACGCCGAGGCGCTCCGCGGCAATCTGGCCGATCACCGTCGGCGCTCCCTGACCGATGTCGATCGAGCCGACGCGAACGACGACCTTCCGCTCGGGCAGGATCTCGACCTCGGCCTCGGCGAAGTCGTCGTGGCCGAGCCCTTCACCGTAGTTCTTCCACCCCGACGCGAAGCCGACGCCCTGACCCGGCCTCTCCCGCGTCGTCTCGATCGCCAACCGGTACTCGTCCTCCAGCGCATCGAGCGTCTCCTGAAAGCGACACTCCTCCCCGACGATCTCACCCGTCGGAGCGCAATCGCCCGGCCGGAGGCCGTTGATCCGCCGGATCTCGATCGGGGAGAGCCCGAGCCGGCAAGCCGCCTCGTCGAGGAGGCACTCCACGGCGAACGTCGGCTGCGGCACACCGAACCCGCGCATCGCGCCCGACGGGGGCGTGTTGGTGAACGCGCCGCGCCCGGTGACGCGCACGTGCGGAATTCGATACGGGCCGGTCGAGAAGTTGACCGAATGGGTGACCAGGTGCAAGCTGAGCGTCTGGTACGCGCCGCAGCTCGCGAGGATCTCGCCCTCGAGAAAGACGAACCGCCCCTCCTCGTCGAATCCCATCCGGTAGGCGAGGGACATCGGATGCCGCTTCGCCGTGAACTGGAGCGATTCCTCCCGCGTCAGAGAGAGACGAACGCGGCGCTTCGTGACGGAGGCTGCGACCGCGAGCAACGCATGGATCGAGATCCCGAGCTTCCCGCCGAACCCTCCGCCGAGCGGCGGCGAGACGAGCCGGATCTGCTCCTCCGGAAGACCGACGACCGCCGCCAACTGCGGCCGGATCCGCTCGAGGTTCTGGCAGCCGGAGTAGATGACGAGCCGATCGTCGCTCCACTCGGCGATCCCCGCCTCCGGCTCGAGGTACGCGTGCTCGATCGCCGGCGTTCGGAATCGCCCCTCCACGACGTGGCGCGCCGCCGCTTTCCCGACCTCGACGTCGCCAGAGACGAGCGTCCGCTCGATCGCCAGATTCCCCGTCTCGAACAACCCCGGCGCCGCATCGGAGAGGGCACCCGCAGCGTCGAACACCGGAGGCAGAGGCCGGAGTGCGACGCCTACCCGATCGACGGCGGCCGCGGCCGCGACGGCCGTTTCCGCGACGACGAGAGCGACAGGATCGCCCCGGTAGCGGATCCGATCCTCCGCCAGGACGGGCTGATCGGCGATCGACGGTCCGTACGCGTTCTGGCCCGGCACGTCCTTCGCCGTCAGAACGGCGATGACCCCCGGGACTTGCTCGGCCTCCGACGTGTCGACGCTTCGAAGCTCGGCGTGATCGACCTGCGGCCAGACGACGCGGCAGACGGCGGCGCCTTCGTGCGGCCAGTCCCCGACGTAGAGCGGCCTGCCTCGGACGCGCTCGACGACGTCTCGTGCCAGCGGAGACGTGCCGACGCACGACGTCTCCGGAAGCGTATTTGCTGACACTGAATGGCGTGACCGCACGGAATCCTCCCTCGGCTCGTCCATCGATCTCCCTTCCTGTCACGTTCGAAGCCGAATCCAGACACGAGATACGTCAGCACGAGACCCGCCCTCTCTCTCGGCGAGCGCGGGAACGACGGAAGACCGGGTTCGAGTATAGGGAGGGCCCGATCACCGTTCAAGAGCAGATTCCGCACGACGGGCGCGTACGTGGCGCGTCAGACGGTGTATACTCGCTTTCAGCACCACTGGAATTCGCTCGTACGGTGCGGGAGGCTCCGATGACGAAACCGATCCTGTTGATGGCCCTCGAGCTCAACCCAGAGCAGAAGGAGACAGCCGAAGGGCGACTCCGAGAATTCGCCGACGTCCGGTTCTACGACCAGATCTCGTCCGACGAGTTCGAGGAGCTGGTTCCGAAGGTAGAAATCCTCGTTCGCTACGGGTTCTACAAGCCGTTTCCCGATGCGCAGCTCGCGCGAATGAAACGCCTCCGGTTGATCCAGGTCATGGCCGCCGGGACCCAGTTTCTCGAGAACGACCCGGCCGTCCCCGAAGGTGTGGCCATCCGCGGAGCCCGCGGCGCGAACTCGGCCTCCGTCGCCGAACAGGCGATGGCCCACGTCCTCACATTGGCGAAGGACCTCCCGAAGCAGGATCGAACACTGCGCAGCGGCCTGTTCGATCAGCGCTACAGGACGCGCTGCCTCGCGGAATCGACAATCGGTATCCTCGGCCTCGGGAGCATCGGTAGCAAGATCGCATCCAGGGCCCTCGCGTTCGGAATGGAAGTGCACGCGATCGACCCGTTTGCGAAGACCGATCTGCCGATCGCGTCGCTCCGTTCGCCCGACGCCCTCCACGAGGTTCTCGGGCTCTGCGACGTCCTCGTCCTCTCCCTCCCCTTGACTGCGGAGACCCAAGGGATCATCGGCGCCGCCGAGCTCTCCGCAATGAAGGAAGACGCGTGCCTCGTCAACGTCGGACGAGGAGGACTGGTCGACCAACGCGCGCTGTACGAACACCTCGTCGCCAACCCTCGCTTCAAAGCCGGGATCGATGTCTGGTGGAAGTACCCAGCGTTCACGAGCGAGCTGATCGAGTCCCACTGGGGGTACCTGTGCGACTACCCGTTCCACTTGCTCGATAACGTGACGATGACGGCCCACACGGCGGCATACTCCGGGGGCGCGTGGGAGCGGATGCTCCGCGTCGTAATCGACAGTCTGATCGACTTCCTCGAAACGGCGTGAGCCTTCTGTGGGTCCACTCGGCTACGCCTCAAAATGGCGGTAGATCTCGGATTTCGTGAGCTTCCCCGCCGCGACGGCAATCATCTCCGCGTAGAGCTCGTCGGCCATCTCGTCGAGAGTCCGCTCCCCACGCGTGATTGGGGTCGCGTCGAAGTCGACGTTGTCGCGGATCAGGTCCATCCGACCCGGATTCGCCATCACCTTGATCACCGGAAGGAGTCCCCCGGTCGTCGCCCCGCAGCCGGTCGTGAAGAAGGCGAGGTGGGCACCACATGCGGCGAACTGCGAGATGTCTTCCGAGTCACCATAGTACGTTTGCGAACCGGGCGGCGCGACTTGAAGGTAGTAGCCGCCTACCGGTGGTCGCCCGTACCCTCTCAGAACCCCTCGAAGCGGTCGGGATCCCGACTTCGCCAGGCATCCGTACGACTTCTCCTCGATCGTCGTCAGACCACCTTCTGTGTTTCCAAATCCGATGTGGAAGAGGCCGGCCTCGAAGCTCTCGCGTTCCGCCTCCTCGATCGCGGCCCGGGCGTCGCGCGCTACGCTCTCGTCGACCGCGCGCGCAGCGAGGACATCGTCACACCCCATCAGCTCATGCGGCTCCGTATGCATGTACGTTCCGCCTTCGTCGATCAACCGATCGGCCACCCTGCCGACGAGAGGGTTGGCGACGAGCCCCGAGGTTGCGTCGGATCCACCACACTCCGCGCCGACGACAAGATCGGAGACCGGAATCGGCTCCCGGCGAGCGAGCGACGCTTGTTGGAGAAGGCTCGCAAGAATCCGCGATCCTCTCTCGATCGTCCTCAGATCGCCGCCTTCGCGCTGGATCGTGACCGACTCGGCCGTTTGCCCGGATTCCTCGATCCGGCGCGCGAGATCGCATGCGTCGGTCCCCTCGCATCCGAGGCCGACCACGAGAACCGCAGCGTAGCTCGTGTGTTGAGCCATCGCGACGATCTTCTCAACCGGCGCGTCCCGGTAGGAACAGCCCTCGGGATAGCCGAAAAGCTGCGTGCCGACGGGGAAACGATCGTGAAGCGAGGAGGCAACAACCTTTGAGCAGTTCGTCGTGTAGATGATTGCCACGTGGTTACGGATCCCGATGTGTCCGTCCGGCCTTCGGTATCCGAGGATCTCGGGGAGCTTCTCGGTCGGCATCACGCGTGAACCCCGTATTTCTCCTGCCGGAACCCGTACCGCGCACTCCGGCAGTTGTGAACGTGCACCCAGGCGCCTGCCTCGATGTCCGATAACGCCTTCCCGATCGGCAATCCGTACTTGATGACGTCCTCACCTTCTCGGATCGGACGGACGGCGATCTTGTGCCCGAAACACACGCCCTCGCGAAGGCGAACGTTCACCGTCGCGTCCCCGATCTCGGCGACCGCTTGCCCCCCCTCGGCGAGATCTTCCAGGAGCGTCGCGACGTTGTCGTTCACGTCAAGGAGGATCGCCGTTCGACTCGACGCCTTACACTTGCTCGTCACTGGTTCCACCTTCCCGCGAGGCCAGGATCTACGAGCCACTTTCCGCTTGCTCGACGTACTCGATCACACTTTGACTCTCGTAGTCAAACCGGCTGTACGGAAGCTGCTTGCCCGGTGCGACGATCCCTTTGTCGATGATCTCTCCGAGGAAGATCGTGTGATCTCCGGAGGGGAGAATCGCGTACTTCCTACACTCGTAGAACACGAGGCAGTCGTCGAGAATCGGGACACCGCTCTTTCCGGGATGATGAGCAACATTCGCCAGCTTGTCGACGTCACGTCCGTGCTGTTCTCCGAAGTGGCTTGCCAGGTCATGCTGATCGACCCGCAGAGAGCAAATCGCGAAGTGCGTCGCCTGGTAGAGAAGCTCGTGCGTTGTCTGCTGAAGCGCGACCGCCACGGAGATCAGGGGCGGTTCGTGCGATGCCTGTGTGACCGAGGCGACCGACATCCCGTTCGTGCGCTCGCCCGCCTTCACGGTCAGTACGTGAACACCGCGAAGGAAACAGTCGCGAGGGTCGTCGAACCGCGGACAGGGCCCCTGCGCCTCCTTTGTCAGCCAGTCGTTGTATCCAGCCATCGATTTAGCCTCCGTTTCGATTCGAGGTTCGCGTTTCGCGCGATTATAGTATTAGTGAACGGCGTTTCAAGAAACTGTACCGTTGCCGGCCCGCGCGCCGTCTGGGCCTGGATCTCCGACGTACAGTTCGACGGAAGAAGACCGCACTTGTTGCGCAGGCCTTGCAGCGCCAAGGTCCATTGCACAAAGACCCTGGGAACCGTGCGCTGTCGGATTGGGCTACGCATAAGCACACCGCATGAGAAGGTCCGCAAGCCGTAGCCTGCAGACGCTTGCCTTGCGCAGTCCCGAATCCGCTCCCTCAGTTGCACCAAGCTACGTAGGTCCCCCCAGGCGAGTGCTGGGGAAGCAACTCGCGAGCGGCCTCCCATCCTTCAGGATTTCTCGGACGGGGAGTGATCACAGAACTCCATCAGCTCAATTCGATAGCCTTCAGGGTCTTCGATGTAGTCAATCCGGCGAATCGTCTCACTGTATTTAGGTTTCGCGTTTTCCACGAGGAACTTGACGCCGCGACGCTTCAGCTCTTCCGCCTTCCGATCCAGATCCTCGACCCGGAAGCAAATGTGCGGGACCTTGAGGTCTCGAACGTTGTACGGCTCCTTGCGGCCATGCTCGTGGATCAGCTCGACCGTGCAGCGGTCATTGTCTCCCTTGAGGTAGCAGAAGGAAATCGTTCCCCCGTGCCGCCACGGGGCGATCGACGTCCCAGTGCAAACCTCTTCCCCCGGCTCCGCCTCGATCAGCCGCAGCCCGAGAACGTCCCGGTAGAACTCGATGCTCTTTTCCAAGTCTCGAACGTGAATCGCGACGTGGTCGAATTCCATCTCTGCCCTTTCTTTGAGCTTGCCCCACTACCCCCCATAGGAATCCCCTGACCCCGGGCCAAGCGCAATGCCTCGATCACTTACAGTATTACCGAAGGCATCCCAACGCTCAATACCGTCTTCTCGTGACTATTTCGGTGAGTATACACATGAACGCCAGACTCAGCATAGAGTTGACGTCACTGAAAATACGCGCTACAGTCCGAGGGGCAAAAGCTTCAGACGGAGGTGATCGACACGCTGTAGTAAGCACGCAGGGAGGCAGTGAAGACAAGCCAGGAGCTACGGGAGGGTATCAAATTATGCGCAGAAAGTCTTTATGGTGTCTGCTGACAGTCGCGCTTCTTGTGATGTCGGTGGCGCCCCTTGTCGTGGCCGAGAAGGTTCACACGCACGCGGTCGAGTACCGCGTCATCACGATCGATCCGAGCAAGGCTCAGCTCGTCGAGAACACCATCATCACCGCCAACACATACGAAGGGCTGTTGATCTGGGATCTCCCCGCCATGAGCGCCAGAGGCGCGTTGGCCGAAAGCCGCGAGATCGCGGAGGACGGGAAGTCCTGCACGTTCCATCTTCGACGAGGAGTGAAGTTCCACGACGGAACCGACTTCAATGCAGCTGCCGTCGAGTACTCGTGGAACCGAATGAAGGCGATCGGCGCCGGCCCCGCGCAGTCGTTCACCGCCGTGACCGGCTTCGAGATCATCGACGACTACACGGTGAGGTTCACATCTGACGGCCTGTTCGCGTTCTGGGACGGGATCTTCGCCTCGCTCGACGGACTCAAGATCTGTTCTCCTACCGCCGCGGAAGCGAACAAGACGGCCGACGATCCGTGGGCCGAGGAATACTTCGCGGAGAACATCGTCGGCACGGGGCCGTACACGATGACGGAGTGGGTGAAGGGACAGTACGTCGTCCTCGAGAAGTTCGCCGACTACTGGGGCGGATGGAACAATCGAAACTACGACAAGGTCGTCCTTCGGATCATGACCGAGCCCGCTGCGCGCGCTGCCGCGCTGCAGGCAGATGAAGTCGACTCCAGCACGAGCATTCCAAGCGACATGTACGCCGCGGTTGAAGCGGATCCGAATCTGACCATTCACGTCACCGAGTCGTCCTCCATTCAGGCGATCTACTTGCAGTCCCACCGAGACGTCCTTTCGAACAAGCTTCTTCGGAAGGCGATCTCGTACGCCGTCGACTACGACTCCGTGCGCCAATGCATGGCCTACTCGGTCGCCCCGTGCGGCCCGTTGGCGAGCTGGCTGCCTGGCGGCTCGCAGGACTACGCCTGCATCCAGCATCAAGACATGGAGAAGGCGCGCTACTACTTGGCGCTCGCTGGATACAAGCCGGGCGACCTCGAACTCGACTTTTCGATCATCGCGGCGACCGACTTCCACGAGTGCCTCGGCCTGATCGTCCAGCAGAACCTGGCCGATCTCGGGATCAAGGTCAATCTGCAACAGAAGAACTGGCCGGACTTCTCCGCCGAGAGCCGAGACGCGAACGTGTCGAACGTGATGTCGACGCAGTACGGAGCGGCCCAAGGAGCGGAGCCCTACGACGTGCTCCATCTGAACTATGGGAACGTCTCAGCCGAGGATCCGAATTGGGGATGGAACAATGGATACTTCAACGACTTGGTCTCAGGGTGGATCGACGCGATGGCGACGGAGCCCGACAACGCGAAGCGTGAAGAACTCGCAGTCAGTGTCTCCGAGGTCCTGATCGAGGACTGCCCCGTCGTCTGGCTATTCACGGTGCCCTACATTATCGTGATGCGAAGTGACATCGAGGGATACCACGGCATCCCGATCAACCGGGCCCTGATCCTCTTCTACCAGCTGCAGGAAGGCTAAAGGACCGGTTCCCACTCTGGAGTGGAGGCAAGGAAATAACAACGTGCGGCAGCACCGCGCGGGCCGCAGAGACGGCGTGAGCGCGGTCTGCCGCACAGTCTTGAGTCGGGCGGGACCGGTAAGATCCGAGGTGATCTTCGGGTGAGGGAGGTTTCAGCGCGGTGAAGAGCTATATCATCCGCCGAGTTGCCGTCATCCCCTTGCTCGTCCTCGGCGTCATCACGATCGTCTTTCTGCTGACCAACATCACCCCGAGTCGCGCGATCTACGTTCGCCTCGGCCTGCGTGGGACGGCCGCGGAAGTCCAAGCGCTCACCGAGGAGTTCAACCTAGACAAGCCGATCTGGTATCGGTACTTCGACTACCTTGGCCGGATCGTTCGTGGCGACCTCGGGACATCGATGGCCGAGGGGCATCCCGTCATCGAGGAACTCGCGCTCTATCTGCCTGCGTCTCTCGAACTCGTGCTGTCATCTATCGTGTGGATCATCGTGATCGGCGTGACCCTCGGGATCATGAGCGCGCTCTACAAGAATCGCTGGCCGGACACCATCGCCCGCGGGATCGCCGTTCTCGGCAACTCGATGCCCGAGTTCTGGTTCGCAATCATGCTCTTCCTGCTCTTCTTCTCCACACTACGGGTCCTTCCAGGAAGCGGGCGGATCGACCCGCTGGTCGGCGCGCCGGAACGGATCACGGGGATGTACGTCGTCGACAGCCTCATCGCCGGCGACTGGCGTGCACTCGGAAGCTCGTTCCTGCACATGATCCTTCCCGTGATGAGCCTGACGGTGACGCGCCTGTCAGCAATTACGAGAATGACACGGACCGCATTCCTCGACGTCCTTTCACAGGACTACATGTC
>Ga0180431_10003557_pt1 | contig 20000 bp, 12 predicted proteins | sample SS_ome_11_FD_132459 | JGI IMG/M metagenome (GOLD analysis project Ga0180431, IMG submission 132459) | Hypersaline lake sediment archaeal communities from the Salton Sea, California, USA - SS_1_MS_1 metaG | ecosystem: Environmental > Aquatic > Non-marine Saline and Alkaline > Hypersaline >... | reverse complement strand
CTTTTATCATTGTTGCGTGCCCTCCTCCGCGAATGCCGTAAGAAAGCGTTCGATAAGAACCCATTACTTCCAAGTGGGCAATCGTTGCTTGTGTCCGAAAGTCCTATCAATGTAGGCATTCCCGATCCATCAAGGCCTGATTTCCCTGAGTACGGGTATCGGTTCTTTCAAACACCTACTTTCTATACGTACACCGCAGGGGTTAGCCCGCAACCATTGTTTATACCATATCCAAACTTTGAAGTCAATAAAATACCATTCTTTTGCCGCAATTATTTAAAATGTTGCGGACCCGTATGTCTATCTATTCTTTCGGCTTTCAATTCACTTTTTCTATAGCCAAAAAATCGCCGATACCATGAGGCCAATCTCAGACGGTCCGCAGCTCCGCCGAGACGGCGTCCGTCAGGCGGCGAACGATATCGGCCTCGAACCGGTCCACGCTTTCATGGGTCAGTGTCCCATCGTCATCCCTGAATCGAAGCGACAGAGTGACACTCTTCTTCCCGCCGGCGATGCCCTTTCCACGATAGACGCCGACAAACCGGATATTTTCAAGTTCGGCGGGCGCCTCACAGTGAACGGCCTTTTCGATATCGCCCCAACGAATTCCTTCCTCTACGATAAGCGATAAATCGCGTTGAACGGAGGGATACTTCGGGATGGGCGTAACCGCGACAACGCCTCCGGAAAGAGCCATAAGCCGCTCGAAGTCTAACTCGGCGGCGCAGGGTGACACGTCTTTAAAATCGTATTTTTCTCTGATGGCTTTTGAAACCATTCCGGCGCTCCCCAGTGCTTCACCGTTCACCCTAACCGCGGCGCCGGCCTGTGCCCACACAAGATCGAAAGGATCAAAAGTCACTGTGGCATCTCTATTCATGCTCCGTATCAGCCCTTCGACGGTTCCCCGCAAGTCCCTGAAATCACCATCGCACACAAGCGTAAGCATCGCCTTCTCGATCGGCAATCCGCCGTCCCGTTCCGGTGCCGGCGCGAACACATCGGCCAGTTCGTAGATTCGACAGGGCACATTCCTGGCATTGAGATTTGTTTTGAGCACACCGAGCAGGGAGCCGAGAAGCGTCCGGCGAAGCAGGTTCGCACTTTTTCTCGATTCATCCTTCACCCCCAAATGCTGCTGATCACCCCCTCCCACAAAAAGATCGGCGCTTGATCGATCGACGAAGCTGACGTTAACGGTTTCATAATAACCGCAGCCGTTAAGATACGTCCCGATAGTCTGAGACAATTGCTGGCGAGGATCGATCGGTACGACTTCAATTTTGATTTTTCGCTCAGTAGGGACAGCGCCGTATCCATGCACGCGGGCCACTTCTTCGATCAGGTCCACTTCCCGATAAATATCGCTTCGCCACGACGGGACCGTACAGGTGACAATGTCACCTGCTACGCTCGGCGAAAATTTCAAGGCGGCAAGAATCTCAACGGCCCTACTGAGAGGTATCTCGATACCGAGTAATTTGGTCGATCTCGAAAGACGCAACGTCACGTCCTTCTTTTCCGGCTTTCCGGGGTAGATGTCCACCACGCCTCTGGCGACCCGACCGCCGGCGACGTTCGTAATCAATTGCGCCGTGCGTTGGGAGGCCCAATCGACTTGCTCGATATCGACAATGCGCTCGAAACGAAACGAGGCTTCCGAGGGCAGCGTCAGCTTGCGGGAGGTCGTTCGAACGCTCACCGGATCGAAAGAGGCATCTTCCAGAAGGATCGTCGTCGTCGTGTCACTGACTTCCGTCTCCAAACCGCCCATCACGCCGGCAATCGCGACAGGTCCCTTACCGTCGGCAATAATCAGCATGTCCGGATCCAGTTCGCATTGTGTGCCGTCGATGCTAACCAGCCGCTCCCCCGCCGCGGCCCTTCGGACGATAATCATGCCCTGATCGATTTTCGCATAATCGAACGCATGAGGCGGCTGGCCCGTTTCCATCATGGCGTAATTCGTGGCGTCCACCACGTTATTGACGCTTCGCAATCCGATCGCCTCCAACCGCTTTCGGAGCCAATCCGGGGACGGCGCGACCTTCACCCCTTCAATAATACGGGCCGTGTAGCGAGGGCACAATTCCGGCTCGTGGATATCCACAGTCGAAAATTGCGCCGCCTCCCGCTCCGATTCGTCCAGCTCGACGGAGTGTGTCTTGACTTCTTTACCCGTCGCCGCTGCCAGCTCTCGCGCGATACCGATATATCCCAGGCAATCGCCGCGATTGCTCGTCACTTCGACGTCGATGACGGCATCCTTATCCACATACTCGATCCCTTCGCAGGGAAAGCCGACATCGCTTAGTATCTCTGACACACGCTCGGCAGAGTCGTCGATGTCGATATAGTCCCTTAACCAGTTCAATAAAATCTTCATAATTCAACGCACCATTCTATACAAGTCTCAACTTGACAAGGTCATCTAACGACCTGTCATTGCCGCAAAAGCGGGCATCCACGTTAACTGTAGCGTCGTTGGATCTCTGCATTCGCAGGGATGACAAACGCGAATTGATACCATACCTACGATCCTCGTGAATGTCAACGATTATGCAGCTACGACTTGCTTTGGGCCGTGAGGAAATCCACGGCGGATTTGATATTTTCCACGGCGGAAATGAGGAACAGCTCGTTACCCTCATTGATGACCTGCTGGCCTCTGGGGATCGAGAATTCTTCCGTCTGCTGACTGTAAACCGCCACAAAAACACATTCGGACGGAAAGCGGCGATTCCCAACAATATCCTGAACGCTCTGACCGGCCACCTTCGCCCGATCGGGCACCCTGACCATAAAGATATCGGCCTTGCCTCCGCCGATCGTGGTAATCCGCCGGACCTGCGGATTTTCGATATCCATCATAATATGGTTGACCATTAAATCGGTGACACGAATGATGGAATCCGCTCCCGCAACGACATACGCATTCTTATAAGCGGGATCTCTCATCCGAACGATGACGCGGGGCACGTTGAAACTTTTCGCCAGGATTGCACAGGCGAGATTGTCGGCGTCGCTTCCGGTGGCGGCAACAATGACGTCCGCCTTTCGCACACCGGCTTCGTTCAAGGCCTCAATGCTCGTGGCGCTGGCGCCAATCGCGACCACGCCGGTCTCGGCGTACAGCTTGTCGCAGAGTTCCTTATTCTTCTCGATCAGGACCACATCATGCTTGTTCTCCAACAGGCTGTGAACGAGCCCTCCGCCGACCATTCCGCCACCAGCGACGATAATATACATCGGTCTAACCTCCAATCGTTGATAAGCTGAAAATTCAAAGAGTAAAATGTAAAACTTAGGACGTCGTTGCCGCTTCGCGCGAATTCCGCAATTTCTATTTTTTCGTTTTGAGTTTTGATATTCTCATTATCTCCAGACCTTTCCGGAGAACAAAAGTAAAACCGGCAAGATTTCCAACCTCCCCGCCAACATCCCGAAGATATACGTCACTTTGACAACAGGAGGTATTCGAATCATCTCCTCTACGGAAATGTAACAGGGTCCAATATTGCCCACGGCGGAGAACATCCCGGAGAACGATTCCCATGGCCCCAGGTTCGTAAAAAGGGCCGTGATCCCACCGCCCGCGATCAGCAATGCAATCCAGGTGAAAAACAGCGCCGCGACCCGATGCACCTCGTCTTCAGGCACTTGTTTTTTATCAATAACCAGCCCCGTTGAGGCTTTGCTCGAGATTCTGAGCCTGAATATTTCCCTGAATATCAACCGGTCGAGAATGACCACCCGTAACACCTTGAATCCGCCTCCCGTGGAGCCGACACAACCGCCGATCACCATCATTACCAGAAACAATTGCTTCGACAATGCACCGAAGAAATCAGAGCCGATATCTTCCGTTCCGAAGCCCGTCGTTGTGAGAATGGAGACGACCTGAAAAATGCTGTTCCGAAAAGAACGCTCAAACTCACCCAGATCGAACGTGCGGCCCTCTTTGAGCCAAGTCGTGAAAATGCCCGTTTTGTAGAAATGTTCAATAAGGATAATCGCGGTGAAAGCAGCGATGAAACGCCACCAGTAGCGTATTTCGATATTGTCCCAGAGCGCCTTCACATCTCTCGTCAGGACGCGGTAATGGACGAGAAAGTTAATTCCCCCCAACATCATAAAAAAGGTCAGGGTATATTCGATCAGCTTATAATTCGGATGGTTCGTCAAACGATAATGAGCGATGCTGCTGTCGTACGGCGAAAATCCCCCGGTGGCCAGGGCCGTTAGCGCGTGGCAGACGGCATCGAAAACCGGCATCTTTTCGATGGTAAGAGCCGTCGCCGCCAACAACGTAAAGGAGGCGTATATGGCCCATAGGATTCTCAGGGTATTGAACAGACCGGGCGCCGGCCGGCCGGAAGAAATCTTATGACTCTCGGCGCCGAACATATGATGGCCCCCGCCGGGCTGAGAAACGGTGAGCAGAAAGAACGAGAGGATCCCAATACCTCCGACCCATTGCGTGAGGGCCCGCCAAAATAAAATGCTTCTCGGCAGGCTATCCAGCCCGGAAAAAACAGTGATACCGGTGGTCGTAAATCCGCTCATAGCCTCAAAATAAGCATCGAGGCCATTCGCGCCGATCGCGATCACAAATGGCAAAGCCCCGAATGCCGACACAAAAAGCCAGCCGATTGCGCAAATCAACATGGAACTGACGGTATCCAGCATTTCGGGCTTAAAGAGGATCCGCAAAAGAAAGCCGACGACAAGCGAGATGAACGCCGGGATGCCAAAGGCGGCGGCAGTCATCCAACCCTCTCCCCGTTGCCCCCAGTAGGCGAAGACAATAATGATCGGCACGACGAGAACGAGGCTCAGGATCTCCAATAGATCGCCGACAAAATAGAGGATGCAACCGATTCGTCGAAATCCGTTTCTCATTTGCACGTTTTCCATCTATTGATTGATGATGCCGGTACAACAATCGCCAAATTATAACCCGAACCGTGCCGATTTCAACGTATTTGGCCGCTTGATTTTAGCTTTCTCTCACTCTGATTTTGCTCTATAATGGTGGATCGAATCAACATTCAGAGATGGTAAGGAGTAAAGCCATGAAGAAACAACGTTCAATCGCCCTGCTGATCGTGTGCTTGATTCTCAGCGGTTTTCTTGTCGGAGCGGGCGGTACGAGAATGCCCACAGTCGAATTTGCCAGAACGACCATCGACGTGGGCATCGTCGTGCGCGACGTAGAAAAGGCCGCCCGGTTCTACAAAAACGCACTGGGATTTACCGAGGTGCCCGGTTTCGATGTCTCTGCGGAGATGGGTGCCGATTCCGGTCTGACGGATGGCCAGGCTTTCAACGTCAGGGTTTTGGTTCTGGGCGAGGAGGAAATCGCGACCAAGATCAAAATCATGGAATTCCCCAAAGCCCCGGGCAAGAAGGTTGACCACGAATTCATCCATTCGAGCCTGGGATTCAGCTATCTGACGGTTTTTGTTTCGGATACGGCGGCAGCCGTTGAGCGGGCCCAAAAAGCCGGTGTCACTCCGATCAAAAAGCCCTACCAACTCGGTGGCGGCAATTTCTACCTGACGCTTGTGAGAGATCCGGATGGAAACATCATCGAACTGGTTGGGCCGAAAAAATAAATTCTATAACGTGGAACAACGGGCCATGAACGACATCGGTCGATTGTCACAACTCATTACGGGGGGCTTCGCCTGCCTGTCGATTGTTACCTATGAGGAGCAGTTTGCGCTCGAAATCGTTCGACAAACGGCGCTTTCATTGGATCGGGACGTTTGGATATGGTCCGTGGGCAGCGGCGTCCGTGACGGATTGATCGCCGATAGTCCAATTATCGCCGACACGGAAACGCCGGCCGGGGGACTTCGCAACCTGGCCCTGACGAAAGAAGGCTCCATCTGCATCACGCTCGATCTCGCCGAGCATCTTAAGGCCGGACTGGCGCAGCGGGCTTTTCGCGATCTCATCCAACAGTTTGAGAAAAACGGAAGTACCCTCGTGATGATCGATAGCCAGGATAACGTGCCCAAGGTCGTGAAATCTTATACGAGGCCATTTGAGATCTCTTTCCCGGACAGTGAGGAATTGCAGTCCATTATCTGCAAGACGCTGCGCCGCGTTCATCGCAGGAAACCGATCGAAATCGGCATCACGCGGAAGGGCATGGACACGATCGTCCGCAATCTCCGTGGGCTGACGCGCCGCGAGGCTGAGCAGATCATCATCGATACGGTCGTCGAAGACCGTCGTTTCGACGACGATGATATTAACACGGTGTTTGCGAGTAAACGACGGATGATCCAGCGCGGCGGTCTGCTCGAATATATCGAGACGCCGCTGGACCTGAGCGAAATCGGCGGGATGAGGCATTTGAAGAAATGGCTGGCCCAGCGCAAAAGTGCGTTCAGCGAAGAAGCCGAAGCGTTCGGACTTCGAGCGCCGCGCGGCGTGCTCATGCTCGGCGTCCAGGGAGCGGGAAAGAGCCTTTGCGCCAAGGCCATCGCCACCGCCTGGCACCAGCCCCTTTTGAGACTGGATCCCGGCGTGCTCTATGCCAGCTATATCGGTGAATCCGAACGGAACCTTCGCGAGGCCCTGAAGCAAACCGAAGCGATGTCTCCGGTAGTTTTGTGGATTGATGAGATCGAAAAAGGTTTCGCTTCCGCAGCCAGTCAAAGTGTGGACGGAGGATTATCCAAGCGATTGTTCGGCACGTTGCTGACCTGGATGCAGGAACACCCGAAGCCGGTCTTCGTGATTGCCACGGCCAACGACATCACCGCCCTGCCGCCCGAGCTTCTTCGCAAAGGACGGTTTGACGAGATATTTTTCGTTGACCTGCCCACTCGGGCGGTGCGAAAGCAGATCTTCGGCATTCACCTGAGAAAGCGTCAGCGTGATCCCGAACCATTCGATCTGGCCGCGCTATCGAAGGCGTCCGAAGGTTATAGCGGCGCTGAGATAGAACAAGCCGTCATATCGGCCTTGCACGAAGCGTATGCCGATAAGAGCGAACTGGATACAGATCGTATTCTTCTGGCGCTGAAAACGTCCCCTCCCCTCTCGGTCACGATGGCCGAAAGTGTGGAGTACCTCCGCGCCTGGGCCAAGGATCGATGTGTGGGGGTTGATTGAAATATCGACGATAATCATTTTCAGGAAAGTGGCTATGCGATTCCTCACAAGCCTTGCCGGAAGCGTTTCGACGCTCGCACGTTGGGTTATTGGACAAGTGCAAATCGTGCGGGGACGTGACAGCGCATCGCTTGGTACACGATTGATCTCGGCCATTACCCTGGCAAGCATTGTGATGGTCATCGTGTTTGCCGTCAGATTGATCCTCGCACAATCCCGCGTGTCTGTGACCATTGCCACGGCAGGCCAGGGCGGCGAATATTATGAATTCGGCGAGGATCTTAAACGAGTAATTAACGACAATCAACGGAGGATACGTGTCGAAACGATCCCAACGCTCGGCTCATACCAAAACATGCAACTGCTGGACGATAAGGACGTTGATCTTGCCATCGTCCAACATGACACGCGGGCAAAACCATCCGTTCAAGCCGTTGCCTCGTTGTTCCCTGAAATGCTTCTTCTTATTGTGGATCATAATATAAACGACATCTGCGACCTTAAAGACAAGCGCATCGCTGTGATTCCCAATTTGTTGGGTGAAGCGGGAGATCCGAATGACCCGGATTCTTTCTTCCATCGCTTTATCGAGTCCTATGGACTCGAAGGCGCCATCGACCCTGTGAAAAAACAGAGCATCCTGGAAGCGCGCGCGGCGTTCCTGAGCAATGAAATCGATGCGATTATTCTCTTTATATCCGTCGGGAACAAAACAATATGCGAATTGTTGAAGCAAAATCACAGGCCCGCCCAGTTGCTCTCGATCAACGTGCACGCGATAGAGAACTGGCACCCGTATGTTGAAGAAGCGACAATATACGCCGGCGCATGCCACGGCAACAAACCCATACCCGATAAAAATATCCCAACGGCCTCGGTTCAGGCACTGTTGCTGACACGCAAAACCGTTGACGAGAGTATTATTCAGTCAATAACGCGAATCTTATATGAGCATCGCAACAAATTAATGGCCGAGAATCCCCGTGCAGCCACTATCGAGTTGCCCAATTCAGGAGAGAACCTTGGTATCCCTCTGCACGTCGGCGCAAAATCATACTATCGCCGGGAAGAACCGGGCTTTCTGGTAACATATTCCGATCCACTCACTCTGTTTCTTTCACTATCCATGCTCTGTGTCTCTGGAATGTGGCACCTACGATTGCGCCTTGTGCAGCTCCAAAAGAACCGGGCGGATAAGTACAATCTTGAGATTCTCAATCTGGTCGAGCAGTCGCGCCGAATCCAGAACCCTTACGAGCTCCAGGAGGTCCGGCAAAAGTTGCTTGAGATATTCCGGAGAGTGCTCGAAGACCTCGACAGAGACAGGATTTCAGCAGACTCGTTTCAACTATTTACTTTCCCGTTGGAAGTAGCTCTCGGTTCAGTCCGTCATCAGGAATGGATACTCATGAGTTTACTTCCGAAGATGGATATGTCGAAGGGGCAATCCACCGAGAAACAGAAAGAATAGCGATTGACGCTGTACGTGATATGAGCTAAACTTTTTCATGTAGTTGGTGAGTCAAAAACTCAATGAATTTCAGGATATTGATTATGGGAAAATCCCGGTCGTTCGCGATATTACCGTGTCTATTCGTTGCCTGTCTGTTGCTTAGCGGCTGCGTTGAACGGCAACTGACCATCAAAACGCATCCGGAAGACGCGCTGGTTGTACTCAACGACGAGGAGATCGGCTTTTCCCCGGTCACCGTTAATTTCAACTGGTACGGCGATTATTGCGTACGAATCCAGAAAGAAGGCTACGAAACGCTGAATACCCACCGCGACTTGAAAGGCCCGTGGTATGATGCCTTTCCATTCGATTTTTTCGCGCAGATCATCAATCCGAATCGGATTGTCGATTCCTATGAATGGACATTTGACCTGGCGCCCAGGCAGCAGGTCAGCCGGGACGAATTGATCCGAAACGCTCGGAAAATGCAAAATCAGTTGCAATAGAGGAGCCGCATTTGAAATTAAAAGCTTCCACACAAATCCTGCTCGCTATGGTGGCCGGGATTCTGCTCGGCTTATTGCTTGGTTATTTAAATACCGCCCCCCAATTCGAAGATACAACCTACGCCAAGATCGCCGATAGCCTCCTTACAAAGCTGGATTTTGTGGGACGTTTGTTCATACGTCTTCTCAAGATGATCATCATTCCGCTGATTCTCGCCTCCCTGGTCTCCGGCGTCGCGAGTTTGGGCAACGCGCGCAGCCTGGGTCGGCTCGGCGGGAAAACGTTTTTGTATTACACGACGACGACCGTTCTGGCGGTCGCCATTGGTCTGCTGCTGGTCAACATCATCCGACCCGGCAAACGCTTCCATCCCGACCAGGCCCCCACCGCGATAGTCGATACGGAAAGCGAGCCTCCGAGCATCACATCCGTTCTGGAAGACATTGTCCCCGACAATGTCGTCAGCGCCATGGCCAAGGGCAGCGTGCTCTCGATTATCTTCTTCTCCATCCTTTTAGGCACGGCTATTATCAGCGTAGGCGAGAAAGCTCAACCCCTGGCGGCTTTTTTCGATTCGCTCAATGTCGTCGTCATGAAAATTGTCGGCTGGATCATGGCGCTGGCCCCGATCGGCGTCTTTGCGCTGATGGCCCGGATGATCGGAAACCTGGGTTTGTCGGTCATGAAGCCGCTGGCGTTTCACATGCTGACGGTGCTCCTGGGCTTGGCCATCCACGGACTGATCGTTTTACCCTTGCTCTTACGTATCTTCGCACGCTATTCACCGGTTAAATTTGCCAAGGACATGTTCAGCGCGGTCTTGACCGCTTTCAGCACCGCCAGCAGTTCGGCGACGCTGCCGATCACGATGGAGTGCATCGAGGAAAACACCGGCGCGTCCAATCGTATCGCGAGCTTCGTCCTGCCTTTGGGAGCCACCGTCAATATGGACGGCACGGCCCTTTACGAAGCCGTGGCCGCCATGTTCATCGCCCAGACGTATGGAATTGACCTCAGTATCGGCCAGCAACTGGTGATTATGCTCACCGCAACGCTCGCTTCCATCGGCGCCGCCGCCATCCCCAGCGCCGCATTAGTAACAATGGTCATCGTGCTTCGCTCCGTGAATCTCCCGATGGAGGGTATCGGCATGATTTGGGCCGTGGATCGTATCCTGGATATGTTCCGGACCGCGGTCAACGTCTGGGGCGACAGTTGCGGCACCGCCATCATCGCCCGCCTGGAAGGCGAACAATTAAAGAACTAAGGGAAAAGCTGGGTAATCCGCAACACACCGTCATTGCCGCGATGGCCAGGGACTTACAAAAGATTATCGCGATACCATTCTATCGCTTTCTGAAGACCTTCCTCGAAAGAGATGACGGGTTCAAATCCAATGACACTTTGAGCCTTGCCGATATCGGCTAAGGAGTGCTTGACGTCCCCGGCGCGTTCATCGACATAAATGGGTTTGACCTGCTTACCCACGCTCTTATTAATCATGCCGATAATCGCATTCACCGTGACGGCCTGACCGCACGCAATATTGACGACTTCTCCCCGAGTCTTTTCGGCACGAGCCGCAAGCAAGTTCGCGTGAACGACGTTATCAATGTAGGTAAAATCTCGACTTTGCTCGCCGTCGCCGTAAACCGTTGGCGATTGGTCCTTCAGAATGGATGTAACAAACGCCGGGATCGCCGCGGCGTATTGACTTGTTGGATCCTGTTGCGGACCGAACACGTTGAAGTATCTCAACGAAATAGTTTCAAGTCCATACACTTGATAAAAAACCGAACAATAATATTCACCGACAAGCTTCGCGGCCGCATAAGGAGAGAGCGGATGGGTCGGCATAGTCTCCAGCTTCGGCAATGTCGGCGTGTCGCCGTAAGCCGATGAACTTGCGGCATAGACGAATCGCTTTACACCGGCGTCGCGAGCCGCCAGCAGGAGCGTGAACGTTGCATCGACGCAATGCCGATGCGTCTCGGCGGGATCATCGACGCTTCGAGGCACGGAAGGCAAAGCGCCCTGATGCACAACGACATCGATGTCCTTCATCGCCGATTGCGCAACGTCCGAATCGCCCATATCGGCCTCGATAAATTCGATCTTATCCGCAATATCGGCGAGATTACTCTTCTTGCCCGTCAGGAGGTTATCCAGCACCCTGACAGAACAATTCTCTGAAACGAGCCTCTTACTGATGTTCGAACCGATAAAGCCGGCTCCCCCGGTCACCAGATACCTTTCCATGAAATAGACCTTTCAAATACACGTGACGCAACTCAACAACAATGAGTGCAGGGATACCTTTCCTGTTCACACCGCACGGCGGGACTGAGTTAACCTGCTACAAGCTATTATACCTGTTGGATTCAAACTGTACCAGCCGCAATCTGAGCCTTCTTTTGATATCTTCTGTAGGATTTGTATTGTTCCTGGAAATATCCACCCCGGATCGATCTGGCGGCAAAGAGCACTCCCCCGATTAATCTCGTGTTGGCCTCCCTCAGCTCGCGGATCGCTCTCTGGGCGGCGCCGCGCCGGGTAGCCATCGCGCTGAAGACCAGGACCGTCGCATCGACAAGCCCGGCTAAGACTTTCGCATCGCTGACCAGCAGCACGGGCGGGCCGTCAATAATAATGTGGTCGTACTTCTTACTCTGGTTTTGAAGCAAATCCACCATGCGCTGGCTGCCGAGCAGATCGGCCGGGTTCGCCGGCAAAGGCCCGCAGTCAATCAGATCCAGCCCCTCGATCCCGCTGGATCGAATCGCTTTGCCGTTCGTACACTGGCGCGTCAGCAAGCTGCTCAAGCCGAAGTTAAAATTCTTAACCGACGGCTTGGTTTCCAGCTTCGGAAAGAGGGCATGTAAATGCGGCTGCCTGAAATTGGCGTCGATTAACAACACCTTCTTCTCCGCCGTGGCAAAGGAGCTCGCCAGATTGACGGCCACAGACGTTTTGCCTTCGCCCGCTTTACCGCTGCTAACCAACAACGTCTTGAAAGACTCCTGGTCGTCGGACATCATCAGGTTCGTCCGGCATTGCCGATAGGACTCACTGATGACGGAATGCGGCGCCAGGCGAACGGCGTGACAAAGCTCGATCTGTCGAACCTGGCGGTCTTCCATCGCATCAGGAATCACGCCGAGAAGCGGAATACGCAGGTAGCGGGCCACATCGCTCGGCGTTCGCACGAGATCGTTGGCCAATTCGACGAGAAAAGCCAGCCCGACACCCAGCAGCAATCCCAGCAGCGTTCCACTGGGAAACCAGAGCCACCATTGCCGGGAAAAAACCATTTCGAGCGGCGGCGGGGCCTTGCCGACCGAAAGGACTTTCGGCGTCTCGGGGTCGTCGTGAAGCGTCTTGAGCTTTTCGATCTGCTCCTTGATGGTGTCGAGCATCGCCAGTCGTTCATCTCTGATCTTCGCGCCTTTATCATATTGAATGCGCGCCAGATCCAGTTGTTTTTTCTTCGCCTCCGCCTCCTGTCGCAACTTTTCCAACTCCTCGAATCGCTCCTGCAACACGATCAGGCTGTCCCGAGCATTTTCAAGATTGGCCCGCCGGGTTTGATTCGCGATTTCATCCTTGCGCTGCGCCCTTCTCTTCTTCGTTTCTTCCAATCGCTCTTTAGCCTGCCGCACGTCCCGGTGATTCTCGCCAAACTTGGTGAGTAGGCCCGATAGCTGGGTCTCCCAAAAGTTAAGCTGTTGAGCCAGATCGACCATCACGGGATCTTTTTCTATCGCCACCTCGATTTGTTCCGTAATCGGTCCCGTCGCCAATTCCTGCAGATTCGCCAGGTCCGCTCGAAGCTGACGGATGACCAGATCGAGCTCGTTTTTCTGAAGTTCGAGATTGTTGAGCTTCACCTCAGCGGGATGTTGAAAATAACGCCCCACCGGGCGGTCGAGGTCGGTCAGATCGTACGCCATGCGAACATCATCCAGGCCCTTTTCGGCAGCGTCCAGTTCGCCTTGTACGCGGATGCGCTGCTCTTCGAGCCGTTGCAACCGATCCGTGATTTCTCGTTTCTCGGTCACGCCCTGCCTGGATAAAAACAAATCGTGCATCTCATTCACGATGTCCGCCGCCTCCTTCGCGCTGCCGCACGTCATCGATATCTCAACGAACTCACTGTCCCGATGGGCATGCGCGCCGAAGTGCCTTTTCAGGTATTTCACGGCTTTTCGTCGGTCCGTATCCCTGCGCTCGAACCATCGCGTTTCTTTCACGTTGTCCCGGTCGAGCAATTCTTCGAGGGTGCGCTGTTGCTTGATGAGATTGGCGATGGACTGGCGGTGTCCGTAAAGAATGTCCTTATGCAACTGAACGCTGCCGATGGTCATCGGATCTTTTTCGACGGGCGGTAAGACTTGAATATAGGTTCTCGCGGTGTATCGGGGTACGTATTTCTGCAGGAGCTTCCAGGTTCCCCCGCCGGCAACGAGACCGAACACCGTCAAACAGATAATCAGGAACAGGTGGCGGCGCACTATGCCGAGCACTTCTTTGGCGGTGAGTGAGGCCGAAGCGGGAGGAACGAATCCGGGCCGGGGCACGGCGGGCCTTGCCATCCTCTTCAAAGCCGCGGGTTGTTCGTCTGCCATTTCGATCTCCATTCAACGTGAGGGGCGTAAAACATGGACTGTCCTACAAACCCTCACACTAAAACGCTCCATAACGTCTATGGCGAAATACGCGCTACCGCCCTTTTTATTCTTTCTTTAGCCTTTTCCGACAACGTATTTTCACCTACACTCAACGCCTCCTCGTAAGCCGCACGGGCTTTTTGCTTTTCACCAAGCTGTTCCTTGATCATCCCCTTGTGCTCGTACACTTCGGCGGGCACGGGAATTCCATTCTGCTCAAAGCGCTGGAAAGCCTCCGTTAAGAACCTGTCAGCCTCCGATACATTTCCGCTTTTAAGCAGTACGTAGGCGTATGTATCCAGTCTTCCCGGTCTTTGGGGCTCTAAATCCAGCGCCCGTTTGGCATAACTTAGCGCTTCCGAAAGCCTTTCTCCACTTTCGGCCAGCCAATATGCCAGATTATTGAGCACGGTTACAACACGAGTATTATTCGGCATTTTGGCTAAGAGACTTTCGTATTCTGCAATCGCGGTTCTGAGATAATTTATATCGGACGTCTGCTCGTACACCTCCGCCAGCATCTCACCTTTCTTCACACTATAGTCCACTCGAGAAGGATCGGTTGATTCAACGCTATGAATGCACTTATCGATATAATCGATAGCCCTATCATATTCGCCCGTGCGCAGGGCAAAGGCCCCAGCCTGATTGAGCCAATACGGATCATGGGGTAATTTGTCGAGCGTCTCGTCATACAACGTCTTGAGCTCCGATCTCCTGTCGAGTTGGAGATAAATCTGTTCCAGTAACGCCCTCGCTTCCACGGGGGCGCCGGGCGCGTCAATGGCGTTCCGAAGCTCCGTGACGGCGTCCTCATATCGCTTCATCTGTTGATACGTTTTGGCCAGAAATACCCGGGTCTCAGGCACGTCCGATAGCGTCTTACTTTTTTTCAGGTCACTAACGGCCTTGTCAAATTCCTTCCGATAAAGGTTAATTTCCCCTCTGAGGCGCCATGCAGAGGCATTGTCGGGATCGTTCTGGAGTTTTCGATTCACCAAATCCAGCGCTTCCTTCAGTTTATCCTGTTTCATGGCGAGTGCGGCCTGAAGCAGCAAGCTTCTCGGCTCGTTCGGGTATTTCTCCTTGAAACTCTGGAGCTTGAGATCGGCTTCCCGAATAAGCCCCACATGCAAAAAGGCGTGTATCTGGTAAAGATGATTTTCCAACGTATCTTCAATGTCCACAAGCTCCCCTGAATAGCGTTTCACACCTTCTATGTCCACCGTTTTTTCAGCAATAAACAGCAACCCTCTGAGGACGGCGCCGTCACCGGCGTCGTTATCATATAACTGTCGTAGAACCTTTTGAGCGTCCTCATATCGTCCGGCCTGAAGATAATGATTCCACAACAATGTCGGGTCGTCGGATTCCTCAAGGATCGCCTTGGCCCGGTCTTCCTGACCCTTGGCCCTGAAATAGTCCGCATAGTAATACAGCATCCGCTTATCGCCGGGCGATATTTGTTTAGCCTGCTCAAAGGCTGATGCACCTATGTCGAACATGCCTTGCCGGGTTTGCGGATCGTCCAGCTTGACAGCGACTGTTGTCGCCAGCTTACCCAGCAATAGCAGATTATCGAGGCTCGGATCGGCCGCAACCAAATCCTGCCGAATCGCCACGGCCTTCAAGGGTTCCATCGGCGCTATGTAGTCGGCGTAGAGGCTCCGTAACCCCAAATCGCCCGGATCTAAACCAATCGCCCGAAGTAACGCCGCTTTTGTTTCCGCGACCTGCGCATCGGAGACGTTCGGCCTGAGCTTCTGATTGCGATAATATAACGTGCTCGCCAACGTCCGGGCGATCGTACCGTCCAGCGGATTCAAAGAGACGGCCCGACGAATATCTTCTATCGCCGCGTGATCGTTGCCCAGAGCGGTATGAATGCGACCTCGGAGCATATAAGCAGTTGAAAACACGGGCTTTTGTTCGAGACATTCGTTGACCCGGCCCAGCGCATCTTTGTAATCGGCCTTGGCCACCGCAACACGGGTGGCAAAAATCTGCCCTTGACAGCCGTCGAGATTCTTCGTGCGAGCCGCCTTGACGATGGTCTCCGCCAGGGCCCAATCCTGCTTTTCAATCGCCATATCAAGCGTGTGATTCGCGGCCAGTTTTGTCTGCTCAAAAAGCAGGCCCTCCGAGATAGACTCTTGTGACATCGCCATATTGAAGGCTGTTCTGAACTGAATCATGGCATTCTCCAGGTCGTTATAATTACGATAGAAAAGACCCAGCTTCAGCGCACGAAGCATCGGATCGCTCGTGCGCGATAACGCCTGTCTTTCAATCTCCTTCAGCCGTTGGCGTGAGACCCTTGTAGGATCGGGTTCGGCGAGGATCTGACGATACACGTGAACCGTAGCGCCGTCCGGGAAGGCTTGCGAGAATTGATCGACGAAGCGCCTGGCCCGGTCGATCTGTCCCTGGGCAATGTAGTTTCTGCAGACCCCGATAAAGGCCCTTTCATCAACAGAATTCGGATCGACATCGAGCAGCGTTTCGAGCCATTGAGCTTCTTGTTCCCTGAGGTCCCTCAGCCGCTCTCTATCATCCATGTTGGTCGCCGTCGCATTAAGCTGGACATGCCGGATTCTTTTCTGCGTCAAAATGAGGCGGAGTTTCATCGTCTCCACATCATCGGCCGGCATCATGCCTAATTCCGTTTCCGCTTCATCAAACTGCATGGCTCCGGTGTACGCCTGAACGCGAAGAGACCGGCTTCTCCGGTCGGATCCCATATATTCCTCAGAGGCGTCAATCTGCCGTAAAGCCTCAGGCCAGCGATTTAACTCTAAAAGTACATCCACATAATCCAGATACGCTTCGGGCTTGACTTCGCTAATGCCCGAGTAGATCGCCATGAGTAAAAAATCATGGACGGCGCCGGTCTCGGTCGAGTCCTTAAAAATCTCCGCCAGAGTGTAAGACAGATAAGCAAACTCTTCATTCCGCAGCCAGGGCGGTTTCGGCGGCAAAACGGCCCTGAATTGCTCGTAGGCCCGGTAGAGGTCCTTCACGGCGGCGTCCTCGTCCCCCTGGGCCAGCTCGAGCATTCCCCGCCATTTGGCGATCATCGGCTCTTCGCCGCTGCTGAAGATCTGCTCGATCTGGTGTACGGCCTCTTGGGCGCCCGCCAGCCAATCACTCACCTCTGGAGACGTCGGCGACGCATGCGTTTTGAGGATCTGCTCGATATAGCATTGGGCCAACAGGGCTTGGAGGCCATACTGATTGTACCGGTTCACACTTTGCCGGGGGCCGGTCGTTTCCTGAGCACTCGGCTGCGATAGCGCGCTTTTTGCAATCTCTATCGCTTTTTCGACCGCCGCTCTATCATCATAGATGGAAAACAGGCGATAGTACAAACGCGCCGCATTGATGGCATATCGCGCATTCGCTCGATCCATTTCTACGGCCTTTTCAGCCGACTGAATGGCCTTCCTGAGAATACCCGAGCGTCGTTCCGGATCCGAATACGAGGAGTATTCCGTATAATACGATGTGACGGCCGCATAGACTTCCGCATGGGAACCGAATCTCTCAACCAGCGACACATAGTCCGGCTCGAGCGATCGTATCTGCTCTTTTTGCTGCGTGAAATCGTCGGCTTCAATAAGATTGAGTTTCAAGGCCAGAAGATCGATCATCGCTTTCGGATCGGCGTCCGTCATGGCTGCCGCCTGTTCTAAAAGCCCGATCGCTTCTCGTGTCGCCTTGTCTCTTTCCTGGAAATTCCCCTTCGAGGCAAAACTCTCTCCTTTCGTCATGGCCGCACGGGCCAGGTATAAAAGGGCCTGGCTGTTTTCAGGCTCAAGCTCTTGAATCTTTTTCAAATCGGCAATCGCCTTTGCAAGCGATTCATCGCGGTCCGTGACCATGCCCAGACGCGCCATTTCAAGCGCCGCTTTGCCGCGCACCAAATACACAAAGGAATCCAACCGCCGCGTGTGGTCCTTATCCTGTCGCAACGGAGGAATCTCATACGTTGCTGAATCTTCTGCAAGCACCTCACGATCCACTTTCTCCAGGAATTCCGTTGCACGTTCGGTCACCTGCTGCCAGAACCTGAATTGCCCGTTATCCGCCATAATATAGAGGTACTTCAAGACGCCGTAGCGGGCCTGCGCATTACTTGGATCTAATCGAATGACTTGTTCCCAACAACTTAAGACCAATCTCCATTCTCCCGTTTCGAGATACATATCGGCCATCTTAAAAAGAAGCTCTTTCTTCAGGGCATCATCAGTAGCCCGGTCGTAAGCACTCTCATACGCATATTGGGCTCGCTTATGAAACTCTTCCTTTTCCTGCTCGTTCGCCGCCTCCCGCGCCGACTTCAAGGCCGCTTCCGCTTCGCGCAGAAATTCCCGCGGATCCGAGCCCAGCTGGAATCTTTTGACCCCAACAGCCGCCAATACAACGAGAAGAAAAACACCGAAACCGATGAGTGCGACTTTCTTATTAAGCCTCCTTTGCATCATAAGATACCCTCATATAGCTTATACCATAAATTTATTTTCATAATGCGATTCAACGCTCTCAATCGGGCCAGTGATTTCTCTCGAGAACAGGCAAAATCACGCCTAAGAGTCTTTCACTCGCCTCAATCGACTGTTCTTTGCTCGGTGCGTTAGAGCCGGCGTTAAAAACCAACTCTACCTTGCAAAAATACGAGTGCTTGCCGAAAAGGTTCTTATTCAAGGTGATACGGGCCTCCTCGCGGCCGCCCGCATAGCATCCGTTCACTCGAAAAAAATGCACATTCGGAACCCGAACACTGTTTTCCCATACGTTAGCCTTTTTCGGCCCAAAAACAAGGTATTTAGCCGGAATATCCACTTTTTCATTCCCCGTCCGCTGAATAGTCAGTCTCACATCTTCCGAGCCAAGTCTCTGGTATCCGCCGCCCGTCCAGCATTCTTCCGGAACGTGCGGGACCCGGTCCGGAAGCGGATAATAAGTAATAAACAGTAAGCACGCCTTGACGGGACTTGTCGCCGGCTGCTCGGTATCTTCCATAATCCACTGAATGTAGTCTTCCGTACCCAGAGCCTTCAGGATCTCTTTATTCGTAATCTTGCGCTTGGGTACGACGACGCGATAAGGCGCCAGATCCGCTTCATCCAGACGTTCCAGAGATCGTTTTAACGGCAAAGCTTCTTTTTGTAATACAATCCCCAAATGCTTCATGCTGATCGACATGCCAACCCCGGCAACCGCCAGCACCAGTACGCATATCACAAACGCCGGCTGCAAATAAACACGTACGTTGTTTTTTATCTCCCCCATCATGGATGGCACCTGTGAATAACGACTTGCTTATGAATCGTATCGGATTCGTCTATAAACAAACTCGACATAAACCATGCAAGAAAGGCATACAATCCGAACGCCAGAGGCAACATTCCCATCCCCAGCAGATCGTGAAAGATTCCCTGGGCGTATTTTGGATGGATCAGAACATAAATAAATCCGGTGGCCGTGACTCGGATGATATTGCAGAGGATGGCGACCGGCACCGTGCAGGCCAAAAGTATCATTCGCTGCCACAGGGGTCGCTCATGCAAATAGGCCATAGCCACTCCCAAAGCGACAAAGGCCATCAGCAGCCTCATTCCCGAGCATGCCTCAGCGACATCCAGCGCCGGATCCAGGAGCTTACCTTTATAGAAAACTTCAATCACAACGCCATTGGCCGTCGCGTTCAGCTTGGGCATGAGATTCAACAAGCCGCTCGCCACGGAAGCCGCCCATTGTCGCATCGGGTTCGTCAACGCCTTGTAATATCGCTCCGGCAACGGCACCGCGAACACGAGAAAAGCGATCGGCAACCAGGTAGATTTGCTCAGACTCCAGCCCCCCAGAAAAAGGACGACGGCGCCAACTGTTGTGATGATGGAAAGACGACAGAAATACTCGTATCCGGACGGGCTGAACCGGTTGAGAATGTAGAAGCCAATCGCCAGGATCAATAACGGCAAACCGAGGTAATTGGGTTTGGCTCGTACATTCAGGATTGGCTCTTTCTTTTGATGGATGAAATACAAGCTGAAGATCGGGATCAGAAAACCGTGCGACCAGCTACTGTCTGTCAGCCATCGGCCGACAATCTGACGGATTTCTATGCGAAACATATAACAGATCAAACAGGAGAGAATGAGTATTTTGACAGACTGATGCACCCGGAGTTCCCGCCGCGGCTGCTTATCCGAAGGAACGTTGCTGATTTGTGTTTG
>Ga0180431_10003556_pt1 | contig 20000 bp, 14 predicted proteins | sample SS_ome_11_FD_132459 | JGI IMG/M metagenome (GOLD analysis project Ga0180431, IMG submission 132459) | Hypersaline lake sediment archaeal communities from the Salton Sea, California, USA - SS_1_MS_1 metaG | ecosystem: Environmental > Aquatic > Non-marine Saline and Alkaline > Hypersaline >... | reverse complement strand
TTTCTCCCCATGCCTTATCGGCCAATCGGAAGAGACGACAAAGAGCAAAAGCTACATTTCAGAAGTTTTTAAAGTCTCCCCCGTTCGAATCTCACTCTTGGTCTCCCCCGTTCGAATCTCACGAATCCACTTCCACACCTCCTTTGTCGCCACCTGGCCTTCCTTTAAGTGGGTCGCCCTCTCCGTTCCGTCAATCGACGTCCGATGAATGACTCCCGAAGAGTGACACCAAAAGGCACGCTTCACTTGGTCATAACTGTAGGGCCCGTGAAGGTAGGGATTGAGAAGGTCAGGATTAACATGAAAATCGTTGGCCGCAGGAAGAACACAATTGGTATCAAAGGCCGGTATGGTCGAAAGGTCAATGGGTTTTGGGGACCATACTTCTTTGGGATACCCCTCTCCTTCCCACTTAATCGCCGCATTTTGGAGCATAATCATATCACCCTTCATTCCACCATATGTGGATCGGATCCACATGGCTTGGGAGACTGGATTTAGTTTTCCAAAGAGGCGAGGGTGGATTGGGTCAACCACATCCTTTGCAGAATGCTTCAACTCATGGCATCGATCGTCGGTGAGGCATTCAAGAACGGAAACCATAAAGACTTCGAGGTCTCGGCCCTGAAGGGTATAACCTTTTGACTTTGCACACATCAACCAGGTGAGGGGTAAGAGGCCAGAAGAAGGTAGACCATCCTCTACTTGGATAATGGACCAACGTCTCAAAGCTTCATCGGGGTCTTTTAAGAACAACACAAAAGCCGTTGCCAATCCCTTTTCAACCTCTCGACGCCTCACACATTTTTGCAGGTTTGATTTGAGGAGGCCTGTGTTTACGGGGGTGATGGATGGATTGAGGGTCACTGGATCACCCTTTGACGATCGCATGTCCCAAAGTTGAAGACGTAAGTCAAGTCCCCTCAAAGAAATTGATCCCTCAGAAGACCATTGACCACGCTTGGAAGAAAATGGATTGACTGGACATTGTGTCTGCAAGACGACTTGATGGTCATCTTTTAAAATAAAATGAAAAAGCATTTGAATCTCAAATGGATATGAAAGAATATGAGTTTTAAAGTGAAGAGGAAGGAATAATTACGTTTCAGAACTCGCGATGAAAACAATTGTCGGGAGTAAAAGATGAGTGCCTATTCGCCCGAGTCACCCTACCAACCTTATGGTCAAGGGGAAACTATGGTTGGATTTGGAATGAAATCTGGCCAAGGGGAAACTATGGGAGGGACGACACCACCACCTCAATATTACGCTCCCTCTTCTCCCGCTTACCGACCGACAACGCCTGATTATTCACCGGCTTCTCCTGCTTATGCTCCTACATCTCCTGAATACCATCCAGAAAATTTCTCACCAAAATCACCTCCTGCTTGGACACCTACCCCTCCAGGATCTCCCTATAAACCATCAAGTGACACACCTCCAAGTTTTCCAGACTATGCTCCTCCGCAAAGGAAAAACACTCCGGCATATGACCCTTCCACTCCACCTTTAGATCTTTCATCAGACCCCTACAGGCCACCGGTTCCTCAATCGACTCGGTCTCTTGATCCTCGATTAGAACCATCTCATTACAATCCAGGAGAGACTTACAAACCTCAGGACACCTATAAACCACAGGACACCTATAAACCACAGGACACCTATAAACCACATTACCCTCAAGAACCATATCGTCCACTAGAAGAGTATCGTCCTCCACCCCCTCCATCCCACTATCCGTCCCATCAACCCCATCATCACCATCCACCTCCTCCATCCCACTATCCCACTTATCAAGATGCTCACCCTTCAACAGGTGCCTATGGAGCATCTGGAGCTTACGGGACATCTTCCGCTTATGCCTCGTCCTCTGCCTATTCCTCTGACCCATCTGATGAAAGGTCCCTTCCCCACCCATCGAAGCGTACCTACTCGGGGTGGTTTCCATACTCCATCCATCGACCCGTCTCACCACCCCGATATGCAACCATCCGCAGGCGAAGACGTTAGTTAAATTGATCACAAAGAAAAATACACGAATAAAAACAAAATGAAACAAAGTGATCAAGGTTCGGTGTGGAAACGCTTTTGGCCCTACATTGTATTTTCTCTCGTGATTGTTGTTATTATTGTGGTGGTGATTGTCGTTGTAGTGACAAAGAATAAAAAGGGGGATGAGAAGGCAGAGAAGGAAAAGCCGTCTCCAGGAAGTGGAGAGCTGACGGAAAAGAGACTTATTGAGGTCGAAGAAGGAGATGTCGTCGTCGACATTCCCGTTGAGTCTCACCCTCTTCTTTCCGAGATTTATGATTTGTTTGTGGAAGAAGTGAGGGGATCAAAACTTGCCCTTCAAGACGCATCCAAACGTATGGCCCAACCCAACCAGAAAAAAATGGCGGCCGAAGCAAAGCGTCCCTTAGCCAACAAAGAGTTTTACACAAAGGTGGAAGACTTCTTATCGGCCAATTACGAACGCCCCTTTGAAAAGGAAGGCATGGGTGGAAACGAAGATTGGATTGACCGCTTTGGAAAGTATGTGCGGCGCAACCCCATGTCTCCTCGCTTCCAGAGGATGAGCCAATTGGTCAACATGTTGTGTGGGCACTCAAGAAATGATGATGCTGGGTCACTTGGTGGTTACTTTTGGTATCCAAAGGGAGGATGCCGTGAGTGGCACACCAATAAGAACGATGCTCTGATGTATCGCGGCTACTTTATCTTTGTGGAGGAGGAGGGAAAGTCGGGCCTGAATTGCATGATTGGGGGACCAAATGGAAAGATGCTTGAAGCTCCCGACCGCAACGGCATCCTGCGCTTATTCAAGGTGACTGGCGAACCCAATCCCCTCTGGCATTCGGTGTGGTCAGACACGAACCGTTTCTCTCTTGGCTTCCGCCTCTCGGATCGTTGCGCAGAAGGCTTGAAAAAATTAATTTAGAGGAAAATAAATTATCCATATCAGGTTACTGTCAAACTCTTTTGTCACATTTCAATTTCACCAACATGGATTCTACTCAAACTCAAGAACAACCTCTTCAAGACACCTTTGCCTTTTCGGCCGACATTGCCCAACTTTTATCCTTGATCATCAACACATTTTACTCCAATAAGGATGTGTTTTTGCGAGAACTCATTTCCAATGCATCTGACGCTCTGGATAAAATCCGGTATGAAGCCTTAACAAACTCATCGGCCATGGACACAGAATCTGACTTGAAAATTTCCATTTTTCAAGATAAGGGAGCATCCACTCTAACCATTCAAGACACTGGAATTGGTATGACACGTGATGAGCTCGTTGCCAATTTGGGAACGATTGCCAAATCTGGAACAAAGGCATTTATGGAAGCCCTTCAAGCGGGAGCGGACATTTCAATGATTGGTCAATTTGGTGTAGGATTTTACTCTGCTTTTCTTGTTGCGGACCGAGTCGAAGTTCATTCAAAATCAAACAACGATTCACACCAATACGTGTGGTCATCGGAGGCTGGAGGGTCCTTCACAGTTTCCAAAGAACCAACCACATTGACACGAGGAACGTCGATTGTTTTACACTTGAAAGATGACCAGACCCATTTGTTGGAAGAACAAACTATTCGGTCTCTTGTTAAAACCCATTCCGAATTTGTTGGGTTTCCGATTTACCTTCAAGTTCAAAAAACGATTGAGAAGGAGGTTGAGGAAGAAAATGATGGCGATGATGATGGTGATGACAAACCAAAGATTGAAGAGGTGAAGGATGATGATGACGAACCAAAAAAGAAAACTGTAAAGGAAACTACTCTTGAGATGGAAACCCTCAATACTGAAAAGGCAATTTGGACTCGCAAACCTGAAGACGTCACCGACGAAGAGTACGAGTCCTTCTATAAGAACATTTCTGGAGATTGGGAAAAACACCTTGCCGTTAAACACTTTGCGGTTGAAGGCCAACTCGAGTTTCGTGCCATTCTCTTTGTTCCTGCTCGGGCCCCATTTGAAATGTTTCAAAAGGAGAAGCGTAAGAACATGAAGCTCTATGTTCGTCGGGTCTTTATTACAGACGAGTCTGAGGAGTTGTTGCCTGAATGGCTTTCATTTGTGAAGGGAGTCGTAGACTCGGAAGACTTACCACTGAACATTTCACGTGAGATGCTTCAACAGAACCGAATCATGAGGGTTATTCAGAAAAACCTTGTGAAAAAGTGTATCGAACTTTTTAAAGAAATGAGCGAGGACGAAGAAACCTACAAAAAATTTTATGACCAATTCTCGAAATCCCTGAAGCTGGGAGTCCATGAAGACTCTAAAAACCGAGACACTCTTGCATCCCTTCTTCGGTTTTCATCAACCACGACAAGCGACGACGAAACAACATCTCTGACGTCATATGTTCAGAGAATGAAAGAAGGCCAACCTGGCATTTATTACATTACCGGAGAGTCACTAAAGGCCGTACAAAACGCCCCCTTTCTTGAGCGCCTGAAAACAAAGGGGTACGAGGTCTTATTTTTGGTTGACCCTATTGACGAATACGTGGTTCAGACCCTGACGACATTTGAGGAAAAGAAATTGATTTCAGTCACAAAAGAAGGTCTTGATTTGGGGGACAACCCTGATTTGGATGAAGACGCGAAAGCGGATGCCGAAAGCCTGTGTGGAACCATGAAGGCCATCCTGGGTGACTCTGTTGAAAAGGTTGTCCTGTCTGACCGTTTAGAAAAGTCTCCGTGTATTCTTGTCACTGGGTCTTTCGGGTGGTCAAGCAACATGGAACGAATCATGAAGGCTCAAGCTTTGAGAGATTCTTCCATGTCGTCCTACATGTCTGCCAAAAAAACGTTGGAGATTAACCCGACACATCGCATCATTCGTGCCCTATCAACAAAGGCAAAATCTGACCCTTCAGACTCCTCGGTGAAGGACTTGGTGTGGCTTCTCTACGATGTCACCCTTTTGAATTCAGGATTCACCCTTGAAGACCCAACCACATTTTCTTCACGTATCCATAAGTTAATTTCTTTGGGATTGTCATTGGAAGACGACGAAGAACCTGATGACCTCACGGATCTCCCACCATTGACTGAAGAAGAGGGCAATGAGTCTAACGACGGAACCATGGAAGAAGTCGATTAGAGTTTATTCACACTTTGTCATTTCGTTATCGAATCAAACATTTTATGATACTTAAAATATTAAACCTTACAATCCATTTATAATCATGGCCAAACTCCATATGAAATGTCTTTAGTAAAATTTTATTCAAAATGAATGCAACACTCTTGTTATCCTAAGGTACAAAACCTTTTGAATTCAACTCTAGGTTGATAAGACATCGCAAATATAATCGCAGAACAAAGACGATCCAGAGGGTGGCGAAATGCCTTCCTCAATTGTGTCCTTTGCCCAAAGGTTGTGAAGAGTGCATTTCCGCGACTGGCCATAGCGATGAACCCGACCAATCAGTTGGGTCTTTAGGGTTGACGGAAGGAGAGGATCAAAAGAAAACACATGATTCGCGGCGGTCAAGTCAATCCCAGTTCCGGCGACGGAGTATTGGACAATGAGAACACGAAGGGATGGAGAGGTTTGAAAACGTTTAATGACATCTGCACGGGCGGAAGGTTTGACTAAGTAGGAAAGGCCCTCTGCGATCGGAGCTCCAAAAGCGTTGTTGATGTAGGCCACCATCTCCTGAACTGAAAGAGGCGTCATGGTGCCAATCACGGCCTTGTGGGTTTTGGGGAGAGACCGAAAGGTTGAAAGGAAAGCATCCATCTTTGTCTTTGACGTCTTTGCCTCAGGTCTCCCCGAGTCCTTTGGCTTATCTTCAGGGTTCAAAAATACAAAAGACCCAATGTGGGCTCGGCAAACGGGACATGATTCTCTCGCCGATCTTGACCCCGTCCACCAAGTTTTCAGGCAATTGAAACAGTAGAGGTGGTCACATGGATCCACTCGAACTGGAGCCTCAAAGGGCGACTGACAAATCGCACAAATTTCGTCACCCCTTTTTGATTCATCCTCATCATCCTTTGTGTCCTTTGCCATCTTCAGGAAATCCGAAGCGAGCTTCAAGTTGGCCGAGAAAAAGGGATGCATGGTTAAGGAAAAGATAAGGCGCTCAAAGAGGAAACGCAGGAGAGACGGATCATTGCACTCATCCATTTTTGACTTTGCAAAGGCGAGCACGGTTTCATAATGATCTCTGTCGTCTTTCGACAGAGTCACCTCAACGTCTTTCGATTCAAGAGGGGGTAGGCCAATAAAGGGCTTCCCTGAATCATAGGTGTAAGGGGCTGGATCGATGCGAAGGATGGTCGAAAGGTCAAGAGCACGAAAGGGCTTTCCAACTTCATCCAGGTCTTCAGCATGCAGGAGACGGGTGTAAGCAGAGGTCGGGGTTGCGGAGAGACCCCAAAGGTGGCGAAAGCGAAAGGCTCTGAGAGTGGTCTCCGTTTTGGAGTATTCACTTAAGAGGTGAGATTCGTCAAGGATGATGGAATCCCACTCGGGGACATTTAAAAACTCTTCACGGCGGGGGAAACATCCGTAAGACGTCACGACCACATCGGCTTCAAACATCTTTGCAAAATCTGGTTTAGATGACCCATAAGCCTTTACAACTTTGAGGCCAGGTGCCCACTTTGAAAGGTGCTCTATCCAAATAGGAATGATGGTGGTTGGACAAAGAATGAGAGATGGTGGAGTGGCTTCTTTCCTAAGCTTACACATCTTAATCCATGCCACTCCAATCACCGTCTTTCCATAGCCTGGAGGAAGGACAATGGTGCCTCCTGGTCTCATGTCGACAGAATCAAGAAGGGAACAAATGGACTGGTGGAGGATTGATTTCCGTTTCAAGGTGGACACACAGTAGTGGCGAGAGGCAAAGAAGGTAGGAAGGGCCAAGATTTTTCCTCCAAAGTCTGGCTTTAGAGAATTCGTGATGACTTTGGTCATGGATTCTAAGGATGACCTCCTTTGCATTTCCTTCAGGATGAGACCCTGGTAGGAAAAGAGGCGAAGGGTGGGAGGAAGGTCTGCATAAAGGTCTTCCTTTAGGACATAATCCTCTTGAAAGATGAGGCGAGGTGGTAGCCACACGGGCGGATTTTCCTCCGTGCAGGGAGGCCTGGACAAAAGGGTCCAAGGAATTTTTGTCGTGTTGCGATCCAACCAGTACTGTCGCTCAATCTGAACCATCGAAATGACGCCCGACTTGTACCAATTAAGGACCTTCACGTAGATGGCTACCTTTTCTCTGTTTTGATAGGAAAGGTAGGTCGTCGTAAAGTTGACAAAGTGCTTATGGGGGAGGTAGGACCCTTTCTTTAGAGACATGCATCCGCAGTAGTGGCTCCCTAAGTTTTGGTGGAGGTAGTGGGGAATGGAGACATGGATCCAGCGAGGGGACTCTGACCCAAGAAGGGTTGAGGTTTTTCCATTTGGGATCACGTTCAGATTGGATGCACACTTTTTGCAAACTTTGCCTTCACATGCCTTGGTTGGAATTCTGTGGATGGGACAGAGTGATTCTAATGGTGGTTCTTTTGATTCCTGCTTAAATCGTTTCATCTTTTATTTCACGTCTTTGAATTTGGTTTTGTACACAAAATATTAAATTCTACGGTTTCATGAAGAGTTTTACAGAAAATAAGAAGAAAGCGAAAAAATAAAAAATGTTTCCAAAGGTGGATTGATTTCATAATGAATAGAGAAATGCCTAGAGGTGCAAAAACAAAAGGTGAAAAAACTCAAGCATCCGAATCAAAAGATGAATCCCTTGATGAAATTCGCAAGTTGGGATTGGATCCCAACCAGTACATGAAACTCAGCGACTTTCAGCACTTGGATCGGCGCTCCGACATGTACGTGGGGTCGATGGACACACCGGATGAAGGCCTGAATCAGTTCATCTTTGACGCCGATCAGGAGGTAAAGGGCGGAAAGAACCAAAGGACGGCCGTTAAGGTGTCAAGGGAAAGGGTCATGTGCCCCGTCGCTCTGCTCAACATTTATGAGGAGATTACCCAGAACGCCATTGATAAATCAATCGAGGATCCAACCACCAAAACCATCAAGGTGGGAATCAATGAAGACTTGGAGAAGGATGAAATTGAAGTCACCGTGTGGAACGACGGTGAGGGGATTCCGTGCTATGTCCACCCAAAGACGGGCCTTCACGTACCCACCATGTTGTTTGGGGTTCCAAAGACGTCCGATAAGTACGACGATTCAAAGGAACGTGTGTCAGGAGGGCGCAACGGGTGGGGGGCAAAGGCGACTTTTTTCTTTTCAAAAGAAGCAAAGGTGGAAACCTATTCCACAAAGATGGGGAAGGTTTTCAAGCAAACCTTTTTCACCACTAAAAACGAAGATGATGGCCGGACGATTGGGTGGAGGAAGCCATCGATTCGGGAGGTAAAGGTGAATCCCGATCGAAAGAAGGAACCGGTGGGTTATACAAAGGTTTCATTCAAACCCGACTTGGCGAGATTTGGGTTGACGTCTCTTCCTTCCAATCTCGGAAAGGTTTTGAGATCAAAGGTGTGGGACATTGCCGCTTGCACTCATAACGGAATTTCAGTCTACCTCGATGGGAAAAAGTTGCCCGTTGATTCCTTTCCCCATTACGTGTCTCTCTTTTCCCAAGAGGCCCTGTCCACCGTCCCCGTCGATACAATTGAAGGAAAGGACGGTCGGGCAGTGTGGTCCGTCGGTGTTTTACCTCGAGGTGAGGAGACGCCTGAATCTTGGGATATTGGCTTTGTGAATGGCCTTCGGTGTTGTAAGGGTCGCCACATCGAGTACGCTCGCGATAAACTTGGGGAAGTTTTTGGAAAGAAACTAAAGACGACCTTCAAGGGGGCAAAGACACGGGACTACTGCCACATCTTTGTGGCCATCTCCATTGTTCGCCCAAAGTTTGACCACCAGACAAAAACTGAACTGACGTCCCTCCAGAAAGACTTTGGGTTTAAGTGGGAACCCTCAACTCGCTTTGTGTCGGCCCTCCAACGGTGCGGGGTTTTTGATAAGGCAAAGGAGGACATGGAACGGGTGAAGGGTGCAAAAGCCTTAGATGATGCCAATAAGGAGTCAAAGACGACACGTAACCGTCTGATGGGACGGTCAATTGTTGCCATTGAAAAATTGCGTGATGCGTGCAATGCCGGAAAGCGAAAGGCGAATTGTACTCTGATTGTCGCCGAGGGACTGTCGGCCATTCTCTCTGTTGAACCAGGACTTGAAGTTCTCGGGTCAGAGAATTACGGACTGTTGCCCCTGCGTGGTGTCGTCATCAATGCCTCTCAAAACTCTTTGGAAGAAGTGTTGGACAATGAAGAAATCAAAATCATTGTCCAAACCCTTGGCCTCCGTTTTGGGTGCGACTATTCCGACCCAAAGGACTACGCGTCTCTACGCTACAAACACATCTGGATGATGATGGATCAAGATACGGACGGGTCTCACATTTGTGGCCTCCTCTACAACTTTTTGAGGACTTACTTTAAGGGCCTCCTGCAGAACCATCCTGATTTTGTTTATCGTTTTTCGACTCCCTTAATTCGTGCCGTTCCAAAGCCGAGGTATAAGAAGCGGTATGACCTCGTGGAGTTCTTTTCCCATGCAGATTTTGTGCGGTGGATGGCCGACAACGAAGAGGAGTCAAAGTTTTATGACATTATCTACCTGAAGGGATTGGCAACCTCTGACCAGGAAGACATGCGACGCTACATGGAATCTTTCAAAGACCACTTGGTGCGTTTTGAGCATAGGGGTGATGCATCGGATGCTGCACTTGACGTTTTCTTCTCGGATGATAAGGTACATAAGGACGGGCGAAAGGAATTGCTGAAGGCTTATGACCCCACCATCTCTTTTTCGTATGCCCAAAAGAAGGCCGATGTTGCAGATTTCCTCCATAAGGACATGATTCATTTTTCGATGGATTCTCTTGTGCGGGCCATGGCCTGTGCCGTGGATGGCCTGAAACCCTCCCAGAGAAAACTTTTGTATACGGGATTGGCAAAGAAGATATCCTCACGCACAAAGGTTGCCCAACTTGCCGCCACAGCCTCTGCGTTTTCCAACTACCACCACGGCGAAAAGTCGATGGAAGACACCCTCACAAAGATGGCCCAAGAACACACGGGATCCAACAACTTTAACTATTTCTTTCCTGCAGGAGCCTTTGGGTCGAGGTCAAAGGCCCGCGATGAGCACGGTCAGTCGCGTTACATCTTCACCTACGTCAACCCTGTGACAAGGTTTTTGTATCCGTCTGAAGACACTGCAGTGACCCGACGAAAGGTTGAGGAGGAAGAACTCGTGGAGCCCTTTTCCTACGTGCCCATTGTGCCCACCATTTTGCTAAATGGAGCAAAGTCGATTGGGACGGGATGGTCTTCGGACATTCTCGCCTTTAACCCCGTCGAGGTGATTGAGGTCCAAGAGGCCTATGTTCGTGATCAGGGCAAAGAGAGCGAATGCACATGGATTGATAAGGCCGAAGATATGAAGCCTTGGTACTTCATGTATGAAGGATCTATTGAACCTGAAAAGGCAAAGGATGGATCCCTGAAGGCCTACATGTCAAGAGGACGTTTCACCGTGAAGTACGATGAAAAGTGTGTGACCATTCACATCACTGAACTCCCCATCATGACGTGGACGGATGACTTTTTGTTAAAGGTGAAGGAGGCTCACATGTATGAGGATAAGAAAAAGGACGATAAGGATTCGAAGAAGAAAAAGAGAAAAGAGCCGAAGAAACCAAAGACGCCAAAGGTAAAGTTTATTATCGATGAAAACAATCGCTCGACCAACTGTAAGGTGGACGTCATGTTCTTTTGCGACCCCGAAAAGATTCAAAAGTTCTTAGCGTCAACTGAAGAAGGCCTGTCAGATGGCTACTCCCACCCAAAGCTGGTGAAGGCCCTTTCGATGGAGAAGCGTATTGGTGCTACCAACATGCATGCGATGGATGTCGAGACGACGGAGGATGGTGCCCAACGCTATGTCCTCACAAAGTTTAACAAGACGTCTGAGTTTTTCAAGGTGCATGGGGTCCATCGCTTAGCATTGTATGAGGAACGAAAGGCTTTTCAGCTTGAAAAGTGGTCTCGGAAACTGTTGAAGTTAAAGGCCCAATGGAGATTTGTCAATGAGATGCTTGACGAAAAGATTGACATTAAGAGAAAAAAGAGGGATGAAGCCTTTGGGATTTTGAAGGATGCAAAGTTTCCCTCGGATGTTCGAGTGAAGGAACCCGCTCCACCTTCAGACAAAGACTTAGTTGTGAAAAAGGTGAAGGGTAGTGATGAAGCCAAAGATGATGATGAACCTAAAGATGAAGATTCAAAGATTTCTTCTCGGACCTTTCACTACCTCCTTGACCTTTCCTTCACCTTTGTGTGTGAAGAGAGACTTCGAAAGCTGAAGAAGGAGATTAATGACCTAAAGGCAAAGATGAAAGCTTATGAAAAAACCTCAGTGTGGGATCTTTGGCTGAATGACTTAGATGTCCTGAAAAAAGAAACCATTAAGTTTATGGATGAAAAGGAAGCCCGTTGTCTCTCGGATGCTAAGAAGGGAACAAAGAAGAGGACTGGGGCAAAGGGGAAGGGAGGAACAAAAAGAAAGAAATAAATTTTTTTGATTATTGTCACATATTCATGAGCGAGAGGGATTGTGCATTGAAGGAAAAAGGTGAAACGTGTATTTGAGTGACTAACATTGAAGAATAAATAACACGTGAAATATCAGAGGGAGACATCACTTCTTTTGACATTTCTTTTGGAAGTGGTGTTTTTCTTTATTTACAAGGTCCTCAAGAATTATGATGAAAGTTGAAAAAGGTGTTAAATTTGAGTAAATTATTATTGATCTTGTTTGCATGCCTCCACAAAGTCCTTCATGGTAATTGTGTACATTTTTCAAAATCTTTCTTTGCTGCCACATAACCTTTACCACCTGGACAATAATACCGTTCTCGAAAGGTGTAAAGATAACGTCGAAAGTAGAGGGAAAGGAGTGCAATGGTTGGAAAGCGTCTGACATGGAAAAGGTAAATTGGGTGATCCTTTTTAAGGCCTTGGATAGGCATTCCACCAAAGGGAATCAACCATCGAGCGACGTCAAGGTGGCCATACACACAAGCCCACTTAAATGCATAGTCTGAATCGGCGTGAATGTCAACAGGTGATTCGATGGACGTTGAATAGTCGACCAACCATCGAGCGACGTCAAGGTGGCCATGAAAACAAGCCCAACTAAATGCAAAGTCGGAATCGGTGTGAATGTCAACAGGTGATTCGATGGACGTTGCATAGTCGACCAACCATCGAATGACTTCAAGTTGGCCATTCAAACAAGCCCACTTAAATGCATAATCTTTGTCGGCGTGAATGTCGACAGGTGATTCGATGGATATTGCATAGTCGACAAACCATCGAACGACTTCAAGGTGGCCATTGAAACAAGCCAACCTAAATGCATTGTCTCCATAGGTGTGAATGTCAATAGGTGATTCGATGGACGTTGCATAGTCAACCAACCATTGAGCGATGTCAAGGTGGCCATTTCCACAAGCGCACCTAAATGCAAGGTCTTTTCCGGCGTGAATGTCAAGATCTGGATATTCTTGAGCAATCCTTTTGGCTTGGTCTAATTGACCTTTCTGACATGCCCCCACAAAGTCCTTCATGGTAATTGTGTCCATTTTTCAAAATCTTTCTTTGCTGTCTCATAACCTTTTCCACCTGGACAGTAATACCGTTCTCGAAAGCCATAGAGAAACCGTCGAAAGTAGAGGGAAAGGAGTGCAATGGTTGGAAAGCGCCCGACATAGAAAGGAATCAACCATCGAGCGACTTTAAGAGGACACAGTTGTCAAAAAAATAATCATGATTTATTCATTCGAAACAGGTTAAGCTTGTTAGACATCAGTAAGACATGGCCAATCAACTCGTCTGCCGAGCATCCATCTAGGCATTCAATCTCAAATTCATAAGATGTGTCATTCACAAAAGTGAGATCATAGGCCACCTTCCCAAGTATGAAGGTCTTTCGATCCTTTAGACGAGTGGATGGTGGAAAGCCAGAAGGACCTAAAGATCCCAAAGGCTGAGGAATCTCTTCCTTTAATTGAAAACGAATGGTGACATCTCCTAAGGACATATCCATTGGGGGTTCGATACGCCTCTTCTCCACAAGAGTTACTTTTCCAGAAACCTCATCAAGTGTTTTCCGAATTGATCCTTTGTAGGTCCAATCAATTGTGTTGGACGTCTTTACCTCATCCCATCCATCATAGGCGGATAGGGTATGATCGAGATAGTCATAGTCCTCCTTTGTGAGTTGCTTAAACGAGACTTCAATCTCCGTAGTTGGAAGGGGTGCATAAGAGGAAAACCATCTCTTGAGGTCAGGAAGGACTGGGGCAAAGAGGTAGTCTGGATCCATTAAAAAATAGGTCTAGAATAAAAAATGAATCACACACGTACCCAAATCGATAGGTCGGAAAAGAATCTGAGGTCAACGTTCGGCCATGCACCCTTTCGGTCTTCCAACTTAATGGCAGAAGACGCCGCAGAGATTTTAAAGTTTACCCCCGCATGTGGCGTCCCAGTGGACACCCTGAAGAAGCCTACAAAGGAAGCCTTAGATGCATCCTTTGAAGTAAACTTTGAAGACGCCATTCGCGCCGAACACCTTCCCGAAGAGTTTGATGCGGCAGAAAAGTGGCCGTCTCTTGACGCCTTTGGGGTCCGTAACCAAGGCCAGTGCGGCTCCTGTTGGGCCGTGTCATGCGCGTCAGCCATCACCGATAGGTTGGCCATTCACTTTAACAAAAAGGTTCCCCTTTCGGCCCAACCCTTAGTGTCTTGTGGAGGTCAAGGTGAAGATTCACCTCTTACAGGTAACCCGGCCCTATCTGATGTTCCTTCCGCCTATTGTGCATCGGCCTCCTCGGCGGGGGCCACAGGGTGTGAAGGAAATGTGCTGGAAGGTGGCCTCCTCTACATGGAGAAGAATGGAACCGTCGCGGAAGCCATCTCCCCTTACCAATCCGATTCATCGAGCCACGTTCCCTCCTGCAAAACCCTTTGTGAGAGTTTGCTCGATTACCCTGAGGTGGTGAAAGCAGGCGCCCATGTCCTGAAGACGAAACGAAAGGTGGACCTCGTCCACCCGTCGTCCAACCTCGCCGACAACATTGTAAAGATGAAGGAGGAAATTTTGACCAATGGTCCCATCCAAGGGGCCTTTACGGTATTCAATTCCTTCATTACATTTTTCAGGCAAAACCCAACGGGGATCTATCGCAATGATCCTGACCATGTTGCCGGTGGCCATGCCGTAAAGATTGTGGGATGGGGCACGGATGAGGAGAGCGGAGATCAGTACTGGAAGGTTGAAAATTCTTGGGGGAACGAGTGGGGCGATGGAGGTTTCTTTAAAATGTTCATGGCAAAACCCAATGATCTCCAAAACGAGGGACGTGTCTTTGCTTATAACGCCGTTGCTGGATTTCCCAATCCATCTCAAGCATTCCTAAACTTTCCATTTCCCGAGCCGGCACCCATCCATCCCCACAAAAAGGCCCACCACCATAAGAGACAGCATAAGAAACCAAAACATCACCATAAGAAAAGGCATCAAAAGGATGAAGCCGACTTAGATCTTAATGACCTCAAATTAAGTGAGCATGGATCAACGTCTAAAACGATCCCTCACTGGGTTTGGTACGCCATTGGTGGCGGGATTCTCGTCATTATCATCATCACTGTTGTTGTGGTCGTTGTAAAGAAACACAAAAAGGCTTTAGGATCTGATCCTTCTAAATAAAAATAATGTGACTTTAAATTTTATTTCCACCGTAGTGAGTTGCTCCATCAAAACATAGGCCGTGACGAATCAACCAAGTGAATGAATCTTTAAGCATTCGCTTTTGAGAACATTTTGGGGTTTAAGATTTTTTATGTGAGCCTTTTCAGCGGAAGATTATGAAATTGTGGGCTACATTGAAGCACGAAAGCGAATTTATTATCCTAAGTATGCTGAGATTGCGCGGGAGACTCGACGGTTTGCTCAGCTGAAGAAAAAGTTGGAACGAGGTGAGAACATCCAGATTGTCGAAGTGGATGGGCCTCGCTATGATCCCGATTCATCTCCCTTTGATCAGGTCGTTGACGGATCCCTTTCCATGTCCCACAAAATGCTTGACGCCCTCATGGAAAATCCAACCCAAGCTTTTGGTCATGGCTACTCCTTAGCCGGTGCCCTTTTGGATTGGTCTCCTAAACTCTAACTTTCCATCCTTGATGATAGGTCCAGTTTCCCAAATGATAATCACACAAATTTCCTGAAGAAACTGGCTTTCCACATCCATAGACGGAGCAAGATTTCTTTTTTGGCATTTATAAGAATCTACATGAAAGGTGCAAAATAAAATTAAGATGCAAAAGCTAATCAAAAAATTTTTCGTCAACATCTTTTGGCAACTGATTCAACACAATTCATAAATGTCTTCGGATGATCCATCGATAGGCGTTGAAGAAACCAAGGCCGATGATACCCCTCTCACAGGGTTAGAGCCTTTGATGGAAGCAACATCCTTAGATCCAAAGGAAGAGTTTCCTCTAGCCAAACGAATTGCCATCTTGGGAAATGTCGACGCGGGGAAATCCACCATGGTCGGATGTCTCACTCGAAAGATTCAAGACAATGGCCGTGGCTACGCCCGTCAGTTTTCCTTTGGCCATGCCCACGAGCTCGACTCTGGCCGAACCTCTGACATTTCCATCTACCCCATGGGATTCGATAAGGAAGGCAATCTTTCAGGAATCCGAGCACCCTCGGGTCGCCAAGTTCCCATGAAACGAAGAGAACTTTGGACCAATGTAAATAAGGAGGCAGATTCAGTTGCTTTATTGATTGATTTGTGCGGCCACGAACGCTACTTTAAGTCTACTTGTAAGGGAGTCGTGTCCCAGATGCCTCACTATGCAATGCTTCTCGTTGCGGCCAATAAGAACCCTGCCTTTCTCCTCGAATCTGGGGATCGATCTCGGGGACGATCAGAGAAACAAAGAGCCTCGACCAAATCGACCAACATGACTCGTCAGCACTTGGGGATCATTCATGGGATGCACATTCCCTTTTTCATTGTCGTGACAAAGATTGACCTTCCCGCAAAGGAAGTCTTTCATGACACCATGTCTGGCCTTGCAACCCTCTTACGGCGCAACTTTAAGTGTGAACCCAAACTCATGCGAAGTGAAGAATTGGTGGATGAAGGTCTTGAGGACATTCTCTGTAAACGTTGTATCGAAGTCGAAACGAAAAAGAAGGGCATTGTGCGAAAGGTTCGGCGACGCATCATTCCCATCTTTGCCGTGTCTTCGGTGACTGGCGAGGGAATGCCTCTCTTAACTCGTTTCCTCTACAAACTTCCCACGATTCACCAACGTGATGGACCAAAGCTTCGCATTCGAGAATCTGACTTGACGGTGAAGGATGGTGACCCTAAAGATGGTGCTAAAGATGAATCGAAAGATGATCCATCAAAGGACCATGAAAAGACAATCCTTCTTCACTCCTTCATCTTTGGAGACCATCCCGAGATTGAGGAACCTCTTGAGTTGGAAAAGGGTGAGGTGGGGATTGATGCCGTCCTTCATGAGATTGCCGGGACGGCAGTTGTTGTGACTGGAATTGTGTACGATGGCCTTGTAGAAGTTAACCAAGAAATGTTGTTGGGACCTGACTCCTCAGGATCCTTTGTTCCTGCAGTTGTTCGATCCATTGAGGTCCACTACGAAAAACGGAATCAGGTTCGAAAGGGAGAAATGGCCGGCTTTGGTCTTCGTCTGCCCAAAAAACACCAAGATTTCATCATTCGAAAGGGAATGTTTCTCACGGCTCCCGAGAAGGAACCTCAACCCACTCGATTCTTCATGGGAGCCATGACGGTGCTTCACCATTCGACAACCATGCGGCGCGGATGTGTCATCACCATCAATGTGGGACCCGTCCAACGGTCAGCCAACGTTGTGAAGATTATGGAGCTCCGAAAACGAGAGGATGGAACCCTCGACCTTGACGCTCCCGACCTTCCTGCAGTGGCCACGGGAGACCGTGCCCTATTCGTCCTGAAATTTAAGGTTCAGGGAGTGATTCTCCACCTCGGTGACCAATTGGCCCTTCGAGAGGGGACGGCTCGAGGCATTGGGTATGTTGTGCGTCAGTTTAAGTCGCCACGTGAGTACCAACGTTACCGTGATAAGGGGTCATCCATCTGGGCAGAAGAAGAAGCCTACCTCGCCGATGTGGAGGAAGTGTCAAGAAAGACTCGTGCTAGATTAATGAATCAAAAGAAGAAATAAATCACTCATTTCATTTGCAATCTCACTCATCAAACTGTTTCTGAAACAAAAATTGAAGAGGATCCTCTAAGGTTTGGATGTAAGACTTTGCATCGGGATCATAGCCTTTTTGAATCACCACTTGAGGACCGGCTCCCTTAACCAACTTTCCATAGCACCCTCGCTTCACATAGGTGGGACGATCAGACCAAGGGACATCGGACACCTTATCCATCGCCTCAATCATCTGAGATCCAGAAAGACCAGTACATGCCTTATGACCCAAGATGTAACGTGCATAGCCAGAAATGGCATTGCGCCGACAGTCATTCTCTCGCCAGATCATGTGGTTCATAAACTCGTCATTTTCAAAAAAGTACTCGCCAATCTCAGGCATAAGAAGTAAACGAGCGTCAAAGAGAGCCGTGTGACCCATGTCCTCTTGGATTTCAGGCGGAAGGTTGACGTAAAAACGCAAAGAGGTGTAAGCCGCAATGATCGAGAGGAGTTTATCGACCCGGCCACCAAAGAGATGGGTAAACTTTTTGGGTTCCCTTGCAAACGTGTCCCAATCACATAGAGAACCAAACACTAAGGTAATCTCGTCCGAACAGACATAGGCCGTACGAGCCCGAAAATGCTCGAGGACGTCAAGCATGGTTTTCACCATGGTGCGAGAGAATCGCTCATCAAAGGGTTTATCAAAGTGCTTCTTTGTCACGGCGGAAAAGTTGCATCCGTCAAGACGAATCAAAAATGGAACATAAGAATCAATGACTTTGATTCCCCTTGATGAATCCTCATATTCCTTGAAACGCACGGCCAAAGGTTTTCGATCTTCGCTCATAAGATTAAGTTGTGATGAACCTTAAAATAAAATCACATCTAAAATGTTCTCAAAGCTTCTGTCCATTTTTTTCTTATGTTTACCAAGTGTCTTTGCAACCCAAAGACATGTCTATTGGTTTTCCGACATGCACCTTGACAATGAATACCGACCAGGTGCCCCAGACTTTTGTGCCCTCGATTCAAAGGTTGGCATCACATGTTGTCGGTGGTATAACCTTCCCATCCACGGATCCCACCCGGCAAGCGGATGGGGCGACTACCACTGTGACTCTCCCCCAAAAATGGTGAGCCTCTTGATGAATCTTACCAAGAGTGACCTCTTCCCTCTCTATGAACCCCACACCCTACTTTTTACGGGAGACATTGTCGATCACCATGACGTCCTTCAATCTTTTTCTCACAACATGCATGAGGTGGAGATGGGAACCAATCGTATTCGGGACCTCAACGTTTCACACACCATCATGGTGATTGGGAACCATGACACTTGGCCAATTGATCAAGTCAATTCCCATTTGACTCATCACCTCCTGGGTTACTGGGGTCAGTGGATTCCTTCCGAACAGGTTCATGATTTTCTCGAGGGAGGATACTATGTGGTTCAGGTGACTCCAGGTCTTCGAGCCATTGTGATGAACAATTTGTACGATGACACCCACGACATTGTGATTGGAAAGGCAAAGAACCCAGGGAACCAAACCTCATGGTTGGAAGCATCCCTTCTTGAGGCAAAGGCTCAAGGTCAAAAGGTGTGGTTGGTTGGGCACATTCCACCCAACACGGGAGAGGCCGATGTTCGCTATCGTCACCTCTTGGGGGAGATGACCAAGAAATATGGCGACATTATCGTCGGTCAACTCTTTGGCCATACTCACCGAGATTCTTTCTTTTTGTATCTCAATTCCTCTGGCGAAACCTATGGCTCTGGCCTCATCACCCCCTCCATTGTTCCTGATCGTCATGACCCCTCTCTTCGCATCCTCACCTTTGATGATGAAACCTTGACGCTTCTGAACTACCAAGTCTACATCATGAATCTCACTACCTTAATTCAAGAGGATAAGGCCGAACTCACTCTTCTCTATGACGCTTGTGAGACCTATGGTCTGGATGACCTTACGACACCGTCCATGACATCCCTATGGGAAACCCTAAAGACGAATCATTCTTTGGCTGAAGTTTACCTGAAAAACTTTTATGTAGGATCTCCCCAGCCTTGTGACGATGCATGTCTAAAAGGAATGATTGGGTCGATTGGGTTTCCTTTGTAAATAATTTATTACTTCAGTTCGAGGTTGCACAAACTTTTACAATGGGAGATATCGTTCCTTATAAGTCCATCATCAAGAATATTGTAACCTCAGCAAAAAAAGGAAAATCCGATTTTATGTTCAAGATGGGGAGTTCTAAATTGGTCTGAGGACGGCCTTGTAGAAAAGGCTGTGTGTGAACATGATTTTGGTCCTGACATTGAAGTGCTTCAAGTCAAATGGCTTAGTACTTGGAGGTTTGAATAGAGAGCCCATAGATTTCTCGAAGTCTTTTTAAGTGGTCCTCCTATGGCTATTCTGAATTTATTAGGAAACGACGACTTTGAATGGGCAAGAAAGATTCCCAACACTGACTATTTTGAAATTTTCAGCCGATCAGTTTTGCTTTCATTATTGTCAAATCCCTCTTAAGATTCTTGAAGAAACTTTTGAAAGGCGACCAAATTGGTTATAATTCATCTTGACTGTCTGAATAACCCAAAATATCCGAAAGACGTTGTCATTTATAATTTATTTTTTAAATCAC
>Ga0180431_10003553_pt1 | contig 20018 bp, 33 predicted proteins | sample SS_ome_11_FD_132459 | JGI IMG/M metagenome (GOLD analysis project Ga0180431, IMG submission 132459) | Hypersaline lake sediment archaeal communities from the Salton Sea, California, USA - SS_1_MS_1 metaG | ecosystem: Environmental > Aquatic > Non-marine Saline and Alkaline > Hypersaline >... | reverse complement strand
GACCTGCGCGACGGAACGGAAGTGATCGGCGATGACTTATGCTCGCCGGTGGGGGGTGGCACGCTGCAAGACGGATTAGAGGCTCTGTTAGGATTTCTTAGCGCATACGCTGAAATGGCAGAAGACTGGAATCAATTGGGTCCGCTTGGCCCATGGGCCACCGAAAACAGGGATGAATTCGCATCAATTGAAAGCTACCTTCAAGAGCATCCTGGCTTGATTGTCGAGGGGTAACTAACCGTTTCACACCTTTGGAGAATGCACCGATGGCACGTTTCTATGGTTCCTGCGAAGGTAAAGCCAAGACTCAGGCGACCCGGTTAGGTTCGCGCAATTCTGGTATGGTGACACAATGCGCCTCATGGTCGGGCGCGGTTCGATGCACGGCCCACGTCGATGAGAATGGCGTGGATTGTGTTACGGTTGAACTAATTCCGTGGTATGGGAGCGGGTGCTCCCGGCTTCTCTACTCCGGCCCAATGAGTGGAGCGCAGCCGGTCACGGAAGACGAAGGCCCAACCGATCCGATCAGCAGAGCGAAAAGGGAGGTGGCGGCCTAATGTCGAGAATTGAGCAGCGCGAAGACGGCTGGTGGGTGGTCGGTCTGCAAGGCGTGGAGCCTTGCGGGCCGTACCACACCCGGGCCGAAGCGGAGAGTAACCGGCGTGGAATGGAGCGCACCCTGAAATATGAAGGGCGCGCCGGGTTTATTACCTGCGAATCGCTGAGGAAAGGCGGGCAATGGTAAATGCGACACATCGTTTCCGCGAGTGGCTGAATTGGGCTCTAAATGAGCGTACCGGCCGGGAAAGCTATCACTCCAGAGAAAGGCAAGCTATGAAACCCCCAACCAACCCATTCCCGAGTCGCAGGCCCAAGCGACCGCGCGGCAACCCCGCGGCACAGCGATACAACCGCTACAAAAAGCGGCTGGAGGCCATCGACTTCACGCCAATGACGGCGCATACCCTGGCCGGAATCCTGCTGTACCTCGCCGATGGAACAACAGAGCGCAGGGAGATTGTGCTGAGAACCTTCGGGGAATTAGCTAATGGCAGAGTATAAGGTCTGCACTCGTTGTGGGCACACTAAGCCACTGGGGGACTTCGCCCTCAAAGGCCCGGCTAGGCCCGGTGGCGCCCAGAGAGTGGCGGCGCTGTGCAAGGATTGCTACAACGCCCAGCTACGGGCAAGGCGGGCCGCGGAACGGCGGGAAAGGCTTCGTAGGCTTTGTCCAATGTGCGGCAACACTCAATTGCCAACCCATACCCGCGGGCCATTGTTGTACGAGCTTAGAGCACAACGGGAAAGCAAGAGACTGCTGTCCGTTGCGATTGAGTTGCATGATTTGTATCTGCTTGGCGTGATTGACCATCCGCTCTTTCGCGACCTAGCGAAGCGGAACAAGCGGAACCTCGTGTCGGTGTGTGGCCGGCGGTGGATCAACCGAAAGCGTGACGCTTCAGAGAGAGGTAAGTGATGAACAGAGAGCGATGGTTGACGGAGTGCGTTAGCGCGCTCCGTCCAATGTTCCGCGAAGCTGGACAGCCGATCCCGCGCAAGGTCCGGGCCTCGTGCTCGTGGCCGTCTAAGTCGGCTCTTGCAAAGCGCCGCAAGAGAATCGGGGAAGCGTGGTGTAGCCAACAGAGCGCAGATGGAAGCTTTGAGATTTTCATCTCGCCACTCTTGGACGATCCGATTAAAGTGTTGGCCGTGCTCGTTCACGAGCTAGTACACTGCGCGGTTGGAGTTGACCAGAAGCACGGCAAGCGCTTCGGCGCGCTGGCCAGGGCGGTAGGGCTGGAAGGGAAAATGACCGCCACGACGGCAAGCGATGAACTGAAAATCAAACTGAAGAAAATCGCCAGTGAGATCGGCAAGTATCCGCATGCTGAGTTGAAATACAGCAACGCGGAGCCTAAGCAGTCGACCCGCATGAAGAAGCTGTCATGCCAGGACTGCGGGTATACAGTGCGCACGACGCAAAAGTGGATCGAAGTCGGGCTCCCGGCGTGCCCGTGTGGCTCCACCTTGTCTCCGGAAGACTTAGAGGAGAGGGAATAGCTTCCCGCACTTCCCGGCCCAGTCCGCGTTAGGACAAACGTAGAACTGCCCGACGCGGACCATTAAGCAGCCGCATTCCCTGCACGCCCTAGAGGTCTCTCGATCTCCAGGGCGTGTTCTTTTGCAATCTCGGAACAGTAGGCGCTGCACTTCTCGATCAGGATGCATTCTCGATTGATTCTCGCGCATACACGAAAAGTGGTCCCGCTTCCAGCGAAAGGATCAATGACAGTTCCGCCCCCAGAATCAGGCGTCGAAAAACGTAGGCATCGCTCGACAAGACCTTCATGCAGTTGCGTAGGGCACCAAGATCGGCGTTGTTTAGAGTTTCCAACCACTCTCGGGAAATCGAATACATCTCCCGGAACTCGGCCTCTCGGGTCGGCTCGTTTGTCGCCATGTTTCTGTCTCCATGATGGGATTCGGATTTGGTCCGGATAGAACTTTGCGCATTCGTCATGCAGCAGGAGCAGGGGTCGGTAGTTGTTACCGAGGCTCGTTTGCCGATGCTGGCCAAAGGTAAAGGTCTGGATGCATTGCCGGGCCCGGAGCCAACGGAAGAGGTTAAGCAGTCGATCCACGATTGTGCCGACCTGCGCAAACCACTTCGCATTGTACGACACCCACACAATGTCTGCCGAGTGGATGAACAGCTTCAGCCAGGCCCCGAACAGGTTGATGTATTCCCAGTTGGGAAGCCTGTCGTTGCCTTCCGCGTACTTCAGGCCGATGTTGTCTGGCGGGTCGGCGAACAGGCAGGTGGCGTGCGGGAGGGTAGGCAGAACCTCTAGGCAGTCGCCGTGAATTAGTCGGTGTTGCACTTACTCCTCCTCCTCTCCATAATTGATCCCCGGCTGGTAGCCGGTATGGTTCAAATTAACACATTGTCCCAGGTCGGCTAGCTGTGCCCGGAGCACGCGGACTCCGTACTGGGCAAGTTGAGTTCCGATCCGGCCTGTCAGCGAGCGGTTAATGGCCGTGCGGTCTTCCATTAGTTCAGCGAAGGTCTTGCTGGTCACGAGGGCGCAGAGCACGGCGCACACTTCATCGGCCAGCGAATCCTCAACGCTGTCGGTCTCGATCAGGGCCCGGGTGACGGACTCAACGTCTCTTGCGAACTCGTATCGGACCATGCAGCCCGCCACGACGGACTTCCCGTCCGCCGTAGTGAGCGTCTTGGTCGGTGGGATTGCGGTCTGCACATTCCCTGGCCGGCTGTAGTAGCTTGTCCAGAACGGCCAGAGGACCACTAACCCGGGGCTCCGCACGCGAACCACAGAGCCCCGGGTAATCGTCACGGCAATGTCCGTACACTCCAGGTGCTTTACCTGGGGAATCCATTGCCCGATCCATTCGGCCAGCCGGCCGATCCAAGCGAAAGCTCCCGTCATGCTTTCGCCGGTGGCCGGAGTTGAGCGCCGGTACGGTCATGCGCCCTCACAATGCGCGTTACGTCCGAAAATACCGTACCTAGCGGGTCTCGCCAGAGTTCGTGTCGAGAGTTCCACGGCCTCGGGAAGAGAGAGGCGTAGCCTCCGGCTGTACGGAAAGCATTCACGTTCTCGTCGCTGTCGTCGATTAACAGCGCGACTTCGCTGGCAAGTAGATGCTTCTGAGGTCCGATCAGGAATTGTCGGTGCATCCATTTCGGCATGTGCCTGTGAATCCATTCCATTTTGCCAGTCACGCAACCGGGATCGCGCACGGGGCTGGTAAGCAGGCAGATGTTCCGCCTCGCAACCGCCCGGCAAAATGCCAGAAGCGGCCGGAATTCCGGAGACTCCGGTGCGTCTCGCCATACCTCCGGCCCCGTAAGTTCGTCCCAAAATGCCTTCGCAGACTCGAAAGCGAGGTCGCTCCCGGTGATTGGGGTGAGGAGTGAATTTGCTGCCTTTACGATATCGAAGCCCCATTTAGGATCGTACTTTTCGAGTTCATTCGGCTCCACTTTGCAGCCAACTCGCGACAGCGCGTGCATCGTGAACATGTTGCACACGTCGTCCAGGTCAAGAAAGATGTGAGTAATCAGCATAGGGGTCTCTCTTATGCGGCTTTCTTGGTGCAATTAACGCAATCACAGGTATCAGGTCGTTCAACCGCGGCGTGCGCGGCTTCTGGCGGCCGACCACTAACAAGCAACTCGTGCAGGTAGCCGAATGCATTGAAGATCAATGCGCAGATAGCCTCTTCCGTGAAAATCTCGTGGCCGTCTTTTCTGTCGTGTACTTCATAGCCACGATGTGTTGTCCACCAGTCCATGAAATGCCGGAAAGCGGACTTCATGTACACGTCGTATGAGATTCCTTTCTGCCAGTTGTCGGAGGCTCGCACCTTACCATCAGCCTGCTTACGGTGCTTATGCAGATACTCAGCGTACGCCTCCATGGCCACCGGCGAGAAGAATCCTTCATAGTCCAGCTTGTCGGTGTCGTCGTCACGAGTGGCTCCGGTGTCGAAAGTTCTCATTGGGCGTCTTCCTCTGGGTGTAAACGGTAAAAGCTACGGTAGTCTGTGTAATCTCCGCCGTTTTGGAGATGCTTAATCCATGGGTCCACCTGGGCTTCCGCCCAGACAAGTATATGGCGAAAGTCACTCTCAGTAAGAACCGCCATGCGCCTTCCTGTTTCTACGTCGAACCTGTCGACTTTCATGCCGTTCCCTCAGTTAATGCCCGGGTAAGAGTTGGTAAACTGGGACCCGTTGCCTACGGCCTAGCGAGTCAAGGCGTATGGCAAATCCTCGCTTACATCCTCTGGTCTTCAGCAGCTTTCTGAGTCGCTGCTGTACGGTACGAAGCGGAAGGCCACATGCGTCAGCCAGTTCGTTAGCGCTGAGCCCGGGGTCGTCCCTATCGAACTTCATTAGTTCCTCTCGCCATTGCTCCGTCGTAAGTTCCAGTGTGCTTACATCCGCGCTCATGCGGCCTTCCTTTCTGATTGCTGAATCATCGCGACCACTGCCTTCGGTCGCTTCAAATTCCAGAGGCGGTGTCGCGTGTAAACGTCCTCATCGCCGGAGCGAATTAGCGTTCCTCCAATCTGCGGTAAGGTCTGCCTCCCGCCAACGATCTTGAAAACAAACGGCGTCTTCGCCTGCCATCCGGCCGTGGTGCAGGCAGTCGCAAATCCGTGCGCCGTCTGAATGCGGGTCTCGACATTCCGGTGACGGTGACTGCGCACAATCACGTCTGGGTGTCTGTCGCCCCATCGTGCGGCCTCAACAAATGCCTGCTCCAGTTCCTTGTGGACAGCCGTAGTTTCGTAGGCCAGAGAGCCGGCCGTGCCGATGTGGTGTGTTAAATGGCATAGGCCAACGCCAAGCTCAATCCAGAGTTCCCATCTGGCGAACCGTCCATCGTCGTCAGGGATCGCGCCAAGCTCTTCGGCAAGACGCTCCTCCTCTTGCCCGGACGGGCCGACATGCGCTTCCGTGCCGCGAATATGCCAATAGCGGCCCTCGCACCCAGCCACGACGGGGCGTAAAACTTCCTTCGCGATCCTGGCTTGATCGGTTAGGTTTTGACTGATCTGCGTCACGGCCCGGTGGTGTGTGCCATCGATTGCATCGCCATTCACAACGACGCCATACGGTTCGCCTCGCGTCACCATCGGTACCCAGTCGCGCCAGAATTCCCGCCAACGCTGCCAGATGGCCGCCTGAACGGGAGTGTGGCTATAGACCGCACCATCGTCCAGCCTCACCATCGGCGGGCACAGGCCCAAGCGGCAGCCGCAATGCAGGTCAGACACGACAATCAAGTTCGTCAATCTCTGGCCAGGCTTCTTTCTTTTCGCCATGTTGTCCCTCACTGAAGTCTCGTCACAAGTAATTCCACCCTGGGGTGGTCACGGTCAATCTCGAATACGGGCCGCTCGCGTTGCATGTGTTCGTAGTCGTCGTCGGGCAGCAGTCCAGCATCTACAAGCCCGTCGTAAGCTGCCTTCAGGCTCGCGATTGCATTGTCGGTGTCTCGTCGCCTCTGATTCGGCCAGTAGAAGGTTGCGGCTACGGAAGCTCGTTCCCAGCCGACCAGGCATTCCCCCTGGACGGCTTCGCGTGCTAGCCGTCGATAGCGCTTCGTTGCTGCGGCCTTCGCGAATCGTCCGCCCGGCGTAGCAACCGCGCAATTCGGGCTGAGTACCCGCGCAGGGAGCGGTAGTACGATCGTTACGGTTTCTGCGTCCATGGGTAGTGCTCTGTTGTCCAGTATCGGAATGTCCGGCCGTCCGGCTCGCGCACGATCCTGCCCGCCTCAATCATGTCCGCGATCAGGGCGTCTCGGCTTTTCCTGTTGAGGTATTGCGTGTTCTGGGTAATTGTCCGGTGACCGCAGCCCTTTCTGCCGTGCTTTTTGATGATTTTGCAAATCTTCTGCTTATCCACTTCGATCTGGCTACACACAATCTCCGGGGCTGTTTGTTTCGTGAACTGCAATAGTAAGTGTCGCACGAGCCGGCAGGCATACTCCGCAATCGGCTCAGTGATTTCCGGTGCGTCATAGTTCACGCCAGCAGCAATGATTAGCGCCACTTTCCGTGCGTTCTCCTCGGCTTTACGCCAAAGTGCAGCCACGCTGGAAGCCTTGATCGCAGGGTCGTGCGCTTCATCATCCAGTGCCACAAACAGGTGATCCGCTTCCTCAGTGCGCGGCACGACAATCTGTGTTGGCGGAAGGTCGGTTGCTTGCGTGAGAATCGGATCGAACCGCGCGAACTCGCTGATGCTATGCCCGTCCGTGGCTTGTGGCTGTCGGGCGTACCATTTTGCCACTTGCTCGCAGAGTCCCGGGGGAGGCTGGTCGCCACTTTTGCCTCGCGTCCGTGTCTTGCGCGGTATCTGGTCGTCGACCCGAAACAGCAGGCACCTAGCAAGCCATCCGTCATCCAACTCTCCGGCCGAAATACCTTCCAAGAACCGGATTGGGGTCGACGTGCCGTACAGGCAACAGCAGGGTTGAATGATTTTTCGTTTCCGCTCCTCGTCTGAATACTCTCGGCCCGTGAATGTAGAATCAGACGCGGAATAGAGCCTCATCAGTAACGATACGATAGATGCGTGATACTGATTCTGTCCGCGCTTAATTGACCGGAGCAGAAACCCAATTTCGTCCCACAGGAACAGAGTGGCCGGATGCTTCGCTACGCGCTCCTCTAAGGCGGAGTCAGACGCCGTGGACTCCCCGCCCAATAAGTCTAGGCAGCCTGAATACGTGCAGAGGTTACGAATCCGGGAGGGTGCCGAGGCTTTCCCGGCGGACGAATCGGCGATCCCCATGCAATAAAGGTTGGTGCGCGTCCCGATCTCGTCCTTGACTTTCCTGCCGAACAAAGCTCCACCGAACGTCAGTGCGCAGGCCAAGGTTAAGAGCGGCTGTTTAATCAACGACGTAGCGTCAATCCATTCACATATCTCGCCAATCAATCCCGGTGGGTGGCTCAATGTGAAGGCCGGTACTGTGCTTACGTAGGGCTGCTCTTCCGAGGTCTGCTTGGCGTAATGGTTCGCCAGCATCGTTCTGGCCCAGCCATACGCCTCAGGGGGCGCATCCTCGCGGAGATGTGCGTAGTCGGGGTTGTTCCAAATCCACAAGTGCGGCAGGTCGTTCGGTGGATTATCTCTGGCCTGGCTTATCTTTCGGCGGAAATCCTTCTCGTCCTTCGGGTTGCTGAAGTCCCACGGTGGCTGGCAATGCGGGTTGTAGAGCCGAGCGAGAACGTCGTAGGCTTCGGCATCCGAGAGCCCGATTCCGTTGATCGCGCATTGGGCTGCCCAGAATAGCTTGTTGTGCCCGGCTTGGTGCAAGACCGCTATATCGCACGTCGGGATGTACGCCTCGGCGACACGCATCCTCGCGGCACTGTCGCCTGTTGGGACGTGGGGCGGGAGCGGTGTGACCGGCTTAACGAGTAATGGGCGGGCCGGTGGTCGCATGAATTCCGGGTATTGAGCGATCGCAATCTCGCCCGGAGCACAGCCCTGGGCCCAAGCATACTGTCCACCGTTTGGGTGAATACTCGGCGCGACGACCACGTAGAACCCGTCGCCACGAAGATCGATCCCCGGCCGGAAGCCGTTCCTGTTGGCCGGCGGGTTGTCGGTATGATAGAAGGCATGGAAGCCGCCGCGCGGGGTCTGTTGTGTGACCGTGTAAGGGAGTGACGGAAATTCCTCCAAGGACTTGTAGCCGTTCACGTCCCCGGCTTTGGTTACATCTACATCCACCACATAGACGCCACTCTCCGCGCCACACGCAACAGCCACATTCGCGTTCGGCCATACCGTCCACCACGTCCGAATCTGATTGGCATCTCGCGTGGCGTCTTTGACGCCGTGCTTTGTGATGGGAATCTTCTGCCCTGGCCTGCACGGAAAGACGTGCCAACCGAACTCGGCGTACTTCAGGGCTGCTTTAAGGAAGGGGTTCATTGACTAAAGCCTGATGTTATTGTCGATCTGAAATCTGATCTCAAATGTGGAGTGATGGTAATACGGCACTTCGACGACGCGCATCCCATAAACAAACAGGTGCCCAGTCGGCAGGCCCTTATGGTCGGTGATTTGCATGTTCCGCTCTTGCAGAACCTTCATTGCTTGCTCGTGGAACTTTAACGATGTAAGTACAACGGCGTGTTCGCGCTCCGGTTTAGAGAGCATCATTCTACGGCACTCTTTTTGGATCGCGTAAAGCGTTTCTGCGACTAGTTGGTCATCAATCATTGGCTCGCATAGGGAAAGAGAGTGGTTTACTAAAACTCTTTTTCGATATACACTGTCGCTGTGAAGTGCCTTGGGGGACTGTACGTTCCTGTTATCGGGCCACCTTCGTAGCCAGCAACGGCAACTGGCAAATCTTCGTCATACTTCTGCAACTCTGCGATCAGTTCACGAACAGTCATGGCGATCTACTCCCGGTAAAGAACTTGCAAGTGCATATCGACATAACCGACTAGATCGCCTTCCAGGAGGTCTCTCAGTTTTTCGTCGGCCTTGCCAGCAAATTCATCGAAATAGAGGGCCGAATACTCGTTTCCGGTGCATAAGTCCACGCAATTACACCCCAGGTCCGCTCTCACGGGAATCGAGCCGTCGGTCGATGTGTCGCGCAGCTCAAACCAGAGCGTTTCTGCGGTCTCCGGAATTTCCAGGGCATCCAGCCAACCAAGGTCCATTGGGCAGCAATCCCGATCCTCGCATGGCGAGTAGAATGTGCTGCCCATCTTACGAAACGCTCTCGACATGAACTTCATCGTTCGGTCTCCTGAAGGGGTTGATTGTACGCAACGATCTCCCAAAACTTGCCGTTCTTCCGAACGGTCACAGTCCTCGTGTGTTCCATGATCCCTTGCGAGAGGAAGAGGTTTTCGAGCGCATCGCTAACACTGACCTTGCCGCTTTTCGGCCTCCCGAACCGCTCGGCCCACCATTGCTGTGCCTTCTGGCCGGCGTATCCGGGATGGTCCAAGCAGACCCACTCTCGGTACATCGACAGCCCACAACGGTACTGTACCCGTATCGAATCCGGCGAGCCGTGCTTTTTGTGTCGATTGACATGCACAGCGTCTACTTTGTAGGTGCGCGGCTGCGTTGAGAGGATCGACCTGTCGGACGCCTTTCGGTCGTGTAAACGCCGCTCTCGCTCTTCGCCCTCCAGGCGGTCGATCTCTTGTTTCGGAATCTCCCAGCCACACTGCGGGCAGACTCGCACGGCACGGCTAAAAGACTCGCGGCAGTTGCCACACGTTGCCATCACAACCGCCTCGCCGCCTAGCAGGTCGATCGGACCGTGTTGCTCGATACAGCCGCCGAAGTCTAACACGAGACAATCCTTCTTGTCCTCGTGGATTCGCAATCCGCGGCCGACCATCTGTGAATAGAGTCCGGCTGAAAGCGTGGGGCGCAGGAGCACAATGCAGTCGACATGCCGGGCATCAAATCCTTCCGTGTAAACATTCACATTACAGAGGGCATTGATCTTCCGAGCCTTGAAGTCCCGGACGATCTTATCGCGGTCGCGCTGCTTCGTCTTGGAGGTCACGATCGGCGCGTGAATCCCGTGCTTCTGAAGCTCAAAGTTAACTCGCTGGCAGTGTTCAATGTCGACGCAGAAGAAAATCACGGCCTTACGGCCCTCGGTCTTAAGAAGGCGCACAGCCTCCGATACGGCGTCCGTCACAATCTGGTCGCGGTTCGTGATTGCCGCAAGGCTCTTGATCGTATAGTCTCCGCCGGACTTTTTGGCGGTCGCTAGGTCTGGCTGCGTCTCGGCGACCTTGGACCGCAAATTACAGAGGTAGCCTTGCTTAATGAGGTCCGTTACTCTGACTTCGTAGCAAATCTCATTCAGGATGTGATCACGGTGACAGATGGGCCCGCCGTCCAGGCGGAAGGGAGTTGCAGTCCAACCGACGACGCGGAGTTGATCGTTCCACTGCTTGCTCTCCTGGATAAATCGCCGATACTTCCCCTCGCCTTTCAGCGGTATCCTATGGGCCTCATCCACCATAATCACGTCCCATGGCGTAAAATCGCCGGCCCGCCAAAAGATCGAATCAATAGAGGCGTATAATACGGAAGCCTCCCAATCTCGGCGTTTTAGCGCCGCCGAGAAAACACCCACTTTAAGCCCGGGGGCGATCGCCTCCAGCGCCGCAGCATTCTGCTCAATCAACTCTTTCCGGTGCGCGAGAATCGCGCAACGGAACCACGGTGCGTCTTGCTTCCATTTCTGGATCGCCCACGCAATGCATGGCGACTTACCGGAGCCCGTCGGCATCACGACGCACGGGTTCGTCGCCAGCGTGCAGATGTGATTATGCAGCGCTGTGAGGCAATCGTTCTGGTATGGGCGTGGGGTCACTACTTCTCGATTCGCGGGAGAGGCTTATTCGGGAAGTATCGGAGCGCAGTGCCGGTATTTCGTCGCCAGGCGTTCCACGCCTGGATGCATTTGCAGTAGTATGCGCGATGATTCCACTTCTGGTCTGATCCGATGCACTCGCGGAGCCAGACCATGAGCCTTGTGGCTGGGGCGTCAGTGCCACCGCTGCATGTGTACGCTAACTCCCAGAATTCCTTGGCTTTCTCTTCGTTGATGCTGAAGGTCGCGAACATTGCGGCTGCGATCCCGATGCGCTTGAAGAGCCGGTTTTTCGTGTAGCTAGCTGCCCAAGCAATGAAGCCGGCATGATCGTGAATCAAATACGCCCTGGTAGTTGGCGGTATCAACTTGCTAGTGCAAAATTCCGCTTTGCAATGCACGATACCATCAAGGCAGCAGTTAATTGCCGTAGGGGAAACTCCGTTCAGCACGCTCTCCGCTGCTGCGTGCGCTCGCGTTTGGTCATGTCGTTTACGTACTGACCTGGGGCTGTTGAAGTGGTCGAAAAGCTTCACTAAATCAAGGTGCGTGTCGCACACGAAATGGTCGATACAAACTGTCGGTGGCGCATTTTCCCATTCGCCATTCGCTTCAACCAACATTCCTGATGTGTGGCTGCCGTCTGTGCGATACAGCTTGCCATCCAGTTCTGCGGTCGCCCACTTGGGAGTGTAGAACATTCCGGCCGAAAGCAACCCACGCGACCATGCCACCCTCCGCCTGCCTTCCGGCGAATTCCGATCTCTGTCGCCATCAATTGAAGGCAACTCCGAGAAGTATTTTGCGAATTCTGGCGTCAGTGGAACATGCTTACTCGATACCAACTTAAACATCTCTCTCTCCTTTGTGATAGAACTAACGCAACATCGACTTAACGTCCTCGTGAATAACCGTTGCCTTCTCCCAGGCCGTGTACGCACACGCGAACATGTCACCACGATTTAGGTATGTGACAAGATCATCAACTCCGTTAAAGAGCCTTTCGATTCTCTCCCGTCGAATCGTCTTGGTCTTCCACTGACCATTGTTCTCGCGAGTCTTGGGCTCCCTTGGCTTAACATTAAGGGCCTTCAACTGCTCAGACTTCGGCCGATCAAGAACCGTGACGGCGCGGTTGACCGTCACCTGATCGGTCTCTACGGCACGGATCAGTTCCTTCGATCCGTGCTTGAGGATCTTCGTTGCCTTGTCGATCGTCCTGCCGGAGACCTTCGCGAGCTTCCCAAGTTTGTCGCGGGATTGGCCATTAAGGTCAGGACATACTTCCTTACCTTTTTGGCCTCGCCCCTTAGACTGTCTCTGCCTCTCCTTCGCCTCCGCGTCGTAAATATCACGCAACCTAGCCATGGACATGGCCCGCCGCGAGATCGAGAGATGGCGGCGGTGAATGTTCAGCGATATGACGTAACCTCCGGGGTCGCTAACATGGCCGTCCACGTCGACCACCTCGGGCTCAATCCCAAGCTCCAAGCACGCCCGGTAGCGGTTGCGGCCGTCGATGATCTTCCCTTCGTAGAGCTCGATGGGGCACAGCAGTCCGTTCCGGCGAATGTCCTCAACGAACTCCTTGAAGTCGTCACCCTCCATGAGCGGAAATGCCTCTGAAACGGGATGGTGCTCCAATCTCTTCATCACTCAACCCCCTCTCTAATTTCAGCCCACTTGCCACCTTCCCAGAGGATCGCCACTCGCCCGCCCTCGTACTCGCATACGGTGGCTTCAGCCAGATCGCACCGCGCGATCGGCTTCAGTTCCGAGAATTTCTCCCCGTAAATCCCCTTCCATGCGTGCACAAACCCGCCGGGCTTCCCTTTCCAGACAATCCGTGAGTCCTCTTCGGGGTAGCGAGCCAGAATGTCGTCTGGGACGTAGCCGGTGATGCGAGCGCCGAACAGGTCTCCGGCCGCGCCTATCGTCTCGTTCCCCGTCAGGCTGGCCGGCATTCCCATGAGAGCATGGCTCGTGATGCAGCCTGGGGCGCTGCCATGCTTCCAGGTCGTTCCGTCTTCGTTGCGAAATTCGATCGACTGGTGGCCGGCATCGTCCGCGTTATAGGTACCCGGTTCCGCGAATGGCAGCAGGCCAGGCAGGGTGATGTGGTCGCGGCATGGGGCGTCCGTGTTGATTTGCACGTTATATCGCTCGCACTCCCATTGCCCGCCATCACCCGTAGTGATTGGCGTAGCATGGCAGCAATGCCGGCACGAGAGTTTCGGAACGGGTAAAGCTACCTCGCCGGTGCCGTGGCAAATTGCGTGCGCGTCGCACCAACGGCACTCATAATAGTCGGGGCGGTCGGAGAGCCTGGGTGGCGGGAACGGCGACTCGATAATCCTCTTCGCCTTATCTACCAGCGCTTTAGCCTCGGCTTCGACGTAATAAATCCGCTCCACATAGATCGCGTCATTATCCTTACACACCGCGAAATACAGGGCCCGCTTCATGCCGGTTTTGTGCATGTAGATCATGCACTGTGCGTAGTGTATCGGCTTCGATTTCTTTACGCCCTGTTTACACAGGTCGCGGAATGACTTGGCGTTATATGTCTTCCCTTCCAGGACATGCCAGGTCTTCGGGGCCTCGGGGAGCCCGAGAACGCAACCGTCCAGATAGCCTTTCAGGTGCCCGCCGAAGTCGGTCACGAGAAATTGCCGGCCGGTCTGCGGGTCCACGGCATGAACCTCGCAACCGATCGCGCGAAGGTTCTCGACGATCCGGTCTTCCTCCCGCTGGCCAGTCTCGAATAAGCGGTACATCCGGCCGTCGAAACTCGGCCTACAGCATTGCCGGTAGCAATACCATAGATATCGCTCGCACGGGTGGCCGATTTGCGAGGCGGAGACCGTCCGGCTCAGGTAGCCGTTGTCGCCCCGAGCCTTATAGTGGTCGTAGATCGCCTTGACGGTCTGCGACTCAGCTTGCATGTCTGCGATGTTACCCACGGTGTCTCCCTTTGAGCCAAACAAGACACACTGCCGCGCCGATTAGAAATCCGGCAATACCGATTAAGGCAGCAGCAACGATAGCCTCTTCAATGATCGGGCTCATGGCTTGAACAGGCTCCTATAGCAAGCGCCACAGACGAAGCCAAGCGCGAACTCGACAACAGCAAACGCAACCATGGTTGTGAGAAGGTCGTCAACGGTCACGATACGGGTTCCTTTCTGATCTTCTCTGCCAGTTCTTTCGGGGCCCAGATGCTTGCGATTCCGACCCGACAGAGACTCTTCGGTCCCCGCGGAACTTTCACAGACGTGCCTGGAAAGGCACGGAGGATTTTCTCGGCATCTTTCAGCCAGACGTTAGACAGCCACACTTTCATCATTTGCTCCTCGCGGTTGCGCCCCACACATCAGCCAGGGCTTGTAGTCCCACACAGGTTGGAAGTCGCGAGGCAGAGGGCCCGCGCTTCACGTCGAGTCCAGGCCGCCCTTTGCGTTTATGTCTCTCTGCGTAGGCACGCATACGCTCCGCCTTGGTCGGTAATCGTTTCAGGTTCATTACTTCTCTTTCAGGGTCACGGCGACTTTTCTGGGGGTGACTACGACGTGTTCGGCGATCGCCTTCCAAACCTCCGGCGATTCTTTGCGATACCATTTATAGCCGGCAACGTCTAACTCTTGCCGTGTGGTGGTTTTGATGGGCGGGTGATACTTGTTGCCGTCCCGGAGCCCGAGTCGATTGAGCGTGCGGGCGATTTCCTCCATGTCCGCCCTATAGGCCAGGCTGCGCTTCACGGTCAACTTCACACCATCGCCAACCGGGATCGTCTTCTGACCTTCTTCGTCGGTCGGGACCAACTCGGCAATCTGCGTCTCGATTCCGATCCGAACCTCGCGTGCAAGGGCTTCCGCGTCCTTCGCGTCCCGCAGTTTCCCTGCCAGCGTTCTTATGGTCTTGACTTGCTCTTGTTCGTCAGTCATGTTGTCCCCATTTCAGGAAGTTCCGGAGTGCGATACTGGCCAGCACGCACTCGATAAAGATCAGGTCAGGTTTCACAATCCGAACGCCCTCAACGATCCAGCAGCAGCCCCCGGCGATCCCGAGTAAAAACCCTACCCGGGACCGCGCACCGAGCCTCCAGTGGCCGGCGATAATCAGGGCGTTTCCGAGCCAGCCGAATGGCATTAGTCCTCTTTCGTAAGGAAGCAGAAGGGTGGCCCTCCGTGGCCACCTGACCAACACCTATCTCAAGCGGCCTTTCTCATCCACGGGGCCTGTTGCGGGGCCTGTTGCTGCGCTGGAGCCGCCACAGGGGCCGCCGGCCCTGCCGGGGCAGGAGCGGGGCCGACGGCTTGCGGCACGACAGCGACGGGCTGTGCGGGCGGTCCTGGAGGCGGTGCGTAGGTCGGTTGCGGCAGGCCAGCATCACCAGTCTGCGGCTGTGCCTCACTGGGGGGCAGGTATTTCTGAACTTCATTCTGCGCGCCATATTTCTCGTCTGTCGTGACACGCACCCGGATAGCCACGACTTGATTCAATAGCTGAGACGTGTCCGTGAGTTCAGCGGCCCCGATCGCACGGCCGATCGCCCCGAACGCTTTCATTCCGATCGCCAAGCACTCGGCGTTCGGGTGCTGAATCATAATGCGATCGAAGAGTTTCCGTCCCTTCTGCTGGCCGTCCAGTACGGTCATGGCGAGATTAATGTAGTGGCCGTCGCCTTTCTTGGTCTGCTTGATTTCGGCAGACTCAATCAGCATGGGATACGTGCCGGGCGGAACTGGCGAGAAATCATCCTGCGGCGCGATCGTATTCGGGTCGATCGGCTGGCCGAAGATTGCCGTCAGGTTTCCGTATTGCTCCATCGCCATTGGCGCTGGGGCCGGCATCGACGGCGGGACTGGCATGGACGGGGGTGGTTGCATTTGGATTCTCCAGGGGTTCAACAAGACCGTTCAGGTAACATACGTAACACGGCACAATCAGGTACTCCGACAGGTAGATCGGCCGTACTTCACCGCCACAATATGGACAGCGTTTATACTCAGCAATGTCCCAACTTGTTTGGATTGCATACCGCCGTTTGGCTTTCTCGTTCCGGCACGCCTTACACGGGTTGCGTCGTTTCGGTTCACCATCTGCATCAGGCGTTCGTTCGTGGCGAAGGTAGAACTCACTTACTGGCTTTCGTTTTCCACAGCGACTACAAGTCTTGAACTTCATGCTGTTTCCGGGCGGCCCGTGTGCTCCGGTAGTCCGACCTATCGGTTCGCAAGGAAGTTGTCAGCGCACGGGCCGCGTATTTTCGGGCGACTTCTTTTCTTCAATAGCGTTTAAGTAGCCTGCAAGAAGTTGCGCTTTTCTGCTCGAATCTTGCAAATATCCAGCGGCTAAATTGCATCCATTACACAGCCATCCCCTTAATTTGCCAGTTTCATGGCTATGGTCCATGTGCAAGTTTGTACTTAGGCTGGCCTCATTGACGCCGCATGAATGACAGTAACCAGTATAGGACGCTTCCAACTCTTCTATTGTTGCTGAGCACGATTTATGGCCGCGCTTCTTTGCTACTTTACGTGACTCGATTAGCGTAACCCTGAATCGATTTCGTGAGTTGTATTCCCTCTGCCGAAGATTAACATGTTCGCGATTTATAGACCGCCACTCCGCCGCATACTCTCGCTTGCACTCTCGGCATATACTTATGCGAGACATAGAACCATCTGTCTTTTTCCGATACGATAGCGGAAAGCACTTTTCATCTTTTTCCCTGTGGCATTTACTGCATACTTTAACCACTATTCCCGCGCCTCCTCATTGCGGAAACAACGGCCCCCGTGAACGCCTCCCACGATAGCGGTAATTCATATTCGAGTTCGCCATATACGCCACGCCCTCCGCCTGGATGCGCAGGTCGTTTCTGCGTATAGAGCCAGCGAGAGCCGGGATTGATTTCGATCCCGCGCTTCTTGACATTCTCTTTGTGGAAGCCCAGCTTTTCCTCCTTGACGGCCACCTTGTTGTTGCAGAAGAGAATGCTGTCGGCCCAACGGAAGAGAAGGTTAGAGACCTTCTCATGCACGTCCATTTGATACTGATCGTATGAGTCGCCCCCTGGATCGTCGAAGCGCCGAATCTTGACGTGGCCAACCAGAATGGAAGTCATGTTGCGATCGCGCCGAAGTGCGTCCAGCCAGGCCGTAATGTCTTGCCATCGTGACAAAGCCTCGTCAGTGCCTTTGCCGAATCCACCACCAACGTCGTTGATTGATTTAACACCACCCTGTTGGCAGATTTCCGCGTGCATCATCAGTGCAAGCGTACTCACGGAGTCGATTGCGACTGTCTGGAATTCGTGCTGGCTCTCATACAGGAATTGCAACCAGCCAAGTACGTCTCCGACGGACTGGCAGACCGGCACCTTATGCACGTCCAAGTCGTCGATCCCTTCCTCGCCTGCGATCGGAAGGAATACGGGATTGTTTGCTTCGGCGGCAAACGTGCTTTTGCCGATCTTCTCCACGCCCAACAGAATGATGCGCGGTGCTCGAATGCATTTCCCGGATGTGATTTGACTCAAATCGTAGGCCATTACTCTGGCTCCTTATGTTCCCAAATCGTCAACCCGTCGCTGTCTTCAGTACCGTAGTCGTCCGCCAGCAATCGCCACCCGTCCTCCAGTCGTTGATTCCAGTCGACCATCTCATCCTCCGTCATGGGATTGCTCTCCGCTGTCGCCGGCGCAACAAACGCTCTTGGCGAGGCTCTTCCCGGTGGGCGAAAGAGAAAGCTGCCAGGTCTTCTTCCCTGATCCGTCGTCGCGGTCGTCGAGTGCCGGACGGCGAGACGTTTACACACGCTAAATCGCCCCGCTCAATAAGGCGTCTGACGGTGCGAACAGAGCAAGAGAGTTGCCTGGCAGCTTCTTTGAAGGTCAAAAGTCGCATGATTGCCGTGTCAAACAGGGTTGAAGCTCAATTCTGATACTTCAATCCTATCCAGCCGGCTTGTCACAACTGTGACGAGATTCGTCACAAATGGCGACTTTTCGTCACAAATCAGACAGAGACTTCTTCTAAGAGAATACTGCCGTGTCGCGTGAGAATCGCGAGTGGAATGCCAGCATCAAGAAGTCGCTCAGAGAGACGAGAACAGGCTTTGCGAATCGCGTTATCGCTAATTGGCTTGCCCCACGCAACGTCCTGCGCTTCCTCGAATGTCGCGCGCTCGTGCTCGCGAAGATGTCGGAATAGCTTGAACTCAGCCACCGGCAACCGGAGACTCTGCTGCCCGTACTGAACCGTGCGTGTCTTAGGGTCGAATCGCAGATGCGGCCTGTTGATCCGCACGCTAGCCAGTCGGGTATCCGGGATGTCGATCAGAAGCATTCCGTCTGTGCGCCGTATCGCCGTCCGCATAAGATCGACGGCTTCAGTATCAGAAAGCAGAAATTGCATAAGGAGCAGTGGCGCGCACCGCTATCGCAGAAAACGAAACTGGGAAAGCGAGACAGAACGTAAAGAGGTCGTGCTAGTCGCGCGGCTCTTCGCGCAACTCACGGAAGTGAATATGAAGCTCGCAGTCGAGAGCGCGAGCAATAGATTCGAGCGTGGAGAGCTTCACGTCGCACGGCTTATTGCCGAGCACGAGAGAGATAGTGCTGCCGGCCAGGCCGGTGCGTTCTGCCAGTTCGCGCTGAGAGATATTGGCCTCAAAGAGGGCCCGCCGCATCTGTCGTTTTAGTTTCGGGTCGATAGGCATTTTGATTCCTGCCGTAATCACCATTCCGTGCCCTCCTGTATCTCAATGTAGTCTAATCCGGGTGAAACATCCTGTCAAGGCTAATCCCGCACCGATCCATCAAATAACCATTCGCGTACAGTATTCGCTATTTTCTGTAGTCTCCCTAGTTCATTGAGATTGAGTTGTGAGTAGACCCGCTTCTGAAGCGATCTCGGGGCGTGTCCCATCGTAAGGTCGATCATGGCCTGATCGGGCACGAGGTCCACGACAGTGGCGTAGGTGTGGCGGAGGGAGCCGATTCCGGCCCCGGGGAGATGCTTGTCTGCCAGCAGCTTGCGCCACGCCCGCTCTAGGGCTTCCCGCCCGCTGTGTGCGCGTCGCCGCCTGGTCAGCAGTAGTCGCCGCTCCGTCTGGTCGACCGGCTTACGATGGTTGTCTCGGTAATCCAGGATCGCCGTAACAGTCTCGGGCCAAAGGGCCGCCATGCGACGGCGCTTCGTCTTGACTCGCCGGAAATCATGGTAGGGAATCTCGCCGTCCAGGTGGAGCCGGTCGAGCGTCACGGCGACCGTATCACTCTGATAGAAGCCGCAGTTGATCCCTAGCAGGATCGCAACCCGCATACTGGGCTCTGCGACCCGAAGTGCCGCCAGAATTACCTCCCGGTCCAGAAAGCGAGATACACCGCGCTCCTCTCGCTCGTACTCGATTGCGTGGATTCCAGGTGCCTTGAATCTCGGGCCATAGCGAACCTCTCGGTCGTACAGCCCCATCTCACGACCCCAGCGGAAGACAGTCCGGACGGCCGTGATGCGATTTCGCATCGTCGATGGGCCCCAGCCCCGGCGTTCCATGGCGCTCTGGACTGCTGTGAAGTGCTCTGGCCCGAGAGACGCGATCGGCACCCCGGCGAGCCGGGTATCCTCCAGGAGTTGACTGGCGGCCTGATAGTCGTGGCGAGTCCTTGGTGAAAGCTGGCCAGTGACGATCCGGTCGTCCACGTCCGCGAGATGCTTGGCGAGCAGTTCCCTGACCGTCAGGCTGCCGTCTTGTGTCGGCGGGATCAGTCCGGCCAGAAGGTGGTCGCGCTCCTGGAGCCAGAGTCGCAGCGCCCGGTCGGGATCGGTCAGCGGGCCGAAGTAGTGAACACGCCCCCTGACCTTTTTACTCCACTGGCCGCTCGGATGGACCGTCAGGGGCCAGTCGGGGTGGGCTAGCTTCCACTCTTGGTACTCAGCGACTTCGGGGCGCACCATGTCAACCGCCCTCCAGGGAAGTATACTACATTTCCGAACCAATTCACACTAATTTAGCATAACTAGGAAGTCTCCGGGTGTAAAGAGGGTGTTATTGGATTTTCGCCAGGCGTGGCGGTTGCCCCGTAAGTCGT
>Ga0180431_10003552_pt1 | contig 20019 bp, 36 predicted proteins | sample SS_ome_11_FD_132459 | JGI IMG/M metagenome (GOLD analysis project Ga0180431, IMG submission 132459) | Hypersaline lake sediment archaeal communities from the Salton Sea, California, USA - SS_1_MS_1 metaG | ecosystem: Environmental > Aquatic > Non-marine Saline and Alkaline > Hypersaline >... | reverse complement strand
GGTCAAATGGCAAGTAACAGATTACCATTTTGAAGGTGGAAAGAGTTGATGGAATGGAAGAAGAAAATAAAAAGAAAGAGAAGAGACAAGGAATAAACACACATAAAATAGCTGTAGAAAGATACGGCAGGTGTAAAGGTAAAACCAGAACAGGAAAGAGATGTAAAAGAAATGCTATGGTTGGTGGATATTGTATATTCTGCTGGGACAAAAAAATAAAATCAAAAAAGGAAGATGTTTAAATTGATTGAGTTAGATAAGAAACCTGTCACTATCGGTAATAGTAGGGGTTTTATTATTGATAAAACTTTGTTGAGGTTAGAGGATAAACATTACACCATCATAATTTGTGAATGTAAAAAAAAGATTTTGGAGGGATAGATATGGAAGCAAGAATTTTAGGGATCGCACCAGCGATTGCACAAAAGGATGAGAAAACAGATGAGGAGATAGTGGTTGTTAGTTTTGAGGCAGCTATGAACAAGAAAGAGTTTGAAGCACTACAAAAGAAAACTAATTTGTGGGGTGTTGATGTTGAGTTTAAAACACCAGCTTGAAAAAATTAAACCATCCACAATTTTGTGGGTGGTTGTATTAACTTTTGTTATCTGCATGATCATGGTGGCAGTTTACGTTAATGGTTTAGCACATGATTATAATGCTTTGATAGATTATATGAATAATAATTGTGTTTGTAGGGGTTTAATATGAGTGTAGATCCTACTGACACGCCTATTAATATGGCTAAACTTTATTATGAGGAGTTACATAAATTAAGGTCTTTTAAGAGTCAGGCTATTATTGAGGGGAATTTGAAGGCTTATTTTGATGCTTTGCAGCAGATTTTTATTGCTATCAGTTTTAAACTTAATGAGGATGAACAGATAGAAGTTGAGAAGTATTTTAAGGATATTGATAAGTGGTTTAAGATGAGGGGGGGTTCTGGGAGTGTTGCTAATCAAGTTAAGGGTTTGGCGATGGGTAATGCTGAGAAAAAACTTAAAGAGGTTGATAAGAGGTTGATTGCTTTGATGCATAGGTATAACATGGTATTCCCTAAGATTGAAAGTATAGGTATTAAAAAAATAAATAAAAGATATGGTTTAGAAGATGAGGGGGGTAGTGTATAATGGTAAGAGCTATTGAAACAATGTCAGATTTTGCAAAGATTATTCATAAACTTTTAAAATCTGATAGGGATGTTACTGTTGGTGTTTCTGGAATGACAGGAGAAGGAAAATCTACTTTTCTTACTTTGTTACAGAAGAAGTATGCTGAGATTAGTGGGACTAAATGGGATTTTTCTCACATGACTTGGAGCAGGGCTGAGTTAATGAAGTGGATTGATGGAGATGAGAATGGAGAGGGGAAGATGCCTGAGTATTCTGCGATTTTAGTTGATGAATTATTTACTATGTTTTATAGGAGAACTTGGTATGAGAGTGACCAGATTGATACTATTGCTACTTTTAATATGTGTAGGGATCGGCATTTGTTTATCGGTGGGAACGTGCCTGACTTTTGGGATTTGGATAATGCTTTTGTTAGTCGGTTGAGGTTTTTTGTTTATATTCCTTATCGTGGTGTTGCTTGGGTGTTTGAACAGGAGAATAATCCTTTTTGTAAAGATAAATGGAATAGGAGTGAGAATCAGAAGCTTATTAGGAGGGGGAAAGGTAGGCCTTATAAGTGTAAGAATTTTATTTGTGAGTTGCATTATCCTGATTGGAATCCTGTGGAGAAAAAGGAATATTATAGTATCAGGAATGTTAAGAGGGTGGATGCTATTAAGGAGAATAAGCCTGAAAAGAAAGAGAAATATAAGGATATTAAAGATCAACGTAATGCTGCTATTGCTTTGTGTTTTAAACTTAATTCGAAATTGACTAATAAGGCTGCTGCTGAGATGTTGGGGTTGAGTATGGAGTGTGTGAGGTTAGCTAGAAATGAGAACCAATAAAGCAAATACTAAATTACGAAATTACCACCATACTCTTTTAAAATATACTTCTAAAGTAATGAACAAAACAAAAACGGCCTGGCAACGCCACAAAAACACTATTACCACTATATTATACATTATAATACTCATATTTCTCATAGCAATCTGGGAAACCTGGGGCTTCATAGGGTTTATAATCTTCATAATTGGAATGTATGGCCTCAGATTGTTCAGGGGCAGGGACAAACTGATCCTAGCTTTCAGATATGTAGAAACACAATTGTTCGGAAAGCCCCTAGAACGTAAATATTGGGAGAAAGGAGAGATGAAAAAAAAGAAATTTAAGATAGTCTGGAAGAAAAAGAAGCAGGAGGATCTAAAATGCAAAGAAAAAAACTAGTTGATTACCTAAGAAACAACCCCTGGACACAGAAATTTGGGGCAAGCACCAAAGCAATCATGGAATTTAGGAAAACATATAACGCTTTATGTGAGAAATGCAGGGTTAAAATAATGCTTGTGCAGCAACAGAACCTCTCAAACCCTCAAAAAGCCTCTGATGAAACTAAGAATTTGTTTGAAAGTGGCCAGTTTTGTGAGAAGTGCCAGGCTGTAATTGAGAAAAGGATGGGAAAAGTTAAGGATATTGTAGAAAAATGATCTTGTTAATTATTAATATATTGCTTTTAAGTTTTATAATCCATGAATTAGGCCATTTTCTCTATTTCAGATTTGTTATTGGTCGAAAAGTAGAGGTCAGAATATATTGTAATTCCTTAAAAGATTGTGGCATAAGGGTAGGATACCCTTCAGATTACAGGGTTTTATCTAGATCTCATAAGTTTTTGCTTTATTTTAATGGGGTGACGTGGGGGTTTATTTTTGCTTTTATGTTTTCTTTTTATTATAATGTATCTATTTTAGTTATTCCTATTTACTTTTTTGGTTGTTGGAAGGATTTTAAGAATATGTGGAGGGTTACAAGATGAAATTTAAGTTTGTGAATGTGTTAAAGAAAAAGAAACCTAAAAAGGTTAAGAAGGCCGAATTTGATATGGATAAGCAGTTAAAAGAGGTTTATCGCACAGAATTTGATCGTGTTTATTGGGAGGAACGTAAGAAGTTTTTGAAAGAGAAAGCTGCTGAGGATGCTAAGGCTGCTGCGAATAAAGAAACAGGGTTAAAGGCTTTGATTAATCAGTTTTTGGGGAAGGGGTTGTAATGCAGTTTAGAACTAAATTATGGTTGTTAGGGTTGGCTATGGTTGGGTTAGTGGTGATTTTATATGTTTTTGGGAAGCTTCCACCTAGTGTGGTTAAGTTTTTGGGTTTTATGTTGTTTGTTGGAGCTGTTGCTTTTGGTATTTGGTTGATTTATAGGGGTTTGACTAGGAAAAGTAGCTGGAATTAACTTGACTTTATGTAATATTTTGTAAAGTAAACGGGGTGTTTTTGATGGAAAATGAACAGAATTTTGAGGTTTTGAAACCAAAGGATACGACAAAAGATATAGAAATTGTCAAGCATAAGGAGAAGGAAGAAATACCTACCTACTTCACAGATCAAGAACTAAACAAGTTCTTTACAGCAATACCTCCTGAAAGAACCAGGGATAAAGTATTCTTTTTAACCTTATTAGGCACAGGCAGGAGAGTATCAGAAATATTAAAGATCCGTAAGAATGACATCAACCTAGAAAGCAGAAGGCTTAGAATAGCCACATTAAAGAAAAGAAAAAAGGTAACAGAAAACATCAGATTACACCAAGACGTGGCCTATTGGCTGAGTATCTATATAGGCAGTTTAAAAGCCGATGACAAGGTTTTTAACTTCACTAGGCAATACGCTGACGAATTAATCAAAAACTACGCACAGGTAGCAGGAATTGATTATAAACGCACTTCTTGTCACATATTTAGGCATACTTTTGCTGTGAGGTGGTTAGAACAAGGAAAACCTATACATAAGCTCAGAAGGCATTTAGGCCATAGCCATATCCAAACTACAATGGTATATCTGAAAATAGTAGATCAAGACTACGATAACACTGTAGATGGTTTAAATATCCTTAGCTTCCTGAAAACTGATACACCATAATACCTGCCAAAACACAAATAATAGGCAAAATAAGGATTTTCCAATGCAGATAAGAAGCTGCCCACATCAAAACACCCAATATAGTAATTACCACACTCGAAAACAAAAATACCTCTTTAAAATCTTTCTCCCACCTAGTCCAAGTTATTATAATACAAATCCACAACACAAAGAACACCACAATACCTAAAATACCTGCACTCTCCACATTAAGACCTATAGTAATATCATGGAAACTCTTTGCTGCTTCAATTGCTGTTTCGTTATATACCATCTTTTACACATCCTTTTTTAATAAAGCTGAAATTATTACACCCACAAATATAGCAATTATCACAATTGCACCAATCAAAGTCTTAAGAATAGATCCCGCAGCACCCATATTAGCATCATCAATCGCCTGATCAGCCATAGTATCAAAAGTATTAAAACTTGTTGTGGTAATCTTCAACGCACGATAAGCACTACTAAAATAGCTGCCTATAACATCTATAACTCCACTTTTCTCAGTTATCCCCTCAACTCCCTCCTGCACTTGTTCTGTCTGATTACTTAAACTTTGAAGTTGATTATAAACAGCCATACTATCATTATCATAAGTCACGCTATACTCCTGGCTCATCTCACTAACAAAAAGGCCGATTATTGCAACTACCCCACTACAAAGCAGAAGGGCGATAATGAATGAACTTATTTTAGCCATATTCTAATCACCTTTTTTTATCGCTAAGTATAATAGCGACTATAATACATACAACTTCTAAGGCTAATCCAAGCCATATAGCAATATCCACAAGGTTAAATATGCTGAACGCAATCATAGGGATTGGAGTTACAATTAAAGCGATTGTTTTACTCCAACTAAAAATAAATATAATAACAATAGTGACTATTATCAGCCAGAATAATGCTTGTTTGCCACCCACACTTAAAACTTCAAATGAATAAATTACGCTATCTAAGAAATAAAGTTCTGAATCACCAAAATCTGCATACGCTTTCCCTATATATGTTGTTCCTGATGTGTTCGCCACATTAATAAGGATTGTTGCACTACTTGAACTCACACAAGTATAATTATATAAAGTATCTCCATTAAGAACATCCTGCACATAAACATATAAACATGCCCTTGATAAAGTGTTTTCGCTATCTACATAATTAAATCTGAAATTGTTTGTTGCATTATTAAATGAGAGATCATAATTTAAGTTTTTGTAATTATAAAAATCCTCAGCAACAGCTTCATTAAGTTCTATCTGGAAATTAAGAGTTGTAGAATATATATATGTTGGACTTGTTGTTTCTTTAACAGTTCCCAAAGGATACTCTATTATGAACTTGTAATATTCATCATTCAGCTTAAGATGAAGTTTAGTCTGACCATTAAAATTAGTTTTAGCAATCTCTCTTAAAATATATGAATTAGAAGCCAGATCATATCTTAAAACTTTAATATACGCATCCTCAACCTTATTATTAATTTCGTCATATACATAAGCATCTACTTCGGTGGTGGTATTTGCAACAAGATATAAAGTTATATTTGTGTGGCTTTGATTAGTCAGAACAAAATAATAAGTTCTTTCATAATAACCATCAGAATCATACCTTATAGTGTAAGTATCTGCTGTTAAATTATCAATATATAAAGTTCCGTTTGTTGTGCTATAATTATTAGAGTAAGAACTGCTGATTAATTCTATGGAAACATTATTTATTAAACCCAATGTTTCCTCATCTCTAAACACGAAACTAATGCTGTTATAGGTATAGAGATAGATAGTTTCATTAACATATTCAGCACTTGTGTTGATAGTTATGTTTTTGTAACCATAAGCATAATTTTCTGCATCTACAAACAAAAGATAAGTTCCATTAGGCAACCTATGAGTGGTGTAATTGTTACTGGAATTATATGTTTGGTTAAATCCGTTCCCTGTGATTGTAGTTGTAAAGTTTTCAATAGTTGCATTAGTAAAAACATTTTTTGCATAAACTTGAATTATTGGGTGTGGGTGGAGGGTTGCTTCATACGTTCCAGCCTGGTATATAGTCACATTTGCAAAGTTAGCATCATAAGCATTAGCAGGATCGGTGATACTTATGTTATAACTTATTCCTCCTGTTATATTAAACCATAAAGTTCCATTAGTAGTTGTTTTTGTTTCGTTTAGCGATGCGTTCCAATTAGGGATTATTGTAGCTGTGAAATTGTTGATTGAAACATTAGTAAAATAGCTTTTAGCTTGGATGCTTACGCCACCTTTATTTGTCAGTTCATATCCAAACAAGTTCCCAGCATTATATTCTCCATACAACCCTTCTAACTTAGAATCGTTGTCGAAGTCAGCAGTTGTTAATCTCTGTCTAGAACCCGCATAATGTAAGTTTGTGATTATGTCATCATTCCTTTCCCAATTTCCCTGCCTGTATTCATAACCCCACCAAGAACCCAACCCCTGTTTTGGTATTATTACATACCATTTAGTTCCATCTAGGTTAACATCTATAAACATAGGCATAGCAAATGTGACTAATGATGCGTTGTTTTCTGTGTATATCTCACCGATCGCTGCAACATCCTCAACCCAATCTGTTCCGTTCCATTCATAATGCGTTATGTTCCCTCCTTTACTTCCCATTATAGCATTTAAGTAAGTATCATTATCAAAATCCTCAACACATACGCTAATCATACCACTTGCAAAATTGATGCTTTGATTTCTTGTACTGTTTGTTTCCCATCCTGTTCCGTTCCATTGATAACTTGCTAAATACCCTACGTCATCTTTTCCAACAAACAATGTATCATCAGAGCCGTCAGAATCCCAATCAAAACATTCAGGAATGGGCTCTTCACTATTACCAAAATCAGGCAATCCATTAACTAAGCTACTGTTCTCAACCCAACTGCTTCCATTCCACCGATAACCTTTCATCACTCCATGCCTATGACCATAGATCATTTCATAAGTTCCATCTCCTCCGATGTCACAAATATCCATTTTAACTCTACTTAATGTGTTATTTATACCTGTTAGTGTCGTGGTGTCGTTAGTCCAATTAAAAAATTCGGAACTTACACCAAAAACACCAGGGATAGTTATTAACAAACAACAAATACATAAAATTATGTATAAAGTTTTATTACCCATAAAAACCACCCCCTCCACCACCAATTTTATTCTTACCATACAACACCAACGCAATAGAAGCCCCAATCAAAATAGCCATAACCAACAAGTGGGACATAATCCAATTAGCCTTAGGATAATTAGGTGTGATAGTCGTAAAATCGCTATCAGAAACAACATCTTCATAAGCATTACCCATATAAACACTCACAACCAAGATCATCACTAAAATCATTAAAGTAATAGCTAAAAACAGAGGATGTGAATCTATCTTAAAAGCAGCAACCAAAGTCAAAACCCACATAAGTATAAAAATAGTCAAAAAAGCATTATCAAACAAAGTAGGATAATCAGTATTCCAATCATTCAAAACATCCTTAGTCAAATTCTGTAAGTCTGCATCTGTTTGGGCATCAGCATTAACCTCATTAATAAAGATGTTCCCCACAAAGAAACCGATAGCACACGCAAATAAAACTATTAAAAAAACAACTAACTCTAATCCAACATTCCCTTTCCTGTTTTTACCAATTGAAATCAAAGGCCTTCCTCCTTTCTTTCTTTTTACATCCCAAAACTTCCTTCTCCAAATCTGAGGGTTCTGCCATTTGTTCAGTAAGTTTCACAAGACTAATATCTTTATTTAAAGCAGTTTCTTGAAGTTTTTTCTTAAACTTCTCATGCACCCATATTCTTTTTATGTCTTTTGCCATTTTGGATTTGGTCTTGGTTTAGTTATGATGTTATAATCAATCAGTTTGTTCTTAAGCCACAATACATAATTCAGATATATGAACACATATATTGCGAATCCTCTGATCATCCACCATACTATTTCTAGTAGCTTTTGGTTTGCAGCGTTTTCGCCATTTATCAAGACGTGAGGTATTAAAAGCAGTATTCCAAAAAAGAAAAAACTGAATAACAACTTTAACAAAAAATGTTCACTATCAAGGTTAAACGCAAAAAACAAACATAAGAAAGCTACACCAATTAAAGCTATCATTACGCTGATCATTGTTTCATCCTCCTCCCAAGCAGATCCTCCACTTGTTGTTGTGTTTGTAAGATTGATCCATGCAGTATATGAATTGACGTGGTATTTTGCCCTGACACTTATCGTCTTTTCCGTATTTGGAAACAAACCACTTACTATATGGGTTTTGTTTGTTGTGTTCGTATTATAACTGTGATCTATCCATACTTCATACTTGCTGAAGTTTGTGCAGTTATTATGGTTGTGTGTCCAGCTCCAGTTCAGATACCACCAATCTGCATTATTTATCACCAAATTCGTTATTGGATTACACCCAGCGGTGGTAAAGTTCCAAACATCCCCTTTTTTTGTGTTCTTTCCGTCTGTTACGTTCACATACCACTCATAAAAACCTAAACTTGTTAGCCCTGCCCATGTCCAATTAACTATCGAACCATTGCTCACCCCACTCTGATTATATAACAATGTTCCATTTGCCATATAAAAAGATACATTCATAGTATCATTATCAGCATCAGTTACGGTTACGTTCAGAACTTGGTTTGTTGAAGCATCAACAGAACCATCAGCAGGACTGTTCAAAGTTACGTTAGGCAGGTTATTATTTGTTGTGCTTATTCCAGAACCACTCCTTCCAAAACTGGATGGGTTATTTATGTTATTGTATTCTGTTAAGAAATATTGTGTTGAATACGTTGCATTTATTATCCTGACCTCATCATAATACCCTCCTACTTTTCCGTGATAACCTCCTCCAATGTTGTAATCTCCCATATAAGCAGTACCAGTTCCTCCTCCTTTCACTTGTGAAACTCCGTTTAGTATCACTTTATTGTTTATATCTGCAACTATATAACCCCATCCACTACTTTCATCCCAGCTCTCATAATCTCTGTGCCAACTTCCATCATGCATTAGACTAAAACCATTACCATCATTTCCGACAGCTACACACAACCCATCAGCTCCAGAGTTCCATCCTTTTGAAAAACACATCATCATCTGAGGGCTAGTGCTTTCTGTAGAGTTAAGCCACATACTCAAACTATAATTTGCATCATCAACTATTGTGTCTAACACGCCACTATAAGCATCTAAACTCATCAGATCATCATTTCCGTCAAAATATGTGCATTTACCCAATTTACAATTAGTGCTTGTCCCTCCACTAACACCCCCTTCTTCTGCTCCGTCATATCCGTTGCTTGTAGAATCATTAAATGCGTTATGCGAAACAAATATGTAATCATCATTCCAAACATTCTCAGAACCGTAAGTATCACTTCGGTTATAACAACTCGCCCCTCCATTATCATACCACACCCATATCGTTTTATCAGTAGCATTAGTCAAATTAACCCTAACCCAAATCTCTGAACCATCAGCATCATCCAGATCAAAACTAACCACTTCCAAAGGCAACTCATTATTACCATCAACATCATCAGAAAACCTCAAATCACAACCACTACTCAAAGCGTGATAAGCAGAACTACTGTTCCAAACCTCATTATCCAACATCACATTAGTTACCAAAACAGGATAATCAACCATATCTTCCTTTATCAAACTCCCATTAAAAGTGATGTTATGCTTCCTACCCCAACTACCACCCCCTGCAAAAGGATCAAGATGACCATAACTTTTGACATATGCTTTCCAAATAGTTTCATTTATTTTCAAAACCTGCTTAACATCACTCCACTTATCAAGCCCAACAACCTCAAGTATGAACTCATCTTTCGGTTCTTTCTTATAACTTCCTGTGTCTAACACAAACTTAAAATAATTATTACCCTCATCTAACTCAACAAGCCCAGCAACTTTAGAATCCCCTATTAATGCTTTCCTGCTGATATTTAACTCATCTATGTTATTCTTTACCAACTCTACTTCCTGCCAGTAATCATAACTCACATTCTTCCTGATAGTTTCCACATCCCACAAATCACAGATAGGATCCCCAAAATCTGTTGTTTCCTTACTTTGTTTAATACAGGTTTGTCCTGTCCTTTCCACTATTTCTCTCTGACCTATTCCGTATTTGTATAACTTATCCAGCTTTGTGCTACTCGAATGATACAAGACATAACCTTTCTGGCTTTCCCCTACTTTTGCAACAAACTTCCCTTCTGGACTTGTCATGCTGTTATTGTAATGTTTTTTATCAGAACACAAAAGTATTGTTTCTCCAAAATTGTTATCAGTGTATTCAAAACTTAACTTATCCCCACTAACCAGTTCCAGTTCAGGTTTATCAGAAAGATCTACACTCCCACTATTAACAGCAAAAGCTAAAAGAAAGAATACAAAAACCAACAAAAAACTATTTTTATTCATCATCAATCAGGAACATTACCCCCTCCCTTTTGTATATCACTAACTTTATCATCCAAAGTCTGAATATCATACTTTAAATCCCTAATAAGCTGCAACTTCTCATTCTCTAACTCCTGCATAGTAATCGCCTGTTTATTAGCTTGGAGAGCAGGTTCGGCAATCTCCCCCCAAAACGCTAACAAAGCAACAATAATAATAACCAAAGCAGCAATACCAGTAATAGGCAAAATCATATCTTTCCAATGAGTTTTACGCCTAGCTTGAGATTTAGCAATCTGATTAATCAAAATAAGACGTTGATTAGTTGTTAATGGCTGGTAAGAATCAATAGTCTTATTCTTTTTACGCCAATCCTCCAAAGCCTTAGATTTCTTATCCCCATCTTCCATATCCATAATTTCTTTAGGCACTTCTTTCACATCAGCAGTATCCTTACCATAAATAAGCTCTCCACTCTCAGTTTCATAAGCCATAACATACATACAACCCTTAGCAGTAATCTCCACAGCACCACTAGGAGGCCTAGGCACGTTCTTACGCCTCCTCTTAAGCTGATACCACACATTACCATTCTTATCTGTGATTTCCCTAAACTTATCACTTCCCACCAGTTTACGACCATTAACAATCTTCTTAATTATAATAGTGTGCTTAAATTGTGAAACGTAAAAGAAATAAAAAGCCACAACCCCAATAACTCCTAAAACAATAACATAAATTAAAGTGTTTACTATTGTGCTAATTCCCCCAATCACAGATCCAACGTCTAACGCATCTATTCCGAATACCATATACTTTCTCCCCCCATTAATATTATTTTAATCACGTCATTTATGAAAAGAATTTTAAGCCACCCCCTGAATTGCCTTCTCTCACGTTAGAGCTTTCTGTGTGTCTGATTGTGTTATCATAACTTTCTCTTTCTTTATTATCAATCAACCTAGTCATAAAAGGGATTACCAGCTTCATAATACCATCAATGATCCCCTCAATATCCTCATCCTTTATTTTCCAATTATAACAATTTGTAACTAATAGGATTACTAAGTCAATGTTTACTTCCTCAACGTATTTATCATACATGATACACATTCCTTTTCCGTCACTTGGAAAGTTTCCTTGAACTACTTGGGGGTTGATGATTACAGAAATATAGTTTAGGATTGCTTGAACTCCTAGGTCGTTAGCTTTTTGTTCTCCCATACTAACTCTTTTAGTTGATATTTCGCCAGTTGCTTCATCTTGTTGCACAACAAGTTTACATCCTCTAAGGAATAGTTCTATGTCCTCTAGAATTTTAGAAGTTTCTAATCTTATAGCCAAAGCTCCTTGACTAACGTAACCACTATTATTTGATGTAACACTATTCAAACTTTGTTCTATTTCTTGATCACTCAAAATTATATTCCTCCTAATAATGTTTTTTTGTTTTTAGTTTTTTTCTTGCCAATAATCGGTCTAATTCCCAAGCCTGTTTTGATAGATCCTTTACTTGGTTTCTTACCCCTCACGCCACCAACAATAGAATACGCATCAGGAGTATATTGAACAGGCTGCTTAACACGCCTATCAAACAATTTCTTAGTTGATTTGAATAACCTATCCTTACTAAAAGAAGGGGGTGGGCTGAAAAGTGATTTAGGAATTTTAGTGGGGCTTGGAGAGATTGAAGTAGAGGGGCTGCCTAAACTGGGGCTGGGGCTAAGTGAAGCAGAAGGGCTTAAAGACCTGCTTGGACTAGGGCTAGGACTTGGAGATTTAGATCTTCTCAAAGGTAGAGAGGGGGATTTAGAAGGTGGTTGAAATGGGGGGCTGTAATCTTCTATAATTGCCTTACTTAGGCTTCTGCTTGGCGACCTACTCGGACTTTTACTTACACTCCTACCAACACTTCTTTTTAGGCCAATGCTTGGGCTTGGAGCTTTCTTATTTAAACCTACACTCACCCATTTACTTGGACTTTTAACTTTAGGTGGGGATGGTGATGACTTAACCTTTTGGATAGGTTTGTTTAAACTAGGAGAACCTATGTTGATAGTTGAAACTTTTGACTTTCCAACACTTAATGAAGGACTAGGTTTAGCAATAGGAAGAGAAGGACTAGGAGGTTTCGGTGCGAAATCTCCAATAGGAATTTTAACATTTTGTGATTCTGTAACGCCAGGATATAATTTTTTAAGTCTTGAAAGACTATACACTCCTTTAACACTTGGCACTTTTTTAGAAGCTAATAATGTTTCTTGAACAGTAAAAAAATCAGCAACATCCTTCATCCTATGAGCTTTTGGGGTTAAAACTAATCCCCCTTTCTCAGGTTTAATTGTGAAAGCACTTGCTCCTTTTCTTACTCCTTGTTCTGAAAGAGGCATAACCCTAACCCCCTCAATCTTAAGACTTTTCTGATTAAGAGGAAAACCATAAGCTTTATTAGCAGCGTAAGATGGGCTTAAAACATCAGTAGCACCCATATCTGCACTATGAATATCCACCGCATGATGCCACTTCCCCCCTACCTTAGTCTCTATAAGGGTAGGTGTTGATTTTGAAACCCTGACTGTCTCCCCTGCTTTCCTAAGTCTAGATGCTAACTTTTGGGTTTGTGCAACAGTATATCCTTGACCTTTATTAATAAACACATCAATATCCCCTGGCACTCTTGAATGAGTTATGGGCATTTGTTGTCTTGCAGGGAAAGAACCGTAAAGTTGTCCTTTTTCACCTTTTGTGAATCTAATAACCTCTTGAACGCCTTTAGGGCTTAAAGTTTTAGTATCTTTAATAAACTCTCTTTGAATATATCTAGATTTAACATTATATGTCTTGCTCATAACGTCAACACCATACTTTAATTTAAGTGCTTCATCAGGAGTTTTTGTTGCGCTTTTCAAATTTTTAAGAACAATCTTTGTACTTGCTGAACCTTCTACTACAAACTCCCCTTTAGCTTTTGATAAATCAACTTTAGGAGTTCCAACTGTTGGCCTATAACCTTTAACACCTATCAAAGGCCTTCCTTTTCCTTTTACTTCTAAACCAACCCCTCTCCAAAGGGTTGTTTCCCCTTTTTTTGTAGGAACTTTTAAAGATTCTGCTGTTAATTTAACAGGACTTCTTTTAGTGACTTCTGTAACTCCTTTTCCTATTGCTTTTCCTCCTATGTAGTATCCTGCTATTTCTCCTCCTACATAAGCAAATCCTTTCTTTTCCATGTGGGTGGCAGCTTTACTAGATATTGTTTCAAAGGTGCTTTTGGGTTGTGTGGCAACTGCTTTTCCAAAACTTCCTATTCCTTTAATCGTTCTTACAGGATGTGCTGCGGATTTTGCTAGGCCTAAAAGCCCTGCTCCTAGTCCTAATGTTGCTGAAACGTAAGGGTTGTATCTTACTTTTCTTTTGTTCATGGATTTATCGATAAGGTGTTCTCCTGTTAGGAATATTGAGGCTCTTATTGGTGCTTCTTTTCTGTATTGTGCTTCTGCTCTTTCTTGGGGGCTTTGATAATAACCCCTCTCCCCTTTATAAGGTAGGCCGTATCTTGGTGTTGTAGAAACTTTTTGGGTGCTTGGTTGCCTAACTCCTTCTGTTATTTGTTGAGTTTTAAAGGTTTGGGGGGTATAAACTGGTTTCCAAACTTGCACATGACCTTGACTGTATTGCCTATTTACTGATCGTTCTATGGCTTGTGCTTTTTCATCTCTTTTTGCAGCTGCATAAGCACTCATAAACTTATCAGAACCTATATCCTTAGATTTTATGCTGGATGGTGTTGCTTGTGAGTATTCAGAAGCACTAACCTTTATATAATCACCACCAGGATCAGAACCATCAACCCTATATGTCTTAGTGCCTGTGTTAGGATTAACATAATACGTGGTTGTAGAAGAGGAGCCACCACGCCCCCCCCTACTAGAACCACCACTAGAAGAGCTTGAACGATTAACAGCTGTTCCTTTAGAACCTCCCCCTACTGAGGCGTTTCCACTTGTAGAATATGTTGGACTTCCTGATCCCCAACTAGAATATCGTATTGTGGCCATTAATTTACAACATATAATAAATATGTATATAAATAGTGTTATAACATTATGGGATAAATGGGATAAATGGGACAAAAAGTATAAATACTCCAACATATTGTAAAAATAACAAAGCTAGATGAGGCACAAGCCACATCTAGTTGGCTAATTCTAAAAAAAGTGCTTCATCAGGAGGAAAACAACAATGAAACAAGAACTTAAACAAGAGCAGGAAGTGGCAGAGCTAGGCATTGGCGACATCCTAGGTGGAGCATTTACAATAGGAGTAACTGTAATCGGTGTTGCGTATATGCTAGAAGTAGCAGGTGATGTAAGGGATGACATGACAGCATCCTCAGCAGAACAGAACGCTACAATAGAGGGAATCACAGCCCTATCTAAAATACCTGAGAAGCTAGGAACCATAGTCACAATATTCATGGCTGCTGTCCTAATAGGCCTACTCGTAAGATACCTATGGATCAGGGGATCAATGTAAGCACACCCTCAGGTGCTTACATTGATCCTTTCTATTTTTTTCTTTTTTTAAAAAAATAGGGAGTGGAGAGACTAACCATGAAACAAAAAAAGGAACAGGATCAAGAAGTAGCAGAACTCGGAATCGGAGACATCCTCGGAGCAGCATTTACAATAGGCGTAACCGTAATAGGAACAGCCTACATGCTAGAAGTAGTCGGAGATGTCAAAGAAGATGCGTGTGATGCAACCCTCGAACATTGGAGAACTAATGACTGCTACGTATGTCCGAACTCTACCTGGAACACTTGGAACGGAACAGGTCTTACCTGCCACGAAACTGCAAACGTCAGCAACAGCGTAGCTGCTTCGCTATCAGGAACAGAGATACAAAACGCATCAACAGAAGGGATCACAGCCCTATCTAAAATACCTGAGAAGCTAGGAACCATAGTCACAATATTCATGGCTGCTGTCCTAATAGGCCTACTCGTAAGATACCTATGGGTAAGAAGAGACATGTAAAAACCAATCTTTTACTTTTTTTTATATTTTACCAATAATCTCAGATTCTTTAACATCAGGAGTGATGTAATGCTCAGTAGTCTCACTCCTCTTATGCCCAATAATACGCTGCGCAGCAATTAAATCCTTACCAGCTGCCTCATAAATCCTAGAAATAAACTTATTCCTAAACGTATGAATACTAATCCTATGTGCTTTAGCACCATTAATCCGTTCATAATAAACATCATCCAATCCTAGTTCTCCTCTAATCTTATTAAACCTATGTCTTACGTTCTGAGTATCCATAAACTCTCTCTGCACCCTATGAGCATTATTCTTATCAGGCGGAAACAAATAATCAAACTGGCCAATACCTGCCAATGAAATATACTCAGCCAAAACCTTCGAAAGTGTGGGGTGTAAAGCCCTTTCGTGAATCCTCCCCCCTTTAGATAATTGAAACCTTAACATATTCCCCTTAACCAAGCTACTTCTTTTAAGTCTGCAAACCTCAGAAACCCTCAAACCTGAGAACATTAAGGTATAAAAAAGAGCTTTCCATTTTAAGGTGCAGTTAAGATCCACCCAATCCTGTATCATTTGTAATTCGTCATCAAGCATATATTTGATGTAGCCAGTCTCTTTATACCTTTTTTTGCTCATAATGCTTCCTTTTTTAGTTTTTTTGCTCATTTTAAAAACATTTGTATATATTATAGTATATAGTTTCCACTATATAAATCTAAATCCAGAATTAGCTAATCCCACTCATAACAACCTAACAGGTCTGCGCATATCTTACCACCCCTAAATTGACGTCAAAAACGTGAGATAATGATTCAGAAACTACAAAAAGGGCGTTGTGTACTCCCCTGGTTGATTCGGCTTTCTTTTTAAACTTTTGCTTTAGGCCAATCACTATAAGATCCTCAACCCATTCTGAGTTGTTAGTTCCCTCTGGTTTATTAGTGTTGATTAATTCCATCACACGATCCCTTACAGTTACGTTTAGTTTCTTTACCATTTTTTTTATACTCCCATAAGTGCTAATATTGCACCTATGATTGCAGCTATTATAAACCATGATATGATAAATATTCCTCCGACTATTCCGACTTTGAGCCAGAAGCTTAAATCTTTAAACCTTATCTTATCTCCCATTATAATACTACTATAATCATAAATAGTATATAAATCTTTCGGTTCTCCAGACTATATTTTGCACTTTAGAAATAAATATATACTTCCTATGTTCTTATAATGTCATTATAATAACATTAAGAGGTAATAGAGATGAGCCAAAAACTATCAATAACAGTTGCCGACAGTGTGGCTGAGGAAATAAATAAACAGATGGAAAAAGAGGGTAAGACTAATAGGTCTGAGTTTTGTGAGGACTTAATTCGTCTTGGACTTCTTGAACAAATGAAAAAAGGTGGTGAATATAATGGAGATAATGATAAATGTTGATGTTTCTCACAGATCACCTCTGCGAGATATAGGGTTGGCCAAGCCCTTTAAAAAGAGTTCTGAAAACAACAACAGCCCATATCTGAAGTTGCGATTAGAGGAAACTTACCAATTGGCCAACCCTACTTTTCCCAAAAATAGCCTAGGGGAAATGCACACAATCACGATGAAACAGCTTATGAGGTTGAACAAATGAACTCTTTTTATCAAGAGTTATGGAAACATTGGGATTTGAAATATAGGGAGGCCTTAAAATGAGAAAACATGATGAGAAGTTAAAGAGGTTTCTTAAAAAGAATTGGATATGCCTTGCTGAAATTCTTGTATGGATGGGGGTGGGGATTTCATTCATCGTAATAAGTAATAAACTTCCTTGTGATTGGCACACAGATCAGGTTTTGTTAATGATTGCTTTCCTGTTATGTATTATTATTATAAAAATGAGTTTAAACAATTTAGAAGGTGTAAAATGAGGGCTGTTATTGATACTACCCATTATTATATGATTTTGTTTCCAGATTTGAGGCTTCACAAAAACAGGGACAGACTTGTAGAATTAGTCAGAAACAAACATAAAGAGATAACAGGTAAAAGTTGCAGTTACGAAACAGTAACTAGATCACAGAGAAAGATTTGGGGGGAGGGTGCGTGTCTGCCCGAGGATTCTAATTCTCAAAAGGAATGGCTAAGGCAGAGAAACCAAAGGCAGACATTCATCCAATTTTTTGGAAAAAAACAAAGCGAGGTATAAAAGAAAATGGTAGATAGTACGGAAGCAATGGAATCAGAGTATGTCAGCGTTGCCCTTGTAGAGGCAAGTCCGACAAAGAAATTGGTTGTGGTTGATCCTGGAAAGTATGAGGACACTCCAGAATATGGTAAGCGGCTTACTGTTGGTGTGAATATTGATGGTAAAACTAAGCGGTGGAGGCCTAATAAGGAAACTGTGGGTAATTTGCAGGTTTTGGGTAAGGATACTACTAATTGGCTTGGTAAGCCTGTTGATTTGAAGGTTGAGGTTAGGAGTGGCAAGAAAGCGGTTATTGGTGTTGTTGGTGTTGGTCAGAATATGGTTGCGCCTGGTGATAATGTTGCTGCAGATGAGCCTTTGTTAACTAAGTAGGTTTTGTATTGGTAATTTTGTTTTTTTTGTTATATGTTGGAAATTTATGTCGTATAATCGTAAATTTGGTGTTTTGATTAAATAAAAAAAATATTGATTAATTAATTAAATTAATTAATTAATCAGTTGGTTATCGTCGGTAACTAAAAAAATGGATTATTTAATTTAAATAATTAATTAAATAATATATTTAAAAATGAGGAATACAAAAACAACTACAATATGCTTGGATTATAGCATAGCTACACATCCATTAGTGCTAGAAATGGTTAAAAATCATAGGCTTAGTAGTTTTATTAATGATTTTCTCAAGAATTACATACAACAAAAGGTGGGGAATGTTAAGTTAGAGGATCTTAAACAAGAATTAGTCATTCTTAACCAAAAAATTGAGGATTTGACACAGAATAAGTTAGTTATTGAGAATTTTATTGCTCAGGAGTTGCAGAAGCAGAAGGAGCAGGATGATGAGCAGACTAGAGCTATGTATCAAGCTGTTAAAGATAATTGGAGGGACATGAGAAAATGACGCAGCCTGTGTTTATTAATGAGAGGAATGAGTATTTTTATGTTGCTGATGAATTGTTTTGTGATAAGTGTAACAAGCCTTTAAGTAAGGTTTTTGCTCATTGTAGCTTGTTTGGTAAGGGTTGGAGTTATAAGTTTAATTATTGTTTGGATTGTTATAAGGATGCTTCTCATGTTGGGGTTGTTGAGAATCATATTCCTTGTGTTTTGGTTTCTGAACTTCCTTCTGGTTGTAAGCCTGTTGTGTATGAACGTGTTGGTTTGGTTGAGGGGAAGTATAAGGATGTGTTTGAGGCTGCTGTTGGTAAGGATGTGGGTTGTGAAGTGGTTGATAATACTAGGTTTGCTGGTCAGAGTTGGGTTGGTGCTGAGATTGGTTGTCCTGATATGGATTTGTTAGAGGAGAAGGACACACCTATTGATGATCCTGAAAAGGTTAGGAGGTTGCTAGAATGAGTGGTAATAAATATAATTGGAATTATTTATCTGAAAAAAATGAAAATAGGAGGGTAATTGTAGGTTATAGGAGATCTATTTTTTTGAGTGTTATTATTTGTTTAACTATTTTAGGGGTTTTTTCTTTGATTGGTGCAAGTTTTGGAACTTTAGGTTTATCGGTTGCTTTTAAGATTTTAGGTGGTATTGGTTTTTTATTTTTGGTTTTGGTTTTGGTTGAGGTGTTTTGGAACAAATGATGGTCACCTCTTTTTCCTCTGGGCAGGGGAGTAATCCTTTGCCTGGGGGTTTTGATACTAGGGATTTTGAATGGTTTTTGGAGTGCCATGGTAAAACTCTTAAAGATTTTGTGGAATGGGTGGGGACAAAATGACGGATAATTATGAGCAGTTAAGGCAGTGTTATGGTTGTAATGGTTATAGGGGTTGTGATTTGTATGTGCCGAACACTACGCCTTTGTGTGTGTGGAAGGAAACTTTACAGGCAGATATGGAGAAGTTAAAGAACGGAGAGGGATGTTTGACTTTTCCGATACTTGAACAGATCATAAAAGACGAAATACGACAAGGAGAATAAAATGGATAAGAAATTGGTTTTTGGGATGGCTATACCCATAATTCTGATAGCTTCATATCTTGATACTTTATTTATAGGTAGGATGGAGTTTAAAGAATACTTATTTCAATGTTTTTGGGAATATACAATATTTTGGATGGGTTATTGGATGTGCGAAAAGGTAAATAAGATATAATTAATGCCGTATAAGAACTAATGATGCGACAGGGTAATAAGATGAGGTTTTTTAGTATGTTTTCAGGGATTGGAGGTTTTGAACTTGGAATACAAAAAGCAAGTGAAAGTTTTAGGAGGAACGCAGAAAAATGCGGCGAATATGATAAATCAAAGTCCTGCATTAACAGAGGGAATGGG
>Ga0180431_10003551_pt1 | contig 20021 bp, 25 predicted proteins | sample SS_ome_11_FD_132459 | JGI IMG/M metagenome (GOLD analysis project Ga0180431, IMG submission 132459) | Hypersaline lake sediment archaeal communities from the Salton Sea, California, USA - SS_1_MS_1 metaG | ecosystem: Environmental > Aquatic > Non-marine Saline and Alkaline > Hypersaline >... | reverse complement strand
GGGCTACTTCTCCCACCACACTCCTGAGGGAAAGGGTATCAGTGCCATCCTCCAGGAAAACGGGATAATGTATGCCTGCTGTGCCGAGAACCTGGGACAGGCCAGTCCTCCCTCATGGGGCAGCCCGGAGACCATAATGAACATGTGGATGGGAAGCGGCACCCACAGGGCGAACCTGCTTGATCCCCACTTCGGCCAGATGGGGATCGGTATTGTGGATTCAGGCGGAAGAAGGGTGGTAACCCTGGTCCTTATTAACAGGTAATATAGTTTTTACACATCAATTCTATAAGGCTTCAGTTATGCTACAAAGCAGATATTTAAAGCGAGCCTGCAGGAATTGATCCATATGCTGATATGATTGCTTTTATCAAATCATTGCGTATTACCTGCTATCTGATTAGTATATAGCTGTGAATAATATAACTGAAAGGTCTTTTATGCATGATATCTGCGTGCTGGGCGCCGGGTATATGGGAAGCGCCATAACTTTTCCCCTCTCCGAAAACGGCCATAATGTCCGCCTGTGGGGGACATGGCTGGATGATGAAATAATCGATGCCTGCAGGAAAGGTATCCCTCATCCAAAACTCAATAAAAAGCTTCCGGATACAGTCAAATTATTTTCTTCCGGCCAGCTGGAAGAAGCAGTCCGGGACTGTGATATGGTTTTTATGGGAATATCAAGCGAGGGATTTCTTCCAGTGTTCAAGAAGCTTCTCGACCTGTCTGATAAGAATAAATACATATTTACCCTGACCAAGGGTTTTGTAGATGACGGGGGGAAAATAAGGAGGACCACGGCTGCGGCCAGAAAACTGATAAGGGAAAGGTTCAAAGATGGAGATTTCTGGTGGACATCCATCGGAGGACCGGTAAAGGCTCTTGAGCTTTGCCGGGATATCCCTACAGTAAGCGTCTATGGTTCCAGGACGGATAAGATGATAACTGCATCCAGGACTTTTATGACCAAAAACTACCGGATAATAAATACCAGGGATATAACCGGGGTAGAGCTTTCTGCAGATTTTAAGAATATATATGCGACCGGTATGGGCTTAGTAGACGGTCTTTACGGACCCGGGATGGCAGGGCATTACCATAATCTAAGCTCCCTTATCTTCAGCCAGAGCGTGCTGGAGATGTCAGCCATAATAGAGGCGGCAGGGGGCAATAAGAAGACTGTATTTGACAATGCCGGAATAGGCGACCTGTATGTCACTTCCCAGTCAGGCAGGAACAGGAAGTTCGGTTATCTTATCGGCAGGGGCACTCCTCCCCATGAAGTCTACCGCACCATGCTGGACAGCGGAGAGCTGGCAGAGGGCTATCACACATTGAAACTGGGCAGGATATGGCTGGAAGAAAACCATCCCCGCATTATGGAAGACCTTCCCCTGTTTACGGCTCTTTCCCGGATCATATTCGGGGATATGGACCCCCGGGAAGGCATAGCAGGGGTAGTGGATAGATCATAATATTTTATTGTTTTTGACGCTCCTGAAAGCACAGATGTCAAAAGCTGTTAAAAAATTTCTGGATCAGGATCACAGGCATCAGCTGCCTTATGAAACCTTGCCGGGATCAAATGACCATTTCTTTTCCTTATAACTATTGTTTAGTGTTTATAATTTTTTTCTATTCCTTTATAATCATCACAGTTTATTTAATTTCATTTTTCAATAGACCTATATGTATTATAAGTTAGTCTTAGAGGTTCTGGGCGGGCTTGCACTTTTTATATTCGGGATCAATAGATTGAGCAGCAGCCTCCAGAAGGTCACCTCCAATAAGCTAAAGTCTGTTATAAATATCGTAGCAAAAAAATCCTGGTCTACAGTACTTGTCGGCTTATTCACTACCATGCTTATCCAGAGCAGCAGCGCTACATCTGTGATGACAGTAGGTTTTGTTAATGCTGGACTCATTACTCTCAGGCAGGCTATCGGGATAGTCATGGGGGCGAATATCGGGACCACCATAACTGCCCAGATCGTATCTTTTAAAATAGATATTCTTGCCTTTCCCCTGATAATATTAGGGTTCCTGATGCATTTTATCGCTAAGAGGAGAAGGATCAAGAATATAGGGATGACTATTATCGGCCTGGGTATCCTTTTTTTAGGTATGACTATAATGAAAGATGCCCTGAGCCCGTTGCAGGATAATGAAGGCTTTAAGACATTCCTGCTGGTTTTCAGTAGAAACCCTTTCTTCGGCATACTGGCAGGTCTTGGCCTTACAATACTGCTCCAGAGCAGCTCGGCTACTATCGGCCTGCTTATTGCCCTGGGATCACAGGGTCTGATGCCTATTGAAGCGGCAATACCTATACTCATAGGTGATAATATCGGTACATGTTCTACGGCCCTTATTGCCAGTATCGGTACCACCATTACAGCAAAGAGGACCGCTTTTTCTCACCTGATGTTTAATATATTTGGCACGGGGATCTTTGCCATCCTGCTCTATGTTTTCAGGCTTCAGCCCTTTATTGTGCAGTTTACAGGCAACTCTGTCTCTCACCAGATCGCAAATATCCATACTGCATTCAACCTGATAACCACGCTGGTCCTCTTCCCATTTATCGGGTTCTTCGAAAAGACGGTAACCAGGTTGTTCCCGGGACAGGATATCACCATCCAGAAGAACGCCCTGCATCTGGATAAAAGGCTTATCCAGACCCCTGCTCTTGCACTGGAACAGGTAAAAAAGGAACTTGCCAGGATGATAAAGATAACGGATACCATGCTAGACCTGTCTTTTGAGAGATTCGAAAAAAAGGATACCCTGATCGAGAAAAAAATACTTGACAGGGAATCTGCTTTAGACAGTATTACCGAAGATGTCATCAGGTACCTCACCAAGATCTCGCAAAAGACACTTGGCCTGCGGATGTCAAATCAATTGACCAATATGCTGCATATAGCCTATGATATCGAAAGAACCGGCGACCATGCTGAGAGTATCCTATATTTGATCCAGGTCAAGGAAGAGAATAATATGTTTTTCAGCAGTAAAGAGGAAGAGGAGCTAAAAAAAGGTTTTGACCAGGTAAAATATATGTTTAAGACTCTTTCTGCAGGTATAGATGATGATAGTTCCAATAAGCTGCATAAGTGTGAAGAGATAGAGGTAGGTATAGATAGGATAGTACGGGAAGCCAGGACCAATCATCTCACCAGGCTGCGTAATGAAGAATGCCAGCCGCACTCAGGCGTGATCTTTGCAGATATTTTTCTCCATCTTGAAAGGATGGGAGACCTCCTCTATGCCATATCAAAAAATTTCCTTAATATAAAGGAGTATAAGGTCTAGGGGTCTTCAGGCCTGGACCCGGTTATGGGACAGGCTCCTGGTCTGGGTACAGCCCTAAATCGGTTTTCATTATAGTCTGGTTTATCAGGGCAGAAGACTTCTTTATGGCTGAATAGATACCGTGCGGGATCATCAGTTTGCCGTCAGATATGGTTTCTAGTGTAACAGCTTCTTCCAGGTATCCGGGCAGGTCGTCCCCGAATAATATTTCTGCTTCCCGGGATTTCTTTTTTACCTTAAGCAGTTTAAATTTTCTGCTGGACAATCCCAGCTTTTCTCCAGGCTGTATATAGAACCTGTATCCGTGATTGGATACTTCCCGGGTGGACAGGCTGGCAAACATACAGATAAATTCCCCGCAGAATACAGCCGCCCTGATGGACATGGTAAGACCATCGGCGCTGCTGTCTATCCAGGGCTGTATTATATGATCTTGCAGAGGCCTTTCCATCTTCTTTACCGTCTCTCCTCTTTTGATAAGCCTCAGACCCCTGCCATTACGCCCCAGCCTCCTTTTAAGCACAAACTTCGTAATGCCCGGGCAGCGCCTTGCAAAAAAATCCTTATTATTTCCATCATATATCTCTGTGGGAAGCATATCGGTTATGCCTGACAACAGCCTGTACTGTATCCATTTATCCTCCAGTTTAAGTTCCGGAGGCGGGTCAACGGGAAATTCTCCCCTGCCGTCCATCCAGACCTTGAGCTTCCTGAGTTCCTCTATATAGGGAAGGCTTATGATATATTTATTGAAAGAAAGCGAGAAGTTTTTTTGTGATATCCTGTCCAGTCTATCAAATATACCGGACGGCTTTCCGAACTGCTGACGATATACCAGGTCATATTCAAAAGCGCCGGCTGGCACCCCTGTGTTTATCTCGCTTAGATAAAGGTCTCTGCCTCTATCTATTAAAAAATCTATTCCCAGATACATATTAAGATCACATACAGGCTATTTCTCCAGGGGAAAGCCCTTCTCCGCCCATTCACCATAACTGGGGTCGTAATTATATACAGGTCCATATCCCATTTCATCCAGCTTTTTTGAAACCAGCCCGCTGGCAGGACAGTTTATATCATTGCTGTATACTACGATATCCCTGTCTTTTTCCAGAATTCTTCCGGCATATTTTTCTATATCTGATAAAAGAAGTGACCGGGCTCCCGGAAGGTGATCTTTTTCATAATCTGCCGGATCTCTTGCATCTATGAGTATAAAATCCTTCCCCGAATCTATCCATTCCCTGAGTGTGCCGGCATCCATATCGATTACCATCAAGACCTCCTGGCTTATTAATCTTTTCTTCTTATCATATTATACTTTTTAAGTACTGCTTTGTTAAATCTGTTATAGAAGCTGCGTAAATATGGTTATAGTTTTTTGATTTTATGATAAACTATAAAAAAAATTTACAACCCTGGAAGTGAAAGGCGGCCATATGCCAGAGGAAAACAATATCCCGGAGATCGAATTCAACAGCGGTTATATTCCCGTGCTCAAGGTAGAAGGAAAGACTCTTCCGGAAGCCTGGGAAAAATCCCTTATCTCGGTATGGGAAAACGGGGTATCCATAAAGACACAGTACGACAGGCCTAAAGACCCTCCCAGCAGGGATGCCACCATGATCATAGTGGTGCATGAACCATTCTCAGAGCCCAGGATACACCGGGCTCTTCCCACAGGACTGGATGAACTGGAGATCTACCGCCAGGAAGTGGTGCTGGGTATACATGATCACTGGATCGGCGGTCACGGCTGGTCATACAGTTATCATGACAGGCTTTTTAACTATCCTGGAAAAAAAGGTCCCCTGGACCAGGTGGAAGCAGTTATCAAGAACCTGTCCGCCTGTTTTTATACCAGGAGGGCGCAGGCTATTACCTGGGTGCCTGAACTTGATGCAGAGCATCATGAACCCCCCTGCCTGCAGAGGATGTGGTTCAGGATACTGGAAGATCCCGGCGAGGGATTGATACTCAATATGAATACACACTGGAGGTCAAGGGACGCCTACAAGGCTGCATTTATGAATATCTTTGCCCTCACTGACCTGCAGCGCCATATTGCTGAAAGGGTGGGCAGCCAAATAAAGAGGCCGGTCAAACCGGGGCGCTATGTGGATATGGTGGACGGATATCATATTTATGGTTCATATTTTGATGAGTTCAAGGGATTCCTAAACACCTTAAAGACAAAATCATTTGACCAGAGGACCTACTCTACCGAATTTGCCCTGCCATTTTTTGAGGAGGCAAGAAAAAAGATAGAAGCCGAAGCGAAATGACCGCCTTCATGATGAGATAAGGCAATATCAAGGATTATTATGGAACTCGTCAGTTATACTATCGAACTTTTCATATCCGGTTTCTACTTTCCGGGGATAACCTTCTACCAGCTTATGGCCGGCATCGGCCTGGGGCTGGTATTCGGGGCTGTATGGTATACAGCATACTGGACCCCAGTGCTGGGCAGACCATCAGCCTGGGCGGTACTTGGCTTCAGCGCCTTCTTTACCTGGATAGCGGTATGCTTTATACAGGTCCCTCTGCAGTCACTTACTACAAAAGGCCTGAGCCTCATATGGGACCAGGCATCCCTTATGAGATGGATGCTTGCAGCCATAATACCCCAGATACTGTACTCGGGGCTGGTTCAGGAGGGAGCCAAAATGCTGCCGGTTGTATTTCTATGGCGCCGTAAAGGTAAAAATATCACTGCCCTTACAGGTCTTTCCCTGGGTGCTGCAGCCGGACTGGGCTTCGGGGTGTTTGAGGCCGTATGGATACACAACAGTATTTTTATATCCGGCTGGGACCCTGGTTCTGCTGTAGCCACCACCGGCATCGTCTACGGACTTCTGCCATTCTGGGAAAGGTTCTTTACGGTGGCATTCCATACAGCTTCCAGCGCTATTGCCGGCTGGGGGCTGGCCAGGGGGAAAGGCTGGCAGTCTTACCTTATTGTATCTTTTGCCCATGCAGTGCTTAATTACAGCGTGGTGCTCTATTCAGGCAGTTATTTCAGCCAGATGCAGATGTCGGTCTATGTGGCAGCACTATCCCTTCTGACTGCTGCTGCCGCCATGTGGCTCCGGTTTAGAAAAGATAATAGATAACTGGTATACTTTACTAAAAAAATGATACAGAAGGAGCAGGTTTCCAATGGATCCCAGGATCAAAAAGCTTTCTGATACACTGGTGGATTTTTCCTGCCAGGTAAAAAAAGATGAAAAAGTGCTGATACAGTGCTATGGCATGACTGCGCTTCCGCTGGTAAAGACACTGGTGGCAAAAGTCTATTCGGTAAATGCCATGCCATTTGTAACATTGAAGGATGATACTATCCAGAGAGAGCTTATATCAGGCTGCAGGAAAGAACAGCTGAAGCTTATGGAAAAGCACGAAATGGTGCAGATGAAGGATATGGACGCCTTTATCGGCATAAGGGCCCATGACAATGTAAATGAACTGGGCGATGTGCCATCGGAAAAGATGAATTCCTATATGAGGGATTACAGCAGGACCATATCGGATGAAAGGGTAAATAATACCAAATGGGTAGTACTCAGGTGGCCCAATAATTCCATGGCCCAGCTGGCAGATACCAGCCTGGAAGCTTTTGAGGATTTCTATTACGATGTATGTACTCTGGATTATTCAAAAATGTCAAAAGCCATGGACAGCTTAATAGGGCTTATGGACGCAACCGATAAAGTAAGGATAAAGGGCCCGGGGACCGATATCTCTTTTTCTATAAAAGATATCCCTGCCATAAAAGCATCAGGCGAAAGGAATATCCCTGACGGCGAGGTGTTTACGGCTCCGGTGCGTGACTCGGTCGAAGGTGAACTTACCTTCAACACCCCGGCAGTCCACCAGGGCATAACCTATGAAAATATATATTTCAGGTTTGAGAAGGGTAAGATAGTAGAGGCAAAGGCAAACTTTACCGATAAGATAAATGAAGTCCTGGATACAGATGAGGGCGCCAGGTACCTGGGCGAATTCGCGCTGGGCCTCAATCCCTATATCACCAGAGCCATGAAAGACCCCCTGTTTGACGAGAAGATAATGGGGAGCCTTCACCTTACTCCGGGGAAGTGTTATGAAGAGGCATCCAACTGTAATAATTCTTCCATACACTGGGACCTTGTCCTTATCCAGACTCCTGAATACGGGGGCGGCGAAATATTTTTTGACGGGAGACTTATACGGAAAGACGGAAGGTTTGTCACAGCGGAGCTGGATTGCCTGAACCCGGAAAACCTCAAATGATCTTTTCAGGCAATATCAATTTTCCTCATGCGGTATACGGTAAGGACTATCGATATCGCGATCAGTGATGCCGACACCATTACTGCGGGGATAAGAGTGCTGTCAAATCCGCCATGGATATCCTGGGCTTTCAGCAGAAGGTAATTGGGCAGATACTGCCTGATGCCCGCAAACTGGTTGAAGATGCTCATGGTATAGGCAAATACGATTATTATGATACCGGCAAAAAGCCCCCTTTTGAAAAGGCTGCTTAATAATATCAGTATGGCAAGAAGCAGGCAGTAATACAGGGAATACAGTACCGCAGCCCGGACAGCCGCCTCTATAGAAAGGAACCCTCCGTCAAACAGCCCTATTGTATAGAAATAATTGGTCATAAAAGCTGTAAATATAAAGACTATAAGCACTGCCGCATAATGGATATATTTTGCCAGCACTATGCCGCCGAAGCCGGCGCCGCTTACCCGGGGAAAGACAAGTCTTTTAAACCTTATCTCGCTGGAGACAAGCCCCATAAGGGTAAAACCAAAAAACAGGGTGCCTATCTCGAACAGGTCGCCGGCAAAATTGACAAAGGCGGTATCCCGGTTCAGCTCCGGAAGGAGCGCTGTCATATCTACCGGCAGGGAGCTTTCCAGGATCATGGGAAGCAGTTTAAGCAGCAGGGGGTCCATCAGGGCCCAGAATATGGTGCCCACAAAAAGTATTATATATTTATTGGTCCTTAAAGCCTCCAGGGCTTCTTTCTTGAAATACTGCCTAAATGTCTGCATTGTCCTTAACCGTCCCTATAAATATATCTTCCAGCTGCATCTTCCTTAAACGGTAGCTGATAACAGTGTTTTCGGATTTTGACAGTATCCCCAGTATCTGGTCTTTTGCCTTATCCATATCATTTACTTCCAGGCTTAACTTATTACCTGAACTAGTCAGGTCTTTTACCCAGTCCAGGTCTTTGAGCATATCCGCCTGTTTTTCCGGACGGGCCTCGAATTCTATATCAAAGATTGGATGGATGTGTTTTTTATATAATACCTCCAGGCTTTCAGCCAGTATGATCCTGCCTTCATCTATCATGCACACGGTGTCACATACCCTCTCGGCATCGCTTAAGATATGGGTGGATAGTATTATGGTTGTATTTTCATCCTTCAATTCTTCTATAAGGGCCAGCATCTCCCTCCTGCCTTCCGGGTCCAGGGCAGATGACGGTTCATCAAGGAATAGTATAGGGGGACGGTCAAATATGGCTGCCGCCAGGGCCAGCCTCTGCTTCATGCCCCTGGAATATCCTCCTATCTTCCTTCCAGCATCTTTTTTCAGCCGGACCATATCCAGGAGTTCCCCGGTCCTTTTTTTCTTTTCTTCAGGCCTGCAGCCCGAAAGGCCTGCTATGAGCTCAAGGTATTCATAAGAGTTCATATAATCATAGAATGATGGCGCTTCGGGAAGATAGCCTATATATTTTACCAGTTCGTCCCTGTCCGCAGATAAGTCCATTCCATCTATGATTATTTTACCGCCGTCAGACTTCATAAGTCCGGTGAGAATATTCATGGTGGTTGTCTTGCCGGCGCCATTCCTGCCGATAAACCCGAATACGGTACCCTTCTGTACTTCAAAGCTTATGTCTTTTAAAGCCTTGAGCCGACCGTAGTTCTTCCTGAGTTTTTCCACTTTTATCATCAGCTGTATTTCTTCCTTCCCGCTATAAGGAATACAGCCGGCCCAATTATATTTATGAATATGATTATGAGGGCCCAGGCCCACTTAGGCATATAGTTTACTTCGCTTTTCACCAGCTGTACCAGGGCAAAGATGAGCAGTCCGTATTCGATTATAAGAAGGGGGATCAAATAAGGAAGCAGCCTTATTATCTCCTGCATTATGAATTCAAGTTCTGCCAGGGGCATAAGTCACCATTTTTAAGTAAATTATTAAAGGGCATCATGCCTGCAATAGATTATCCAATAAACCAAAACTAAATTCAATACATTTGATAATATATTATTAGATAAAAATCTTTGCAATAAAAAAATATCCGCATGGCTATACAAAATATTTCCTTTATAAAATATAATGCCTCAAAAGGAATAAATACCTTAAGGGGACTGGTTATGAATGTAAAACTGATCAAATATACACATCAGCCGGAAAAGATGGTGGCAGTTGCTGCCAGGCTCTGTTACTCTCCGGCGGGTGTTGATGGTCTGATGAAGGATATGACAGATGAGGAGTCAGAAAAGCTGGTAAGATTTGTCATAAAGAGCGGTCATCTGAGCACCACCGAACATATAAGTTTTACTTTTGGCATCGAAGGGGTATCGCGGGCTCTTACCCACCAGCTGGTAAGGCACAGGCTGGCCTCCTTCAACCAGCAGTCCCAGCGTTATGTCAAATTCCAGGAAGGCCTTGAATATATCATCCCTCCCTCCATAAGGGATAACCCGGATGCAAAAAAGAAGTTTGAGGCCTTGGTATCAGAAAGCCACAGGCTGTATAAGGATCTGCTGGACATAGGCATAGAAGCCGAGGATGCCCGGTATATACTTCCGAACGCATCTGAATCCAAGATACTGGTGACCATGAACGGCAGGGAGCTCATGCATTTCTTTACCGTAAGGTGCTGCAACCGGGCCCAGTGGGAAATAAGGGATATGGCCATTACCATGCTCAAACAGGTAAAGAGGGTGGCGCCGGTCATATTCGAGAAGGCAGGACCAAACTGCCTTCGTATGCCCTGCCCCGAGGGCAAGTTCAAATGCGGGGACTCTCCAAAAGCATCAGATTTTAATCCATAAGATTGCGGGTGATCTTAAAATATATCCCCCACTTTAAAGCAAAGTCCCGGAAAGATATTTGACCTGGCCTTTTCACCGGCCCTGTAATTATTATTGCTGTTTATGTCCTTATCCTTAAACAGATAGACAGTTATCTCCATATTGTCAGGATCCACTACCCAGTATTCGCCCACCCCGGATGCCCTGTACAGGTCCATCTTTTTTATCAGGTCTACTCTTTTTGTGGATACAGACAGTATCTCCAGCACCAGTACGGGCACTCCCATATACCGGTCTTTCTCATTTAAGTTTTCTTCCATATCGCAAACTACCAGAAGATCTGGCTCTACCACATTTATATCCTCGGGAAATCTCCTCAGGGTAACGTCAAACGGAGAAAGCATGGGTATGCATTTTTGCCCCTTGAAGAAATTGTAAAATTGGATATGGAGTTCACCCAGCACTTTCTGGTGTCTTACAGTGGGAGCAGTCAGAAGGTATACTTCCCCGTCTATATACTCCATTCTTTCTTCATTACCTTCGGTTAGCTCCAGGAACTCTTTATAAGATACTTTTTTAGGGCCGTCTTTGAATGCCTCCATATATTGACTGATACGGTCCACATAATTTATTTTTGGATTGTCTTTGTCACATTCCGAATAGGCGCTGAGCTTTGCAGTCTTATTGCCGTTGCTGGTTATGATCACATCCTGCTTCTGGCATTCGCGCAGGTATCTTCCCAGGTTGTTCTTAAGATCAGTTGCATTTACTATCATAAAGGCTCCAGATAGATTTAGTCAAATTAGCTATTATAGCTAATATTATTATACCGCAATCTTATTTGCTGTAAACTGCCTGTTGTATTATCCAAAAAATAGAAGTAGAATCTTGGCAATAGTTCTTTTAGATCAGACAATAAGATCATAGTGAATAATCCTTAATAGGGAATCCGGTGAGAATCCGGAGCGGTCCCGCCACTGTGACCGGGTGTGTATCTTTTAATATGCCACTGACAGAAAATACTGTCGGGAAGGCAAGAGGTAAAGTCCCGGGAGCCAGGAAACCTGCTATAGGTCTTAGTTTTAACATAGGCACTCTTCGAGGAAGGGGTGGTTGTTTTTTTATTTCCCGCCTTTTTCCTCTTTCTGTTGCCTCAAAGGTTTGCAAAGGGGATAAAAGTCATGGTCACAAAAACCGGGGAGTCTGGCACAATAGCAGTCCTTCCCTTGCCAGTATCATATCCATCCTCTTTATATATGTCCGAAGCGGACAGTTTTAGATGCCATACTCTAAAACTCCTTTAGAGAGGATGGGGCCTCGCCAGCTCCCATCCTCTCTAAAAAGAATCTTTGATAATGCTTGACCCGGGAAAATAGGTATGCTTGCTTTGGAGCATCTATCCAAAAAAGCCTGTCAATGCTGCAGGATCTTACTTAATGCCCTGATTGAGGGAGATGATCTCGCCGCCGAGCCAGCACAATAGACCCCCTGCCACGCATATGGCTATGCATTTTATAAACTCAAATACATTTGCCCCGATAAACCCGGCATTAGCGCAGCCTATGCTGCCTATTATGGCCACCACGCCTCCTATGGCTATTACTGCCGCTCCTATCCTTATAACCGTGCCTTTCAAGCTGCCTCCTTGCCTTCTTTATTATTATCATTGCTGTCCAGGGAAAAGAATCCCAGCATAGGAACTTTTTTCTGGTATTTCCTGTAGCCGGGCCTGGTCTCCAGTATATGCTTTTCCATCATAGGTATACTGACAAATGCAAACAGCATGGTCATAAGCGCCGGACCTGTTACCGTATACCATGCTGAAGGATCTATACAGACCTGCATCAGCCAGATCCCCCACCAGAATGATATCTCGCCCAGGTAATTGGGGTGCCGGGAATACTTCCACAGTCCCCGGTCTATGCATTTGCCCTTATTGGATGGATCCCGCCTGAAGATATCCATCTGCCTGTCTGAGACAGCCTGTACAGTCACAGCCGCAATGCATACCGCAAAACCGGGTATGGCAAAGTATGGCGGCCGGCCGGCACTCACCAGGGCAAAGTATAAAGGAATAAGGGCAATATATACTATCAGGGTGGGCATCAGGTTTATGCCGAATAGATTGGTGATAAACCACATCCGGGGCGACTGTCTCTTGAACATGCTATAACGCCAGTCCTGGTCAGCCATACCCTTCCATCTTAAAGCCCAGTTAAGTGTTAGCCTTACCCCCCACACAAAGACCGCAGCCATCAATAATATGTCAAAGGCAGTGACCGTTATGTCCAGGATAAACAGCCAGGATATCATAATGGCTATGGGGGCTGCACTCCAGTATGGGTCATATACGCTGGAATTATTAAGGAATATCCCGCAAAGCCACACCACTATAGTAGCAGCGATATCCGCCAGCAGGATGGATACAAGTATATGTATTCCGGAAAAAAGATTGTATACCGCCAGGCCTACTGCTGCTGCCGATATATATATTACGAAGACTATGATAAAGGAAGCTGTCCTGTTTCTTACAAAGGATGTCTTCATCTATCTTTTCCCAGCAGATCCTTTATATCTTTTAGCTCCATCAACATATCCTGTAATATTTGCTCCTGTCCGGAAGACTCTACTGTTTTTCCGGTCCTGGATGGCCCGGGATAGTTAAGATCCCTGATATTCTCTATTATCACAGCCCTGATCTTTTCCAGCTCCCTTATGCCTGCAAGCTTCAGTTCCGCTTTTTCTCCCTGTTTTCCGGCTGCGCCGGCGGTCTGGACATGTATGGTCCCTATCTTATAATACCTCTGCAGGGGTCCCCGGGTGATATCCACATTGGTGATCTTTGAATAGGGAACGGTAACATATTTTTTCCATACCACTCCCCCGCTCATCTTTACCCCGTCCCCATCGATCTCATATTCAAGAGCCCTGAATGCTGCCGGTATCCAGATAAGTACCACTATCATCACTATAAGCCATACTGCCAGGAAGGCAGAAAAGAATATGAAACCCTCTCGTTCAATAAACAGCAGGGGCACCAGCCAGGCTGGCGTTCCCAGCACAAATACTATTACCCAGGTTATATACCAAAGTTTCCTCTGTTCTATTTCCGGCTTGAACTCCAGTCTTTCCATGATCCTGCATCAACTCCCTAATATAATATCTTTTTCCTAAAAAGCTGCATGATGATCCCCAGGGTTATAAGGACCAGGCCCGTGATGGCTGTTATTACAACTGCCCCGTCCTGGACAGACGTATCAGCCAGCCTTTTTAAAAGTATCCCCAGTATGGCCCAGTCCGCCACCAGGGCATAGTATATATCATTCCGGGAAAAGAGTACTCCCAATGTTATTGCTATCCCTACAGCTATGACCAGCACTGCCCAGAACTGCTGGCTGAGGCCGAAACGGTCCCATCCTATGTCCACCAGGAAGGCAGTGACATTGGCAATGGTGGCAATAGTTATCCAGCCCAGGTATACGCTGAAAGCTATATGTACCATGCCTTTTTCTGCAGCCCTTGCCTGGGACCTGCCTGTGCCCAGTCTGAGGTATATGGAAAGCAGGGTTATAAACAGTGCCGCCATCATCAGCAGGGATACCCATACGAGTTCATAATGCCAGAAGAATATCCAGCCTATATTGAAAAGTGATGACAGGAAAAAAAGTATGCCGATCCTGCCTATGAAGCCTTCCTGGCCTGAAGACTTCCTGAAAGCTGCTACCAGGCCATAGATGACAAATAACCCCAGAAGTATATAGATCACTCCCCAGACAGAGAAGGTGAGCCCGGAGGGTACGAAAAGATTGGGGTACTGGTCTGATATCTCCCCCGGGTCTTTGCCGTTTATGGGAAGCAGTGTAGACAGGGCATTCACCGTCAATGTTGCCGCAAAGGCTATCAGATTAAGGAATGCCAAAAAAATCGCTGCTCGTCTCTTAGCCATGCTTTTCCTCCCTCATGATCATAATATGCTTAATACAATATGATATTTAAGTATACATATCACAGTTAAAAACAGCAAAATATTTTTTTAAAACCTGAGGGCGGATTATGTTATCATGGCAATAAGATGATCCATAATATCGGTTAAGGCAGCTATGAAAATAAAAGACATTGACAGCACTATGAAAAAGATCGCCGTTATCGGCGGAAGCCGTATTCAGGAAAAAAGCGCCATATATGATTTGGCTTATGAAGTAGGCAGGCATATTGGCTCCAGCGGAGCAGCCCTGGTGTGCGGCGGACTCTCCGGGGTGATGGAAGCAGCCTGCAGGGGAGCCAGAGAAGCAGGAGGCCTCACCATCGGCATACTTCCTTCGACAGATGAAAATACTGCCAATGACTGGGTGGATATAAGGATACCGACAGGACTGGGTTATGCCAGAAATTCGCTGGTGGTGCTTTCTTCCCATGCCGTCATAGCCATTGACGGGGCCGAGGGGACATTATCAGAGATAGGCTATGCGCTTACCTTCAATAAACCTCTGATAGGGCTTAATACCTGGCACATCAGGCCGTTTAAAGATACCTCTTCTGCCCCCATCAGTTATGCAGAGACACCGCAGCAGGCAGTGGAGGCGGCATTAAGCTGTATATAGTGGAGATTTAATGGGATCCTTTTGTTTTAGTCTATTTGATTCGAGTCCCCTATGGGCTACCAGTTTCTTCGTTGCCATTACAATAACTCGAGAAGATTATCTTTTAAAAACTTGCTAATAATTTTCTTCTGCTTTTTTGTTAATACATTAAATAAGTCTTTTAATTTTTGAAATTCTGAATCTGATGATTTTATATTTTCCAATAAATTTTCTATGCTCAAATAATCTTTTTCAGCCTTACTTTTTCTCTTACTGTTAATTATAATTTTCTGAAATAGGTATGCTTGAGGAGTAGGTACAATTATTTTAATATCTTCAACTTCAATAACATCGATATTATCAATTAACATATTAGTATTTCTTAATCCTTCTGCTTTAATTCCAAAGGATGGAACCTCATATGGTTCAGATTGCCCGCTTCCCATTTCTCTAACCAGGAATTCTAATTCTAAATCTTTTCCCTTATAAAATTTATATATGCCACTAATATAATCAATTGAAGTTTCAAATCCTTCTTTCTCTAATACGTCTACTATATTAATTACTTCTCTGGGTTTATTGATATTTCTTATTAAAAAATCAATGTCTCTTGTCTTTAAATTAGCTTCAAAATTTTTTAAATAACCAGATTTCTCGTAAATATATTCAGCCCAGCTGCCAATCAAAACAACATGTTCAAGAATATTATTATTTTCTAATATTTTAATTGTTTCCCAAAATATTTTCTTTATATCATTCATATACTACTGCCTAAGATTTTAAGATCTTTTTTTATTTCTCGTAACAATTTTATATATTTCTTACGTTTCTTTATCTTTAATTCCAGTTCTTTCAGATCATTATCTTTATTTTTTAAATAATCTGTTTTTACCTTATTGCTTTCTCGGTAAACCAGATATGGATATTTCTTATTTCCCCTATTTTTAAATACAATATTTCCCTTTGGTAATTCGAGAATTTTATCCATATAAAATTTTTCCATTTTTAATAATCGTTCTTTTTCTTCTTTAAACATTTCTTTTAAAATTGCCATTTAACCAAGACCTCTTAATGTTATTAAATATTGCCCTACATATTCTAATATTTTACCAGATGTAGGGCAATATTTACAATTTTATAACTTGACCTACAACTTACTGTATTATACTGTTTTGTAGGGCAACATTAAATAAAAATTTACTAATTAAATTTCATTTGGAGATTAAATTTTTTACTTTCTGCAAATAACATATAATGCGGTTCGAGATTTTGTAACTTGGGGCTACCATACCATGCCTGTGCGAAAAGCCTCGGCTCTCCGGCGGCTCTCGGCTCTCCGCCAAACTCGGGGGCATTTCGTTCCCTAACAGCTTTTTATATTCTACAGAATCCAAACATCTTTTCAGTATTTCAATAGTTGGAAATTCGAAATAACAATTCTCTCAGGATTCCAATTTTTTGAAAAGGATGTAATTTCTCCTCCCCTTGCTAAATATTTACCCTTATATTTTTCAATAATTGGTTTGACCTTTTCTAAGTATTCGATATATATCTTTATTTTTAATACTTATCTCAATCAAAAAATACACAGACACTTTTATACTCCTGATTAATACTAAATGGAAAATATTAATACAGTTTAATTATTATGAGGTTAGCAGCTTTTTAATTTAATTAGTTTTTTATTCGTAACCTATCCTGATTCTGACAGTAGTGGATGAGAATAGGGTAAAGAATAAGATCATTTCCAGAGCAGCCTATTCCTCATCATCCATCTGCTTCATCAATTCTTCTATCTTCTTCTTCTCCCACTGCTTGCCGGGGAACCTGGAAAATACAAAAACTCCCATGCCGTGGAAAAATACCCCGATGCCCCATCCTATAAGCGGCCAGTAGAACCACAGCGTGCCCGGGCTTGTGACCAGGTTTATAATAAGCAGTGCCACATTGACACATACATAGACTATAAGGTGGGAATAAAAGCCCTTTATCTCTTCCACCCTCTTTTTTGCTTTTTCGTACTTTTCATCAGCCACTTTTTTCTCCCTTTCCGGTAGTTTATTATAATATTATTATCATTGTTTAAACTATACAAATAAAACTTTATTAAATTTTTCCGGAATATTTTTCGTCCCAGGCTTTCCTTAAGGCCGATATCATCTCCTCCATCATCCTGAAAGGATCTCTGGCTTTAAGTATCCCGCTGGTAGAGCCGGTGGCCTCCGCTCCCTGCATGATGACATCACTTACATCAACCCCGTTCTTTATGCCGGCGCTATTAAATATTATAATATCCGGGTCTATGGCTTTTACCATTTTTTTTGTCTTCTGAATAAAGTCCTTTCCTACTGCCTTATCTGCTCCTATAAGGTCCGGGGGTTCTGCCAGTATCATATTTGGCCTGAGCTGTGCTATGGCTGCCGCTTCTTCCGGAGTATCGGCGCAGACCAGGGTGGCGAGCCCAACCTCATCTGCCCTGTCTATGGCCCTGCTTATCTCTGAAAGGGTTATTCTCTTTTCAGCATGGTTTAAAAGGGTGCCTGCCGCGCCGGCTTCCTTCAGTGCCTCGGGGAGTACTCCTCCCAGGCCACGTCCCGGCTTAACAGGGTCCATATGCTGGGAAAATACATAAATATTGCTGGTCTCCCCGGCTATTATGGGGATGTCCACATACTGTGGGTCAAATATTATGCCGATACCATATTTTTCACTGAGCCTGTCTGCTTCCCTGGCAAGGTTGAGGGCTTCTTTTCCGTATATGTACCCTTTAAGCCCTATCTCAAACAAAGGCGGTCTTAGTCTTAGTCCCTTATACATGACTTCTCATTCCCCCACTATCTGCACATGGACATTTCTCTGTCTTTTTCGCACGGAGTCAAAATCTACAAAATAGATCTCCCCGAATTCCCCCAGCTCCGGTTTGCCGTTTATGATGGGTATGGTCTCCGAGCGCCCTATCAGGACCGATCTCAGGTGGGCATCAGTATTGAGGCTCCAGGTTGCTTCTTCATCCAGGTTTTTTGTGGCATGCTCTATATGCTCCGGGCCGGGGTGAAGATACTCGCCCTCTTTCATACATCTGGGTATTATTGTCTCCATTACATCCAGAAGGTCCTGGAGGATGAACTTGGTCCCGTCATATATGGTATCATGTGATTCCTCCTGGATGATGACGCTGCAGGTGGTATGCTGTGAATATATAACGGCTATCCCGTTCTTTACCCCTGACTCTGATATTGTTTCCTTTACCTTTTCGGTTACATCATGGAACTTTGGTTTTGCAAGATCGTTTTTTACACTGAATGATCTATGGATCACTGTCATGAAGCCCTCCTTTTTTTATTATGCGTGTGACTTACCAGAATCATATCATAAGCCTATATTATAAAAAAATGTTTTTTATCTCTCCGGAACTTAATAATATTAATATATTACTTGAAAAAAATTAAATAATTTAATATTTTTTATTGACTTTATTAATTTTATGCATTATATTTATTAAGAAAATTAATATTTTAAATAAAATAGGTGAAAACATGGCACAGGATTGGAAAGAGCTTACAGAACTCACCCGGGGCGCGGACCTGGAGGTTGAGAAGGTAAGGATCAAAGATAACGGCGTTTCTATTGAGGGAAGCTTCGAACTGCCTCCCCTGGCCCGGCTTACCCTGGAGGACCAGATATTCGTTATCGCCTTTATAAGGAGCCAGGGTTCCATAAAGACTATGGAAAAGCTTTTCGGCATAAGCTATCCTACGGTCAAGAACCGCCTGAACAGTATTTCTGGAAGACTTGAATTTATAGAAATAGACCCGCCCGCTCCCGGCAGTGAGATCCTGGGAGAGCTGGACCGGGGCGAGATCTCGGTTGAAGATGCCATTAAAAAACTTGGAGGTGAAAGATGATGCCCATGCTGCTGAGATTAAAAGGTATTAACAGGAAAGGAAACAGGTTTACATTATGGCTGCCGCTTTTCCTTATCTATTTGATACTTCTGCCGCTGCTTATAATACCGCTGCCCTTTGTGCTGCTGGCAGCCCTTATTGCCTGGCCATTCGGCTATGGCTGCCTGGTCATCCAGGTATACTTTGCCATCTTCAGATTGCTGGGATGCCTTTCCGGACTGAAGATAGACGTAGAATCTGGAGATGGAAACGTTTTTATCAAACTGGTCTGAACTGTAAGGAGGAATGATGTCAGAGGAAAGAAAGAAGATACTGGATATGTTATCAGAGAAGAAGATAACCGCCGAAGAAGCTGAAAGACTATTGTCAGCCATTTCCAGAGAACAGGAAAGCGGGACTGGTACCGCAAGAAAAGAGCCCAGATACTTAAGGATTATGGTAGAACCGGGACCGGACAGCAGAAATCCGGACCGGGTAAATATCAGGGTCCCCCTCAAGCTTATACGCGCCGGACTGAAGCTGGCTGCCCTTATACCAAAGAGCGCCCAGTCCCAGGTGAATGATGCCCTGCATGAAAAGGGTATAGAAGTTGACTTTTCCCAGATAAAGCCGGAAGACCTGGATTATATTGTCTCCCAGCTTGATGACCTCACCGTTGATGTGGAAGGCAAGGAATCGGTAAGGATCTTCTGTGAATAGCGCTTTGGGGCAGGCTCCATCAAGCCTGCCTTACCCTTATTGTTTATGATGATTAATATAAAACTCCAAAAGGCTTTTTGATTATTTATTTAAATCCTGTATAATGTATTTGCGGAAACCTGAATTTAGAAATAGGGCTTCCAGGCTACTTTTATTTTAGATCAATCTATTAAAAAGGATGTGAATTGTTTTGTGCGGAATAGCAGGGATCTGGGGAGATCCTGATAGTAGTATTTTAGACTCAATGCTGGAAAAGATATCACACAGGGGTCCGGACGGACAGGGAAAAACAGTAAAAGATAATTACTCGCTGGGGCATAACCGTCTTTCTATAATCGATGTTGAAGGCGGAGACCAGCCTATAACTAATGAAGACGGAAGACTTGAACTTATTTTCAATGGTGAGATATATAATTATCTTGAACTAAAAAAAGACCTTGGACATCATGATTTCAAGACCTCCT
>Ga0180431_10003549_pt1 | contig 20027 bp, 15 predicted proteins | sample SS_ome_11_FD_132459 | JGI IMG/M metagenome (GOLD analysis project Ga0180431, IMG submission 132459) | Hypersaline lake sediment archaeal communities from the Salton Sea, California, USA - SS_1_MS_1 metaG | ecosystem: Environmental > Aquatic > Non-marine Saline and Alkaline > Hypersaline >... | reverse complement strand
GTGAGCGCCTCACACAAAGCTTGCCCTGAGCCTGCCGAAGGGACGCAAGGCTGCAAAGGATCTCTTCTTAGCCCGGACTTCTCAGGCGCCGAACGCAGTGTCACATACGGTCATTGGGATTCCGGCCTTCGGGTAAGCTGCCCGAGTCGGCTTGAGTCGAGGCCGATGCATGAGTCCAAGCCCTGTTAAGGGCGACTGGGAGTAGCCTCGGGCGCAGGCCCGCCGGAGGCGGGCAAGCCCGTGGACTGAGGGTCCCCAATAGGACCCGAGCCCCGTCAGGGGCGATTCAACTGGAGCCGCATGTGTTCTCAATCGCCCCTGACGGGGCTCGGGATGTTTTTTGGCTTCGCTTTCCACGGGCTGGCCCTGCTTCGCTGAAGCTCCGCAGGGCTGGCGCCCGAGGCTACTCCCAGTCGCCGCAAAGCGGCTCGTCGAGGAAGACCATGCGTGCATGGGATGTGAGAAATGCGGCTAGCGCCTTTGCGTGAGGTCTTCCGTATCTTGACCGGGTGTTTTCGGCGGTGTATACGTAAGTTGCCCGCAGGGCCGGGGTAGCTCAATTGGCAGAGCAGCTGATTTGTAATCAGCAGGTTAAGGGTTCGAGTCCCCTCCCCGGCTGATTTTTTTTGCTCGACGCAGCCTATCCCCTCAACGCGGCTTGCAGAGCAGTTCGGCGTTCTCCACCCACATCACCAAGAACGGCCGCTCCGCGCCGCGTTTCTTCATGACGATCAGGAACGGGCGGTTAAAAAGGAAATGCCTTTGCGTTAGGGCCGATTTTTCTTCCCTAATGACAGCCTCTGATTTCAGTTCTGCACCGGATCGAACTAGGCGGAAGTCGATCCTTTGGATGGCGTTTTCGATCCAGTTTCCTTCATGGTTTGGGTTCAGCAGGAGCTTGTCCACCCCCTCGATTTGGCCGAAGTGGTGCTCGAGACGCCAGATCATGCTTGGAGCAAGGAAAACGTCTAGGTCACCGAGGATGTCAGCGCCGTACCACGGGACTTCCCACCCAGCGATCGCCTCATCGAGGGACGCCAGCGTCTCGGCGAGGGTTGGCCTGCGCTCAACTCGCGCCAAGATGATCTGATACGGTGTCGTGTACCGACACGGATCAATCGCAAATGTGCCTAGTCCAAGCCACATCCTGTCTTCCGGGTCGTCAGAGCAGTAAAGCACTTTGACTTGTTCCCGGAGCTCTTCCGGGACTCTGCCGCGCCGGCGGGCGTGGACGCCGAATGCGCGGACAGGGACATCGCCGAAGGTCCATTCCTCATCGTACTCGTCGAACGCGAACGTGAACTTTGCTTCAGCCTGCAGGTAGCTGTACGCGACGGCGACGGTGAGATCGCTGATTGGGATATGTGGCTTGGGTACGTCGGGAAACCGGGCGGCCATCTCCTTGCCGATCTGCTCGACGACGCCGTCCTTAACGTAGCCCGCGGCAGCGTAGTGGCTGTCAGGGTCGAGGACGTCGGCGGTGATAGGGGAGGCGTTCAGGCGGTCGGCGATCTCCTGGGCACCTGTGATCTGGAGCGGCTCGCCGATCACGTCGTCGCGGAACTCGTTCCAGGCGAGCTGGAACGAGGCGCACCAGATGACGTTCTTGCCCTTGGGCATCGGGGTGTCGAGCGTGGGGACGATGACGGTTTCTTTGAGGTCTTCCGACGAGCCCTCGTATGCCATTGGTGGGGCTTCATATCCATCCCAAAGCAGCAAGGCGATCCCAACGCACACGACCGCCACAACAAGGACAGCGGGCAGCACGCGCTTGAGGATTGTTAAAGTCCGTGCCGACATGGTGACCTCCTCTCGCCGGGGGCGGCGGTTCTTGGCGGGTCTAGTCGAGGATTTCGAGGACGGCGCGGACGTCGTGTTTGGCGGCGGCGGTCACGAGCAGCGTCCGGAGCGCCTTGATCGTGCGGCCGTTGCGGCCGATGATCTTGCCGACGTCCTCCTTGTTGCAGCGCAGCTCGAAGACGCGCGCTTTTTCCCCCTCGATCTCGCTGACCTCGACCTCGTCCGGATGATCCACGAGGGTCTTTGCGACGAACTCGATGAATGCCTTCATCTCAGTCACGAGCGCACCTCATTTATTCTGTCGGCTCGGCAGGGGGTTCCGTGGGCTCGGGCACGGGTTCTGACGGCTCGGCTTCGGGTTCTGCCGCTTCGGCCGCAGCCTTGGTCGGTTCGGCTTCAGGTTCTGGGGCTTCGGCTGCTGCTTCGGCCGGCGGTTCTGCCGCTTCTGCTCCGGGTGCCGCCGTCTCGGGCTCCGGGGCCGGCGCCTCGGGCTGCTGCGGGCGTGTGCCGAAGACGTTGTGCTTCTTGAGAAGGCTGCGGACGGTGTCGCTCGGCTTGGCGCCCTTGGCGAGCCAGTAGCGGGCCCGTTCCTCATCGAGCTTGGAGTTCTCGCCGGGCTTTTTGGGGTCGTACCAGCCGATTTCCTCGACGAACGGCCCGTCGCGGCCCTTGGTGACATCGGCCACGGCGATCCTGAAGTGGGGCTGGCCGCGGGAGCCGAGCTTGCGCAGTCGCATCACGAGTGCCATTTCAATCCTCCCATACGCATGAGGGCTTTCTGCGTCTTGCCCATATTCTTCATCATTTTCTTCGCTTGTTCAAATCCTTTGAGCAGTTTGTTGACGTCCTGCACGCTGGTGCCGCTGCCGCGGGCGATGCGGTTGCGGCGGCTCCCCGTGAGAATTTCGGGGTGGCGGCGCTCCTGCTCCGTCATGGACTGGATGATCGCCTCGACGCGGCCGAGCTGCTTGTCGTCCACCTGGAGGCCCTTGAGCTGGCCCATGCCGGGGATCATCGCCATGACGCTCTCGAACGAGCCCATCTTCTTGATCTGCTGGAGCTGCGCGAGGTAGTCCTCGAGGTTGAGCGAGTGGCGGCGGATCTTCTCCTCGAGCTTGCGCGCCTGCTCCTCGGTGAACTGCTCCTGCGTCTTCTCGACCAGCGTGACGACGTCGCCCATGCCGAGGATGCGCGAGGCCATCCGGTCCGGGTGGAAGACGTCGAGGTCGCCCGGCTTCTCGCCGATGCCGACGAGCTTGATCGGCTTGCCGGTCACGGCGCGGATCGAGAGCGCCGCCCCGCCGCGGGTGTCGCCGTCGAGCTTGGTGAGCACGGCGCCCGTGATGCCGAGGCGGCGGTCGAACTCCTCGGCGATGTTGACCGCGTCCTGGCCGGTCATGGCGTCGGCGACGAGCAGGATCTCGCCGGGCTTGAGCCGCGTCTTGATCGCCTCGAGCTCGCGCATGAGCTCATCGTCCACGTGGAGCCGGCCCGCGGTGTCGAGCACGACGACGTCGAGGTGCTCGGCCTGGGCGTGCGTGACGCTCGCCGAGGCGATTTTCACGGCGTTCGGTTCTTTCGTGTCGGCGAACACGGGCATGTCGAGCTGCTTGGCGAGGATGACGAGCTGCTCGATCGCGGCGGGGCGCTTCGTGTCGCAGGCGACCATGAGCGGGTGGCGTCCTTTGCGCCGCAGCAGGTTCGCGAGCTTGCCGGCGAGCGTCGTTTTGCCGGAGCCCTGGAGCCCGACGAGCATGATGACGGCGGGCGAGGCCGACAAGTCGAGCGCTTCGGCCGAGCGCCCCATAAGCGCAACAAGCTCGTCGTGGACGACCTTGATGACCTGCTGGCCGGGGGTGATCGAGCGGAGGACGTCCTGGCCGACGGCGCGCTCGGTCACGCGGGCAATGAAGTCCTTGGCGACCTGGAAGTTCACGTCCGCCTCGAGGAGCGCGAGGCGGACCTCGCGCATCGCGTCGGCGATGTTTTTTTCGGAAAGCTTCCCGTAGCCGGTGAGCTTCCGGAAGGCGCTCTGGAGTTTGTCGGTCAGTCCTTCAAACATCGGCTGCACGCATGAACGTGGCGCGGGTCACCTCGTGATGGTTTGCCCGTGCCACGTCTTTCAATTCGATTTGACTCGTTTGATTTTGGCGCCGAGCGCTTCGAGCTTCACCTCGATGTCCTCGTAGCCTCGGTCAATGTGGTAGACCCGCTGCACGGTCGTCTCGCCCTCGGCGGCGAGGCCGGCAAGCACTAGGCTCGCGCTCGCCCGGAGGTCGCTTGCCATGATCGGGGCGGCGCTCAGTTGCTCGACGCCGTGGACGATGGCGCGGTTGCCGTCCATGGTGATGTTGGCGCCGAGCCGAGAGAGCTCCATGACGTGCATGAAACGGTTCGGGTAGATTTTCTCGACGATGCGGCTCGTGCCGTTGACCACCGTGGCGACCGCCATGAACTGCGCCTGGAGGTCGGTCGGGAAGCCCGGATAGGGCTGGGTCACCACCTCGATCGGCTTTACGTCGCCCGTGGCGTCCACGTGGATGGTGCCGTTCTGTGCCGTGATCTTGACGCCGGCCTCGGCCAGCTTGGCGATGGCCGACTGAAGGTGCGCCGGCTCGGTATTGGTGATCGTGACCTCGCCACGGGTGACCGCGGCGGCGGTCATGAAGGTACCGGTCTCGATGCGATCGGGGATGACCTCGTAGTCCTCGACGCCGTGGAGCTCGCCGACGCCCTCGACGGTGATCGTCGGGCTGCCGGCGCCGCTCACGTTGGCGCCCATCCGGTTGAGGAAATTGGCGAGGTCCACGATCTCGGGCTCGCACGCGGCGCTCGTGATCGTCGTGGTGCCTTTTGCTTTGACGGCGGCCATGAGGACGTTGGCCGTGGCGCCGACGCTCGAGCCGCTGGGCCCGCCGAGAAAGATCTCGCGCCCGACGAGCTCCTTGGCCTCGGCGAAAATGTAGCCGCAGCGCTGCTCGATGGTGGTGCCGAGATCGGCAAAGCCCTTGAGGTGCAGGTCAATCGGCCGCGGGCCGATGACGCACCCGCCCGGAATCGAGACGACCGCCTTGCTGAACCGCCCGAGCAGCGCGCCGAGCACGTAGATCGAGGCGCGCATCTTGCGCACGAGGTCGTAGGGCGCCTCGTGGCTGGCGAGCGTGCCGGGGTTGACGATGAGGGTGCCTTCGAAGCTGCGCTGGACGCGAACGCCCATGGCCTCGAGGATCTCGACCATCGTGTCGACGTCCTTGAGCCATGGGCAGTTGATGATGGTGCTCGGCGTTTCCGCCAGTAATGAAGCCGCTAATATGGGGAGGACGGCGTTTTTGGAGCCGCTTGTTCGAGTTTCACCCTTGAGCGTCTCGCCTCCCCATATTAGGAACTTATCCATCGCTATCGGGGCCTTGGCCCTTTCTCCCGATGACCACGCGTTCGGCCCCGCCGTAGTCGCGTACCGTTTCCAGTTTGTTCAGGGCGCCGGTCGCCGCCATGAGCTCGCGGACCGCCTGCGCCTGCGTGTGGCCGACCTCGAGCAGCAGCCACCCGCCCGGCCTGAGCCACTCCACGCCCTCGGCGACGATCCGCCGAATGACCGCCAGCCCGTCCGGCCCGCCGTCGAGCGCCTCGCGCGGCTCGAAGAGGCGAATCTCCTCGGGGAGCCCTTCCCACTCGTCGTGCGAGACGTACGGCGGATTCGAGACGATCGCGTCCGCCGGGCCGTGGCCGCCCTGCGCGTACGGCTCGAAGAGGTCGCCTTCAAGGAACGCGATTTTGTCGGCCACACCGTTTCGCTCGGCGTTGGCGCGGGCGACCTCGAGCGCCGCCGCAGAGGCGTCCGAGGCAACGACCCGGCACTGCGGCGCCTCGTGCGCGATGGCCACGGCGACGCATCCGGAGCCGGTGCCGACGTCGTACACGAGCGGTGCGCCGGGCGCCTGGAGGCCCTGGAGCCGCTCGAGCGTGGCCTCGACGAGGTGTTCCGTTTCCGGCCGAGGGATCAGCACGCGCTCATCCATCGCGAACGGCAGGCCGTAGAACTCTGTCTCCCCGATCAAGTACTGGCACGGCACCCGCTGTCGGCGTTTCCGCAGCAGGGCCCGAAACGGCTCCAGTTCGACCTCGTCGAGCGGCCTGTCAAACTCAAGATACAGATCGAGCCGAGACCGGCCAAGGACGTGAGCCAGCAGGTGCTCGGCCTCGAGCCTCGGACGTTCAATGCCGCCCTCGGCCAGGTAGCGCTCAGCTAGCCTCAGAATCTCGAGCAGTTGACGCATCGTCTGCGTGCGAGGCCAGCTCGGCCTCCAGCCGTGCTTCGGCATCCCTCGTCATGAGCGTTTCGATCAGCTCGTCGAGGTTCCCATCCAAAATATCGGGGAGGTCCTGGAGTGTCAAGCCTATTCTGTGGTCGGTAACTCTGTTCTGGGGGAAGTTATAGGTGCGGATCTTCTCGCTTCGGTCGCCGGAGCGGATCTGGGAGCGTCTTTCGGCGGATCGCGCCTTGTCCTGCCGCTCCTGCTCCACCTCGTAAAGTTTTGCTCTGAGGTGCCTTAACGCCGATTCCTTGTTTCGTCGCTGGCTCTTTTCGTCCTGGCATTGGACCATGATGCCGGTCGGCAGGTGTGTGATGCGCACGGCGCTGTCCATGGTATTCACGCTCTGCCCGCCCGGGCCGGAGGAACGGAAGACGTCCACCCGCAGGTCCTTGTCGGCAACCTTGACCTCGACCTGCTCGGGCTCGGGCAGCACCGCCACACTGACGGCGGAGGTGTGGATGCGGCCGCTCGCTTCCGTTTTGGGCACGCGCTGGACGCGGTGCACGCCGCTTTCGTGCCGGAGCGTGCGGTAGACGTCGTCCCCCTCGACGGAGAAGACGATCTCCTTGAGGCCGCCGAGGCCGGTCTCGCTCCTCGAGATCGGCGAGACTCGCCAGCCCTGGCGCTCGGCGTAGCGGGCGTACATGCGGAACACCTCGGCGGCAAAGAGCGCCGCCTCCTCGCCGCCAGTGCCGGCGCGGATTTCGACGATCGTGTTGCGGCTGTCGTCGGGGCGCGGCGGCACGAGGAGCCGCTTGAGTTCGTGCTCGCGGGCCTCGAGCCGCGCCTCGAGGTCGGCGAGCTCCTCGCGAGCCAGCTCAACGAGCTCGGGGTCCTCGCCGTGGCCCTTGATGATGGCGTGGTGCTCCTCGATGTCGGCCAGCGTGCGTTTGTAGGCGGCGTGGGCCTGCGCGAGCCGGCTCAGCGCGGCGTGCTCCTTGGACAGTTCGGTGAGCCTCGCCGGGTCAGCCGCGGCGTTGGGGTCGCCGAGTTTCGCCTCGATCGAACGGAGCTGCTCGGCGACGTGGTCGAGTCTTTGGAACAGCGCTTTTTTCTCCATGGGGACGCACTCCTTCGAGGGTACGGCACACGAACGGGACGTGTGGCGGGAGCGGCCGGCAGGGGTCGGGCCGCCCGGAGGTGCGCGCTAAGACTCCTTGAGACCGTACTTCTTGCGGAAGCGCTCGACGCGGCCGGCGGTGTCCACGAACTTCTGCTTGCCCGTATAGAACGGGTGGCAGGCCGAGCAGATGCCGACGTTGATCTTGGCGACTGTCGAGCGCGTCTTGATCACGTTGCCGCAGGCGCACGTGATCGTCGCCTCCACGTATTTGGGATGGATGCCCTTTTTCATTCGGTCTCCTTCGGTTCTAAGGCGCCGCCCGGGCACGGGGCATCGGGCGGGGCCATTCTCATACACCCTACCGCGCGGCGAGTCAAGGGCCGAAGTCACTTCTTCCGGGACAGGCTAGACCTTGTCCACGTTCATTGTCATGAGGAACTCGGCGTTCGTCGTGGTCTTCTTGAGCCGCCCGATGATGAGCTCCATCGCCTCGACCGGGTTCATTGTCTGGAGCGCCTTGCGCAGGAGCCAGACGCGGTCCATCTCGTCGCGATGGTAGAGGTTTTCCTCGCGCCGGGTGCCCGAGCGCTCGAGGTCAATGGACGGGTAGACGCGCTTGTCCACGAGGCGGCGGTCGAGGTTGATCTCCATGTTGCCGGTGCCCTTGAACTCCTCGAAGATCACGTCGTCCATCCGGCTGCCGGTGTCAATGAGCGCCGTGGCGATGATGGTGAGCGAGCCCCCTTCCTCGATGTTGCGCGCCGCGCCGAAGAAGCGCTTCGGCTTGTGGAGTGCGTTCGAGTCAATGCCGCCCGACATGATCTTGCCGCTGTGGGGCATGACCGCGTTGTAGGCGCGGGCGAGCCGCGTGATCGAGTCGAGCAGGATGACCACGTCCTTCTTATGCTCGACGAGGCGTTTCGCTTTTTCGATCACCATTTCGGCGACCTGGAGGTGGCGTTCCGGCGGCTCGTCGAAGGTGGAGCTGATGACCTCGGCGTTGACCGAGCGCTCGAAGTCGGTCACCTCCTCGGGCCGCTCATCAATGAGGAGCACGATGACCATGCACTCGGAGTTGTTGCGCAGGATGCTCTGGGCGATCTTCTGCAGCAGTACCGTCTTGCCCGTGCGCGGCGCGGCGACGATGAGGCAGCGCTGCCCCTTGCCGAGCGGGCACAAGAGGTCCATGACCCGCATCGAGATCTCCTTCGGCTCGGTCTCGAGCTGGAGCCGCTCGTCGGGGAACAAGGGGGTCAGGTTGTCGAAGAAGATCTTCTCCTTGGCCTTCTGCGGTTCCTCGAGGTTGATCGAGTCCACCCGGAGCAGGGCGAAGTAGCGCTCCTTCTCCTTGGGCGGCCGGATTTCGCCGGAGACCGTGTCGCCCGTCTGCAGATCGAACTTGCGGATCTGCGAGGGCGAGACGTAGATGTCCTCGGGGCACGGCAGATAGTTGTAGTTGGGCGACCGCAGGAAGCCGAAGCCGTCGGGCAGGATCTCGAGCACGCCCTCGCCGTACATGGCGCCGGTTTTGGCCATGCTCGTCTTGAGGATCTCGAAGATGAGCTCGTGCTTCTTGAGGTTGCCCATCCCCTTGATGTCGAGCTCCTTGCCGACGGCCTGGAGCTCGGTCATGTTCATCCGCTGGAGCTCGACGAGGTTCATCATCGGGCCCTTCGATTCGGCCTTTTCCTCGGTGACTTTGGTTGTTTGGTTCATGGTCCCTCCTTGCCGGCCGCGTTGGTGCCGGCGTCCTTTTGCTGCAAGGCGGCCCACAGGCGCACGACCTGTTGGCGGGTCGCCTCGCGTGATCCGTTGTTTTCAATAATGTAATCCGCGTGTGTCACTTTCTCCTCGAGCGGGAGCTGATGCCTGAGCCGCGCCTCGAACGCCTCGGCCGTGCCGCCGCGCTCGACGAAGCGGGCGAGCTGGGTGGCCCGGTCCGCGGCCACCACAATAATCGCGTCGTAGATCTCGGTGGCCCGTCCTTCAAAGAGCATCGAGACCTCGGCGATCGCCGCGAGCGCGCCGCGCGCCTTTTGCTCGACGAACCAGCGCGCCAGCCGCTCGCGCACGGCCGGATAAAGGATGCCCGTGAGCGTCTCGAGCTGTGCCGCGTCGCCAAAGACGACCGAGGCGAGCCGTGCCCGGTCAATCGCGCCGTCGGGCGCGCGAATCGCCTCGCCGAAGGCCTCGAGCACGCGCTGCCCCACGGTCGCGTCGCTCGCGAGGAGCTCGTGCACGACGGCGTCGGCGTCGAGGACCGGCGCGCCGAGCTCGGCGAACATCGCCGCCACGGTGGACTTGCCCGTGCAGAGGCCGCCTGTGAGCCCGACGTGGATCATGGCTCCTGGCGCTCCAACAGTTCCCAGTGCTGCTTGGCCTCGATCGCGCGCTCCTCGTTGCCGAGGCCGGCGTAGACGCCGACCATAAGCTGGTACGCCTCGAGGCAGCCCGGCCAGAGGCGCACCGCCGCCTCGAGCTCGTCGGCCGCCAGCTCGAGGTCGCTCCGCTCGCCGTAGGCTTTGAAGTTCTCGAGGTGCATCCGGCCGCGTCCGGCCGCAGCGCGCGCCTCGGCGATGTCGCTCTCGCTGACCACCTCGAAGACGCGGTAGATCGGCCTGAGCGCGGCCAGGGCGATATCCCAACGGTGGCGGAAGTAGCCGCAGTTCCTCGGGTCCCTTAGCATCCAGGCCGTGCCGGCCGTGTTGAGCACGTTGCCCGTCGCGCCCGCCACGTAGCGCCAGGAATAGAGCCACTCCGGGCTCTTCTTGTCTTCCGGGTCGGCAAACATGCCTGTGTTGAGCACAAAGTAGGTCGCCCCGTTGCGGACGCAGAACGCGTGAAACGCCTGCTCGCTCGGCGCGTAGAACGCGTCGAGGTACTCGTGGACTTTGTCGCGCATCCCCCGGCTCTCGAATTTCGGGTGCAGCACGATTCGGCGCTCGGCGTACTCAAAGATCGTCGGCTGAAGCGTGAAATCCGAGAGCACGACCGCGTCCTCGGGGGTGTTCTCGCGCAGCCACCTGGCGAGGTCGGTTGCCGGGCCGTACTGAAACGCCCGCCCGTAGGCTTTGAGGGTTCTCTGGTTCTCCTGCAGGTCGCGTTGGCCCTCCGGTGCAGCGGCCAAGACGTGTCTGCCGACCGTGCGAAGGGCTATGCCTTGGTCCAAGTCTATGAGGAGCAAGAGCACGACCACCGGCGCGACCAACGCCACCGGCCATGACCGCTTCGCCAGCGCCGGCACCGCGCCGATGCCGATGCCGATGAACGCCGCGAGAAAGAAGATCAGGAACACCTGCATCCGCACAAAAAGCACGTAGAGCGCGAGCCACACGAGCACCATCGCGATGAGCAGGCTCACCTCGCCGATCGGGCGCCGGGCGAGCTTGGCGGCAGTCACGCACCCCGCCGCGATCAGGCCGAGCACGAACATCGGCACGAAGGCATCAATCGGCCTGCGGCCCGCGTACATCGTCGTCGCCGAGTGCAGCGCCGGGACCCAGAGGATGCGCGCGTTGTAGCCGAGACGCGCCGGGTCCTCGGGCTTGACGTTGAGGTACCTGAGCTTCGCCACGAAGAGGTCGCGAAAGTGCTCGTACGTCCTGGCCGCCGGCAGCGTGGAAGCGACGAGCAACAAGGCGACGAGCCCAACGAGGAACACCGCTTTGAGCGCCGGCGCCGGAATTTTCGTCTGCCGGTGCACCGCCCACCACGCCATGAGGCCGTAGCCGAGCATCATCGCGTACGAGACGACGAAGTTGTGCGCCCACAGGTACGGCACGACAAGCCCGGCGATGAACCCGAACGCAATGGTCGGCGCAAGGTGCACGAGCTGCTCGGCGGCCGCGCGCCTGATGAGGCAGCGCACCGCCCAGTACGCGAGCAGCAGCAGCAGGTAGAGCTGCGTCATGTCCCACGTCGCGAGCGCCACGGCAAAGAGCACACCTGCGAGGACGGAGGGTAGAAACCGCTTTGTGCGAAGCCCGACGTCCAGCAGCCAGAAGTGCGCAAAGATGAGCGGGAGCGCGAAGGTCTCACGCTCGAACTCCAGGCCCGTCGAGCGCACGACAGCCGTGTAGGCGGCCGCGAGCAGCAACGCGGTGAGTGACGCAGCCACAAGGCTCCGCGTCCGGCCCCACACGAGGAAGAAGAGCGGGACGACGCCGAGGCAGTACCACGCCGCGTCGAATCGCCTGACGAAGCGCTGAAAGCTCATGCCGCGCACGCCGAAGCCGTTGTAGAGCCACGCGGCCACCATCCCCTTGCCGAGGGAGAGGTCGCGCCGCACGTGCAGCCCCTCGGGGACCTGCGCGCGCATGTCCACCTCGGGGAGGCGACCCGTCTTCTGGTATTGCTCCGCGTAGTGGAAGAGCAGCGCGCTCTCGAGCGTGTAGGGAAGCTCCTCGACGCCCGGCGGCGTCATTGCGGTCTCGACCGTCGAGCAGATCCACCACCGCAGGCCGGTGCCGAACACGACGATGACCACGAGCACCGCGACCGTCGCGGCGGTGTTCATGGCTCGTTTGGCGGCTGGGGTCGGCGGCTGCATGGTCGGGTCTAGACCTCGCCCCACGTTCGACCGACCTTGACGTCCACCTTGAGCGGGACGCTGAGCGTCATGACCGATTCCATCTCCTCGGTCACGAGCGTGCGGACGGCCTCCACTTCGTTCTGTGGCATTTCAAAGATCAGCTCGTCATGGATCTGCATGAGCATGCGCGCCTGCCGCTTCTCCCGGCGGAGCCGCTGCTCGATGCGGATCATGGCGATCTTGATGATGTCGGCCGCCGAGCCCTGCACGGGCGTGTTGATGGCGATGCGTTTGCCGAGGGCGCGCGTCTGGGTGCTGGCGCTCTGGAGCTCCGGCACGGTGCGCCTCCGCTTGCAAATCGTCTCGACATAGCCCGTGCGCTCGGCCGCGGCGACGGTTTTCTCCATGTACGTCCTGACTCGCTTGTAGCGTTCGGTATAGGCGTCAATGAACGCCTGCGCCTCGCCGACGGGGACGTTGAGGTACTGCGAAAGCCCGAACGCTTGCTGGCCATAGATGATGCCGAAGTTGACCGCCTTGGCACGCAAGCGCATCTCCGGCGTCACGGCCGCGAGCTCGACCCCGTAGATGAGCGAGGCCGTCACTGCGTGAATGTCCTCGCCCCGGCGAAAGGCCTCGATCATCGCCTCCTCGCCGGCCAGATGGGCGAAGACCCGCAGCTCGATCTGCGAATAGTCCGCCGCGAGCAAAAGCCAGCCCGCCTTTCCCGGAATGAACGCCTCGCGGATTCGGCGTCCCTCCTCGGTCCGGACCGGGATATTCTGCAAATTCGGGTTCGAGCTCGACAGCCGGCCGGTCGCGGTAATCGTCTGATTGAACGATGTATGAATCCGCCCCGTCTTCGGGTTGACCAGCGCCGGCAGGGCGTCAACGTACGTTGATTTCAGCTTCGCCAGTTGCCGATAGTTGAGCAGCTCCTGGGGCAACGGGTGGAGCTGCGCCAGCTTTTCCAACACCTCCACGTCGGTGGAGGGGCCGGTCTTGGTCCGCTTCTGGACCGGCAGCCCGAGTTTATCAAACAGGATGACCGAGAGCTGCTTCGGGGAATTGAGGTTGAACGAATCCTCAGCCAATTCATATATCTTTTTCGTAATTCTGTCAAGTCTTTTTTGGAACTCGGCCGACAGGGCGGCCAGCAGTGCCGTGTCCACCGCGACGCCCCGCGTCTCCATCTCGGCGAGCACCCCGAGCAGCGGCATCTCGATTTCGTGGAACAGCGCCGTGAGCGCTTTGCGTTCGAGCTCCGGCTCGAGCTCGGCCTTGAGGCGGAACGTGACCTCGGCGTCCTCGCAGGCGTAGGGGGCGACCTTTTTGAGCGGCACCTCGCGCATGCTGATCTGTTTCTTGCCGGTGCCGATGAGCTCGGTGATCGGGATTTTTTTGAGGCCGAGGCGCTCAAGGGCGAGGTCGTCGAGCTTGTAGCGGCCGCGCGCCGGGTTGACGAGGGAGGCGGCGACCATCGTGTCGAAGGCGACGTGGCCGAGCTCGACGCCGGCGCCGCGCAGCACCTCGAGGTCGTACTTGATGTTGTGGCCGACGAGCCGGCGTTTGGGGTCGCCGAGGATCGGACGAAACATCTCGAGCACCGCCTCCGGTTCGAGCGCGCCGTTGAGCGGCACGTAGAAGGCCTGGCCGGGAGCGAACGAGACGCTGATGCCGACGAGCTCGGCCGCAAAGGGATCGGTCGAGGTCGTCTCCACGTCCACGGCGAGCACCTCGGTCTTTTCGAGTTTTTTTGTGAGTTGGGCCAGCGCCCGCTGATCGTTCACGAGCTGGTAGTCCACCTGGGCGGCGTCGGTGCGCGCCGCCAGCTCGTTGCGGAGCTGGTGGAACTCGAGCCGGGCATAGAGGCGGTTGAGGCGTTCGAGGTCCGGCTCGCCGAGCTTCGCTTCGTCGAGGTCGAGCTCGACGGGCACGTCGGTTTTGATCGTGACGAGCTCTTTGGAGAGGCGGGCCATGTCGGCGCTGGTGCGCAGGTTCTCCTGGCGCTTGGCGCCGGCGACCTCGTCGGCGTGCGCGAGCACCGCCTCGAGGCTCCCGAACTGCTGGACAAGGGCGGTGGCGGTTTTTTCGCCGATGCCCGGCACGCCGGGCACGTTGTCGGCGGTGTCGCCGGCGAGGCCGAGCACGTCGGTCACCTGCTCGGGGGCCACACCGAACCGCTCGGTCACCTCGTCGCGCCCGAGGACGGCGTTGTCCTTGTGCACGTAGAGGGCGTGGACGTTGTCGTTCACGAGCTGGAGCATGTCCTTGTCGCCGCTGACGATGTAGACCTCGAGGCCGGCGGCCTCGGCGCGGCGCGCGAGCGTGCCGATGACGTCGTCGGCCTCGTAGCCCTCGACCTCGACGACGGGGATGCGGAAGGCCTCGAGCAGCTCTTTGACGATGGGCATTTGCACGACGAGGTCCTCGGGCATCGGCTTGCGGGTGATCTTGTAGGCGGCGAAGCGCTCGCTGCGGAAGGTGGGGCCCTTGGGGTCGAAGACGGCGATGAGGCGCTCGGGCCGGAAGTCCTCGATCATTTTGCGCAGCGTGCGCACGAAGCCGAAGGCGGCGTTCGTCGGCAGGCCCTCGGCGTTCGAGAGCCGCTGGATCGCATAGAAAGCCCGGTAGGCGTACGAGACGCCGTCGAGCAGGAACAGCCGTTCGGCCATCGTGGGCCGGCACTCCTTTTTATTTACGGGGATGTGTGCTGTGTGACGGTATGGACACCCCGGGCGTTCCGAACCGGAGAGATGCGACGGGACTGTAGTTGGAAACGGTTTAATCGGTCGGCCACCGGGCATCCCGTGCGGGATGCCCGGTGGCGCGATCTATGCTTTCGGTAGCGCGCTAGGTCCCTTCGGGGACGGTCGTCATTTCCCGTTCAGCGGCTTCGACCTCTCCCCGGAACTGCTCGAAGAACCGTTCGCGCTGTTTGGTCATTTCGCGTTCCTGTCTCACGCGGGTGCCGCGCGAGGTGATCAGGTCGGCACTCACGAAAATCACCAGGTTGCTCTTGTCGGCGATTTCGTACTCCGATCGGAACAGCCGGCCGACGAGCGGGAGGCTGCCAAGGAACGGCACGCGATCGCTCACGGTGGTGATGTCGTCTTGGATGACGCCGCCGAGCACGAGCGTCTCGCCGTCGTTGATGTAGACGGTGGTGGTGACGTCACGCGACTCAAAGGTCGGCTGCCATGCCGGGATGAAGTCGGTGCCGTAGTTGATCCAGCCGACGAGGTCGCTCACCTCGGGCAGGAGCACGAGGGTGATGACCTCGCCGTCGGACGAGACGGTGGGGGTGACGTTGAGGCGGATGCCGACCTCACGCGTCTCGAAGGTACCCGGCGTCACATAGAACGGATACACCACGGCGCCGGCTTCGACGTAGACGTCCTCGAGCGATTCGGTTTCGTACTCGGTCGGATACCGGATCTCCTGGACGACCTGGATGAGCGCCATGTTGCCGCTGATCGTGGTCACGCGCGGCGCCGACAACAGGTCGGAGTAGCCGCTTTGGTCGAGCGCGTACCAGATGATGCGGAACTCCGGCCGCGTCAGTATCCCCTTGATGTCGAGGACCGGGGTGCTTGCCGACACGCGCAGGGTGCTGCTCGGGTCGGCGAGCAGCTCAACGCGCTCGCGCGAAGCGAGCGGCAGGGTGCCGAGGTTGCGTTCCTCGTTGCGCGTCCATTTCAGGTAGTCGGTCATGCCGATCTTGAACGAGTTCTCGAAGTTGCGGTTATACTGCAGCTCGACGAACCGGGCCGTGACCTCGACCTGCATCGGCGGGCGGTCCCAGATCTTGATGAGCTCGCGAATGAGCACCATGTTGGTCGGCGTGTTGGTGACGATCAGGGTGGCCGTCGGCTGGTGGTAGACGATGTTGGTGCCCGTTCCCCACGTGACGCCACCGGCCTTCCTCAACCACTCTTCGATGTTCTCGGTTTGACCGCCGCCCGACTCCTCCTCGAAGCCGCCGCCGAAGCCCTCGAAGCCGCCGCCGCCAAGGTCCTCACTGCTCCTGAATCCCGGCGTGGGCATGGCGCCCGTCGAGATGCCGATGCCGCTGGTCGAGAGGCGGAAGATCTCGGTCTCGAGCTCTTCGGGCAGCACGTAGTCAATCGGGATGATGAGGATCGCATAATCCTCGACAACGTACTTGAGGTTCTTGTAGCGCAGTACGTAGCGCAGCACGTACTTGAGCGGCACGTTCTCGAGGTGGATCGTGATCGTCGACGATTGCGGCATGGTGGAGGTGCCGAGGGCCGGCGCGGCGCCAAACTCCCCACCAAGCTCGCCCGGAGGTGCGGGGAAGCCCGGGGCGGTCTCGAAGCCGGTGCCAAATTCCGGGGGAAGGTCGCCTCGAGGATCGAACCCGCCTCCCTGTGGGGCGAACTCGCTCGGGAACGGCGCCTCCTCACCGGGCATTGGGAACTCTTCGCCCGTGCCGCTCGGGACTTCCGGGAACGGCTCGATGGATGGCCCCGTCGTCGTGGGCATCTCGGGTGTGGTCCCGAGCGTTATGAAGACGACCGGGTCAATAACGATGTTGACCTTGGCCTCGCGAGCGAGGAACTCGATGACCTCTCTGAGCTCGGCGTCTTTGAAGTCCACCACGGGGATGATGGTATCGAGCTTCTCGAGAATGAGGATGCGCGCTTCGCTTTGCTCGGGTTTATCAGGGGCCTTGATCGGGCCGATCTCATACTCCGGCCGGGGGGGTCTCTGGTTCCAGGCCCGGTCCACGGCGATCATGAGATTCCGGCGGGTCGTCTCGCGGATCGACCGCTCGTGGAGGCCGATCTTGCGGTTGACCTCATCGAGCCAGCGATCCACTTCGACGTTGTACTTGTTGATGTCGCGCGCGTCCAGAAGCAGGTCCTTGGCCAACTCGTAGTCCTTGAGGTGGTAGGCCTTCATGGCTTCGGCCACGAGCTCTTTGTCGGTCCGTGCCTTCAGGGTCGGCATGGCTCTCTTGGCGACTTCGGCGGCCTCTTCCTCTTCCTCGGCCGGTGGAGCTTCGAGCAGACCGGCTGCCGTTTCGCGGAAATTCTCGACCTGCTGGACCTGCGGGTCGTTCGGGTCCTTGAATCGTGCGAGGAAGTCATCCGCCTGGGCGACCGCCTCGGCGTACCTGTCCTCCTTGAGCAGGTCGTAGACGTATTTCTTTTGCACTTCCTTGAGGCGTTCGGCGTACGCCTCGTCGTCCGGGGCGAGATCGAGCGCTTCCTTGAACTTGGCGACCGCCAGCTCGTAGTCGCCATTGCCCAGGGCGTTCTCGGCTTCGATCGCGGCGTTTTTGGCGGCCACTTGGGCCTCGAGCGCTTTGTCGGTCTCGTAATCCTCGGCGATTTCTTCGGCGGTGAGTCCCTCCTCCTCGATCAACATTTCGTCGCCGCCGGCATCGGTATCGCCCACCTCTTCGGTGGTCTCCTCGCCCCCGAGCTCCTCGGCTTCTTCGAAATCTTCATCTTCGAAGTCTTGGCCGGGAGCGGGGAACACGATGCAGGACAGGGACAAAACGAATGCGAGGACAGTAAGCCATCGCAGCGTCTTTCCCATGATCGCGTGTTCTCCTTTTACCCCAAGTGTGAGAGCGTTCCCTCAGTGGTTCGTTCCGTATAATTTACTCTGCAAGCTGCTGAGAATGCAACCCTTTTTCTTCTCCTTGTTGCGCGTTTCCCTGAGGGCATGCACGGGGCCGGCCCTCGAGGGCTCGTGTTGCTAAGTGCCTCATCTCCAGGTAACTTGGCTCCCTTCCGGCAGGCTCTCCTCAATCTTCTTTGCCACAGCGGGGCTGCTCAGGTGAAAGACCTCGGTCACCAGATCGTCCTGCGCGACCCAGCCGATCGGCACGATCAAGATGGCGTAGTCCTCGACGATGTAGGTGAGCCCTTTCATGCGCAAAACGTACTTGAGCACTTCCTTGAGCGGCACGTCGCGAAGCCGGATCGTGATGAGGTCCGTACGTGCCTGGGCCGGCTGTTGCGCTTGCCTGGGCGGCACGAGGGGCGGCAACGGCCCTTCGGCCTCATCCGTCTCGGGTTCCAAATCAGCCTCGAGGGAGGCGTTTTCGGGTTTGTCGCGCCCGGTCGCCAGGAGCTTGAGGGCGGCGGCCTCAAAGACGATGTTCACCTTGGCCTCGCCGGCGAGGAAATTGACGACGTCCACGAGGGGGGCCTTGGTGAACTCGACGGTGGCGACGTGTGCCTCGAGCTTTTCCTTGAGCTTGTCTCGGTCGGTGATGCCGAGCTTTTTCTCGACGGCCTCGATCGCGATCTTCGCCTTGGCGTGTGTCGGGTCGAGCGTAAAAGCGGCCTGGAAGCGGCGGCGCGCCTGCGTGAGCTTGCCGGCCTTGGTGGCCTCGACGCCCTCTTCGTAATGGTGCGCGGCCAGCTCGCGGATCTCCTCGGCGGACACCGTCGCCTGGGCGGGCGCGGCGCTCTCGTCGGGGGCCTCGGCGGCGATGGCCCCGAGGGGCGCCACCAGCCCGAGAATCATGGCGAAAGCGAGGGTCGTTTTCATGGCTCGTTTCCTTTGCTCTCTGCGGTGTTCCCCCTCAGTAGAGCGTGTAGATCTCCCCTTCGCTGCCCCTGAGAATGACTCGACTGCCGGAAATTTCGACGACCTCGAATTGCTGTCCGTTGGCGACGAGCCTGTCGCCGACGGTAAGGTTCTTAAAGACCTTGCTGCTGTCCTCGCCACGGGTGACGACCAGGTCAATGTACGTCTCGTTGGTTCGGCCCCACTTGCCCTTCTCGAGCTTCACGGGTTCTTGCCCCGGCCGTTGGATCGTCAGCACGTAGGTGTCCTCGTGGTAGGCCGGGATGCCGCCGCCGGGCTCGCGGAGCACCTTGGTCTTCTCGAGCGGGTAGAGCCGGTAGCCGCGGAAGTGAGCGCCCAGCGGGACCAGCTTGGACCGGGTGTTCTGGCCGTAGTTGATCAGGACTACCCAGTACTTGGGATCAATCGTTTCCGAGTCGCCGCCTTCCTTGATCGTGAAGCCCTGGAACAGGATGTCTATCGGCTTGCGGTAGCGGTTGGTGACGCGGAAGGGGCTCGGGACCGACTTCGGGTCGCACGGGTCGGAGCCGCCGATGTATTCTTTGAGATTAGTAAAGCCGTCCCCATCGGGGTCCTCGTCGGCGTCGTAAACGTTGCGGTCCACGCAGGGGTAGCGGTCTTCCCAGTCGTTGGGCATGCCGTCCTTGTCGTCGTCGTTGGCGATCCACTTGCCGCAGTTCGGGCAGCGCTTGGTCGTCTCGGGCATGATCCAGCCGCAGTCTTCACACGCGATTTCGCCCGGCCTCGGGTTGATCTCGTCGGGGTCGGTGGCGAACCCGCCGGTGACGAAACCTTCGGGGATGCCGCCTCGGTCGAGTTTCGTCGAGAGCTCGTTGATGCGCATCGCGATGGTGTTTTCCTCGGGCTTGTAGGGAGGAAGTCGTGTGGGGTCGCCGTTCGACGGGTTTTTGGGACCCGCCAGCGTCAACGCTGCCGTCGCCACCAGCCCGACGAGGAAGATGCCGAAGAGCACCTTGTCGCCGTACTGGATCGCCATTTTCTTGAGGTCATCCGCCATGGGCTGTCACCTTAGTCACTCGGGTCTCCGTTCCAGGTCGTAGTGTTCTCCTCGGTCGCCGGTGAGGCGCGCGCTGTGCGGGGAGACCTGCATGACTACATATGTATGCCCGTCCGCTTCAAAGGTCATGCCCGCGTAGGCGCGCACCGTGCGTTTCGGCGTGCCCGAAGTGGCGAAAATCCCGTAGCGCTCCGGCTCGCGCACGGGCGTGTGGCGCGGGAGCACGAGCTCGCCGCTGTCTGGCCGCTTGAGCACGAGTTCGTATTCCGTTTTCCAGTAAGGGTGTTGCCCCTCCTGGAGGACGCGGCGCTCGTTGAGCTTCTCGAGCCGGTAGCCGCGGAAGCTCGAGCCGAGCTGGAGGATGGAAGTGTGCGTGTCGCTGCCCCAGTTGAGCTGGATCACCCGCTCGCCGTTGGGCCGCACGTACACGCCGCGGAAAAGGACGTCCACGAACTCCCGCCCGACGCCCACGAGCCGGATCGGCGCCGGGATCGAGTTTGGATCGTCGGGGTTCGAGCCCGCGTCGTACTCTTCCTTGTTGGTGAATTTGTCGCGGTCGTAGTCGAGGTGGCCGTCGGGCACGTCGGGGTCGGTGGCCACGTGCCGGGCCTCGAACTTGTTGTCCATGCCGTCGCCGTCGCGGTCGTTCTGCACGGCGCCGCACTTGGGGCACCGCACGGTGCCGTCGGGGAGGATGCGGGTGCACTTGGGATTGACGCAGACGTGCTC
>Ga0180431_10003545_pt1 | contig 20035 bp, 40 predicted proteins | sample SS_ome_11_FD_132459 | JGI IMG/M metagenome (GOLD analysis project Ga0180431, IMG submission 132459) | Hypersaline lake sediment archaeal communities from the Salton Sea, California, USA - SS_1_MS_1 metaG | ecosystem: Environmental > Aquatic > Non-marine Saline and Alkaline > Hypersaline >... | reverse complement strand
TCGGTCTCACTGGCGAAGACCTCGAGAAGATCGCTGGCGCCGACATCGCAGCTCTCGTGAGCATCGGCCTCGCCGACTTCGGCAAGGAGCGAGCAAAGGCGCTCGTCACTGGTGACGCGCAGGACCCTATCTCGTCGCCATAGGCGCCGCACTTGACGCTGCGGAGAAGCGAAAGGCCGGCGGACTGTTCCAGCTCACCGGATACGCGGAGGACGGTGAGCGAGGAGCACGGGCCGGCGCAGAGCTCGAGTATGAGCACAGAGTCAATGGCTGGCTCAGTGCTGTGGGTGCTGGCGATCTCGGCTGGACTCGGGCTGGCGGCCTGGATTATCGGGTCGGCGCCGGTCTTCGAATGAGGTGGTAGTTAGCGAGCCGCTGGGGGCTCGTCGCGTCGGTCTGGCTTTCTCCGTGGCTAGGCCGGCGCTTTTTATTGGAGGTGTACCGTGGACGAGAGACTTAGTGACTACAGGATCGCAGCGACGGAGCGCTCACTACTCGCCGGCAGTCTCGCACTGACTGCGCTCGAGATCGCGCTGGACGACGTCGGTAGGGGGGAGATCGGCGCGAACAACGCCGGGGCCTACGTGTGGAGCCTCACCGGTCGCAAGACCTCAGGCGCTTGGTGCGCGGCTGCGGTCTACACATGGATCAAGAGAGCGGCGAATCGAGTCGGCGTCCGCTGCCCGGTGCCGCGGATCCACTCAGCGCGCAAGCTCGTCGCCGCGATCATCGATGCAGGCGGCGAGGTCGTCGACCAGCCAATGCCCGGCGACATCGTCCTCTGGTCGCGAGGCCGGCCATGGCAGGGCCACGTCGGCATCGTGGCTGAGACGTGCCTCCAGCGCTTCAGGAGCGTGGAGGGCAACCGCGGGCGCTTCCCGGCGCTCGTCAAGGTGTTCACTCATCGGATGGATGAGCGCCGGCTGCTGCGGTTTGTGACGCTGCCGTAGACTCAGACGCCTTCAGCGCTCTGCCCGCTTCGCAGTCGCAGTACCTCTCCGGTCCCTCATATCCTCCGAGATGGTGGTCCGCGGGATCGTCGATCCAGTCGGAGTAGTATCCACGCCCGTCACAGCGCGGGCATGGCGTGACAGGAGATCTACTCGTCACGGCCCTGAACCCACCCCTTCCCGTCACAAATTGGACTTGGGCAGAGATCGATCCGGACCGTGGCCAGTCCCCTACCAGCGGAGTCTAAGGGGACGGCCTCGCCACACGGGCAGCTAATGCCAATCGCCGCTGTCCACCAGATCATCGGCACGAGCCGTAGTAGGTTGCCGTCCCATGTGCCCAGTAGCCGTTCGCACGCAGGGCATCGCACATCATTACTTAGGTCAGCTCGCATCTCATCCTCCGCTGTCGCCCCAGCGCATCGTAGTAGAGTTGGGTACCTACCGTCGCGATGGGGGAAATGAATCTCATAAGTTGTTGGAATGGTTGAGTTCGGGGTCTATATCCATTTGGCTGTAGCGGTCAAGGCCTCATAATCGTTGGGGTTATTTCGGGGAAGTTGGGGATGGGGACAGGTTGGGGAAAGCCTCGGCTACGGCTTCCCGCCTTCGAGAACACGCCAAACTCGCCCGCTGCCGGCGTTGGCGGCCGACTCCGGGCGGACGTAGTGCTCGCGCGACGTGGCCGCAGAGGAGTGCTGTAGCGCTTCCTGGACGAACTGCGCGGTTGCGCCCATCTCGACGGCCAGCGAGCTGAAGGTGCCTCGCAGTCCATGAGGGCACACCTCCGGGACCTCGGCGATCCGACACAGCCGATCGACGTGGTACGCGAGCCAGCTCTCCCCGTGCGGGAACAGCAGATCCTCTGGCCCGACCGTCGCGGCGAGGGCGCGTAGCCGATCCTGCAGCATCTCCGGGACCCGCACCGGGGTTGGCTTCGTCGCTCGCCGCCGCTTGAGATGGTGCACCCAGAGGACCCTGGCATTGTCGTCCACGTCGCGACCCTTGATCAGCCGGATCTGCCCGGTCCTGAGGCCTAGTAGCAGCGCGATCAGTGAAGCCACGGCCCCGGGGTGAGCGTCGGCGAGGGCGGCGTCGGCGAACTTCCGCGCCTCGTCGATCCGGAGCTGCTTCTTCTGGCTCTCGCGTCGCCCCTCAGGCTGCACCCGGCGCCACGGGTTCCTCTTGGTCAGCTTCTCTTCGATGGCGAAGCGCCACATGGCCTTGACGACCTGTAGGCCCTGCTGGTGCGTCGCTGCAGACCGCCCCTTCTGGTAGCCGCGGTACCACTGCAGCGCTGTCTCGGGGGTCACGTCGGACGCGTACGCCTCACGGTCGCAGAGACCCTCAACAAGCGTCCTCTGCACGCGCACACTCTCATCCGCGCATCGGCGGCCGAGGTCCTCAAGCCAGTCGTCGATCACGTCGCCGACCGTCAGCTCTCGGTTGTCGATGATCTCTTGCTGGAGATCTTCTCGGTGCCGGCGCGCTTCCGCTTCATTCGAAAACGTCTTAGATGACCGCGCGCCGTCTCGTCCTGGTTCGCGGATCGTGACGCGCCACCTGTAGCCGCCTCGATAGCGTTCCTTGGTGAGGTAGATCTTGACATCGTCTCCGTGCATCCTTCCTCCGTTGCTCCACGCAACGGTAGGTACCCGGCGGGGACGATACCCTCAGCTGCTAGGAGCGTGGCAAGCTCGGAAAAAAGCTGAGCGATTCTGCGGCGGTTAGGGGTCAATGGCGGCCTTGGTTTCAGCGAGCGCCGAAGAGATCAGCCTGCACCGGCCACACGATCGCGCCGTCAACACTGGCCAGCTGTAGGCGCATATCTCCGCGCGCGGCACGCAAGCGCTTGAACCACCGCGCTGCGTAGTTGCGGCTATTAGTGGTGAGTGTCCAGCCGCGGCGATCCTGTAGGACGTAGGTCACTGCGGCAGCAGCTTTGCGGCGGCGGCGTCTGCCGCGCCAATGGCTTCGAGCATCGAGTAGGCAGTACCACTGTCTTCCTCATGGCGCGGATCCGGGTAATCTGAATCGCTGAGCAGGTACCACCCCCACTCTGCTCCGACCGGCTCGGCGACACATACCAACAGCCATTCGTGGTCGAACTCGCGCATACACGAGTCAACCACCCACCCATCCGGCAGCTTCAGCGCGGCGAGTTCGGCTTTCACAGCAGCAGCCTCCGTTCGCCAGTCGTCGCGCTCGCACGTCATTGCATCGAGGCGTGCGCGCAGTCGGCCGATCGTTTCCTCAAGGTTGATGGCGTAGATGGAGCCACTCACGAGTCACCCACCACAAGCCGGATAAACGGCAGCCGTTCAATGTCAGCAACGCCGCTGATTTTCGCGTAGTTCCAGTTGCCAAACTCGAACACCGGAACCCGCACTTCGCGATCGTCGTCGTAGGCGTCGAGCGCTTCGATCAGTTCTTTGACGGTCATGATTACCTCCGTTTCAATCAGTGCCCAGCGACTGACTCGAACAGCCATCGGCCAGCGGTGGTGTTGAGTCCGGGGAGTCACCGCTTCCTCTGGGCTAGTGCCGGGCGTTACCCGGCTGGCGCAAACTGATCACCTCCCTTCGGTGCTGCAGGCCGGAATTGCACCGGCTGTTTTTCGCTTAGAGCCTAGCTCGCTAATTTCACCCCTCGCGACTCTGAGGGCAACTACGTCCAACGCAGTCGGCTAGGTCTCGCGTGTCACTGTCCACGCCGCTGCAGCCGCTATAATCCAAACCCGCAGGCCAATGCGTAGCCGACATGATCGTCACCCTCGTAGCAATAGCGCTTCATGGTCTCGATCACCCCAACAGCCTCCCACCAATCCCATGCGTGCGGCCCCCATGCAAACTTGCTTGGACACTTTGACAACGGGTACATTTCAGCACACGACATACACACACCATCACTGGTCACTGCACAGTCGTCCCAACACAAATAACAGTGATCGATTTCGCCACTGACGTAGGAGTCGTTAAGGGTGGTCATTTCCTGGCAACCTCCAAGATCTCAACAATATGTTCTTGCCCGCAGCCCATCGCGTCGCAGTTGTGATCTTGATATCTGTGCGGGTCGCCTGGGACATAGACCTTGCCGTCGAGTAGATAGCACGTGACAGCACCGTCTGGCAGCTGTGGCTCAGCCAACCGTATAGACCCAGCGGTCACTACTGGCGTCTTCGTGTCCCTGCGGCAGTTGTAGCAGCGGTTGCCGTGCGCGTGGCTATCTTGATGGACGTCGTGTGACCCGCAGTGTGGGCAGTGATGTCGTGGGTCGGCCATCTCAACACCCTTCCTCGAACTCGTCCAACAGCCTCCACAGGTTTTCAATGGAATCATGGACGGCTTGCTCAGAAAGCCCAATTCGTCGAGCTACGTAGACCAACTTGCTGGATAACACTGGTGCCACATTGTCCGGTGGATACTTCTTCATCACCGCCGCAAGCTCGTCGCTGAAGAGGTCTGTTTTGTTCCCGCGTGCGCCCACATCAACACCCACACTTCGACTGGCAGTTGTCGCAGCACGAGGGCTGTGCGACCCAGTTACATTCGTCGCTGCACGCAGTGCAAGTGCGTATTGTCGGGCTGCCTGCAACGGCACCGGTCAACACGGTCAGCGTCTCGCGGGATAGATAGAGCTTACGCTTCATCATTCCATCCTGATGCCTTGAGGGTTTTCCGCATCTCAATACGGATTCCATCGAGCTCCGTGATCGTCGCGCCGCGATCACAGGCTTCGAGGTACATCTCGAGGAGCGCAGCCATGCAGCCAGACTCCGCGGCAAACTTTGCCTGAGCCTTGGTTCCAAATGAGACTGCGCAGTTTGGCCTACAACCACTATTGGCTGTCACATAGAGCGTGTTTGAATCGCTGTCTCGGTGCTCCCATGGCAATCCGAGACGTTCAAGCCGGGCTGTATGGTCGTGTTTGGCGAGGGCACTATCGATGGCTGCAATCTCGGCCGCGATTGCGCGTTCATTGCCAAGCGCCAAGCAGTCTTTCACCACCCGCCATTTCTCAGCCGTCAACTCAACCGCGATTTTCTTCTCACTCACTTCGCACCTCCCCATCCACGATCACAATCGCATCGTCATCACCGTCACCAACGCGCTCCAACCACACGCAGTAGCGATGCGCGCAGGCCCATCCGTGTATTGCTTCCAGCGATTCATCGTCGAGCAGCGAGCCGTCCTTGACCCAGATGTCCCTGAGCTCCGGCGTGAGCGCCGCTGCGATCGCGAGCGACACCTGTAGCTGCTGCGCGCCGCTGGCCTGCGAAAATGGCACACCATCATAGGTCACGCTGTCGTCATCGAAGCCGAGGCCATCGACGGGCATCGTCGCGGCGGCGAGGGCTGCGGCCTTGCGGTTATCGAGATCATTGAGCGCCATCGTGTACTTACCGTATTGCTTGGACTCGAAATCGAGCTCCTGTCGCACAGTCAGGTAACGCTTGCGCAGCGCGTTCGTCTCGCTGGCGTGCTTGTTGTGATCGGCGGCGTGCGCGATCGATGATCTGAGCTCGGTGAGCTGGTCATCCGTAGGCACCGACTTAGCTGACTCGACGACTTTCCAGGCGAGTTGTTTACCATCTGCAACCATCTCGACGAGCTTCGCTTGCAGCCGTTCGATCTGCTCACTGACAGCCGCCGCGTCCGCTCGCGCATCTTCGAGGTCCTGCTCCAGGCTCACGTGAGCGCGTCGCACATCCTCGTATTTGGTCAGCTGATCGTGGAGCTCGCCGACATCGTGGAGCTCGACCTCTTGAGGCTCGTCGCCGATCCCAGCGAGTTCGCCCTCGAGGCGCTTCTTGTCGCGGCCGACGTCCGTTCGCTCATCGAAAACGCGCTTGCGTTCCTTTGCCAACTCGTCGAGATCGATCCCGAGGTCCACGCACTGCAGCAGGAGATCGCGCTGTGTCTTCGCGTCCGCAACCGCAAACCGGAGCGGGTCCAAGAAGCGCGCGCCGACCAGGGCGTCGAGCATCTTCTGCGGTGACTTGACTTTTCCGTCGGCGTTGCGCACCTCAACGGTGTTGCGGCCCTTGTGGGTGATCGTGCGCTCGACCGTGAGCGCGCCGTCGTCGAGTTCGACCTTGATCACCGCAGCCTTCGACCCAGCTTTTACGGGCTCGACTGGCGCCTGCCGGCCCCCTCCGAAGACTGCGGTGATCGCGTCCAGGACTGACGACTTGCCCTGTCGGTTCTTGCCGCCGACGATCACGAGTGAGCGCTCGCCGGGGCGGATCTCGACCTTCTCGACGCGCTTGAAGCTCTCGACCTTGAGTGCTGAAATGCGCATTAGAACAGTCCTTTCTGGCCGCTGTCGGCCTTCGCGGCCTGCTCAGCCTCGTAGGCTTCGATCGCAGCCTTCTCGTCGTCCCCGATCGGATCGGCGGTATCGGCCTTCTCGGCCGGCGGCGCCATCCACTCAGGCTCAGGCTCCGGATCTGCGTCGTACGGAGACTCGACTGGCAGCGCTTCAGCCTTTTTTGAGGCGACCGGCTTGGCCTTGGCGCGCGCCGCTTTTCCGCGCTCCCTGATCTCGTCCGACTTGGACTTGAGCGCATCGACGCGCTCGGCGAACAACGGGCGCAGCTCATCGCGCTCAGCCGGCTGCAGGCCACGGATCGACTCTGCGATCCTGTCGAGGTCTGCCGTCGATTGCGCGGCGGCGATCCTCTGGGCCATCTCGCGCACGTCGACGGCCTCGTCGAGCTCGACAGTGGGTGCGATCTCCGTGGCCTCATCGTGCTCGTACACGCCGAACAGCAGATCCGGGTAGACGGCGCGGGCGAGGCCGCTAGCGCAGCGAGCGCGGAGCATGGCGGCCGGATGACCACGCCAGACAGCTTTCTGGGTGAGGCCAGCGGAGTGCGCTTCGGCGAGGGTGTAGGTCATCGTGACCGGCTTCGGGTGCCCGTGGCGCTGCGTCGAGTACTCAGCCTGCGTGCCCGTGCTTGAGACCAGCCGGAAGTACTGGCAACTGGAGTCGCGCTGAACGAGCGCCACCATCATGTCGGCGGAAAGGACGGGCTTCCCTTTGACGATGTGGATGCCGCGGATCGATGCCATCGGGCCGAGGCCGAGCTCGTGGCCGGCGAGGATGGTGACGAGTACATTCGCCGGCTTCCCCTGGAGGCTATCCGGCAGTAGATCACTCTCGCTCAGTGTGTTGGCGAGGCTCGTGGCGCGGTCGACGGCCGCGCCGTGGAAGACATCGATCGCATTGACGTTGCGCTGTGCCTCGTCGGGTTCGCGCACGGCGAGGGCGGTTGACTCTTGCGTCTTGGCGGTCATCTAGAGCTCCTTTGTCCATGCGCGCGGGACGTTGAATCGGCGACTCGGGGCCGTAGTCCGTGTGTGCTGCTTGCAGACCTCGGCGAAGCGCTCCGGGCCGATCTCGGCGCCGAGTTCAAACGCCACGGACTCGTAGTCGGTTTTCGGTTTCGGATTTGGTGCCTTCCATGTGATCTTGCCCTCGGATGTCTCGGCGCCCTCGCTACCGCCGAGCCACTCGCAGAACTTGTTGCGGATCTCATCCCACTCAAACTTGGCCCGCTTGTGCGCGATCCGTGCTGCCTTTAACTCGGCGGCAAGACCCTCTGCGAGGGCGTCAGTCGGCTTCAGTGGCGCCACGTGCTTCGGGTGCCGACGCTCGAGAAAACGGCGGGCAGAAGCGCTGCCGTCCACGTCCGGCGGGACACCGGTGAGCACGTGCTTGCGCCAGAATTTGTCGCCGATCTCGAGCAGCCCGCTGACGAAGTCCAGATCGTATTCGACGGGGTATACGCGCAGGTCAGGCTGGCCAGAGAGGGCGGCGACGATATAGCCGGTGCGGATCCCTGTGACCTCCATCTGCCACTGGATCTGCGCATTCGTCACAGCTGGCGGGCCGTGTTCCCACTGGTCGACCATCCAATGGCCGACGTCTTTGCACTCGAGGACCTCGCGCTCGTCGCTCGGGCGCGTCAGGATTCCGTCGGGTGTCGCGCTGACCCAGTCGTACTGAGGATGGATCGACGTCTCCGTGCACTGCGCGACAGGCCCGCGCCCGATCTGCTCTTCGGCGAGCTGCAGCAGGACGGCCTCAGTGGCGGAGCCGATCCTCATACGCACCGAAGGCGGCCGAGGTGGCACGGAGTCGCACTGTGGCGGCTTGCTCAGCCAGACGTCCAAAGGCCCGGCGAAGGTACTCAGGCCTGCCACAGCCCCGATCTCGGACGCTCCGAGCGTGTGCTTGCGGAGCTCGAGTTGTGCGGCGGAGAGCATCAGAATGCCCCCAGTTCGTCGGCGACGATCGCCGTCGCTTGGTGATCAGTCATCGTGCTGCGCGGCACCGTCTCGGAGTCGTCGCTGGGTCTCAGCAGCGGATCACACTCCCGGCACTCGTCGCCGTGGTAGTAGCCGTGATCGGCGCAGCATCCGCGGTAGTCGTGATTCTGATCGCGGAGCTCGCGGACGATCTGCCCAAGGCGCTCGACTAGCTCAGCGTCGAGGCTGAGCGTCAGTGCGGCCTGCTGATGCTCGTCGAGTACTCCGGCGACAGCGGCGACCGCGACAGGCCGACCAGTACCATCGGTGGTGACAGTGGCCAATAGTCCGCCGGCACGCACAGTGATCGTCTTGCTTGTGATTTGCATAACTCCCCCCTCCGGCGCCAGCGGCGCCTACATCGCAGAGACGTGGCGGTGGCTTAGGCGACGCGAAAACCGTCGAACAGCACTAAATTTCCCCGCCCCCGTTGCCATGTCTCATGTTTACGCGATGCGAAAACATCTGTCAACGAGTTTTGTCCGTCGGGCAAGTTTTTGTGAGCAAGTAACCGGCACCACGCAAAAGAGCCCACGACGGCGCGGGCTCTCAATGTACGGCCTAGATACTACCTAACTAGCGTTTTTTACTGGCTTCTAACGCAATCTCAGCATCTATACGGTGACGCAGCTCCGCGAGTAGCCTATCCCTTGACGGAGCGTCCTGGATCTCATCCGAGACGCGGTGCCACATTTCCAACAACTCAAGCTCATCGGTGCCGAGTTCGGCGATCACGCGGAACCTCGGAACACCTAAGGCATCAGCAATCACCATTAATTCCGCCGAGCTACCGACGGTGCAGTTGACCACGCCGCTGATTGTTGGATCTGTAAGACCTGTCAGCCTGGCTACGTCGCGCTGGGTCATCCCACGCGCGACCATTGCCGATCGTAGTACCTCAGCGATCTCTTGCGTCACCGTATATCTCCTACTGCGTCGCATCGCCTCTCCACTCCCACCTCCCCAGCAAGCGGTTTTGCCCATACCGTAATACTGGCACCGGCTGATGAATGCAACGCGAAACTTTCGCCTTGACACCAGTTTTCGCATCGCGTAAACCTAGTTGTCATGGGGGATACGAAGATTTCACGACGGATCACGTATTGGCGTGAGACCGTAAGTTTGCGAAAGATCGACCTCGCGAGACGTCTCGGCCTATCACCGACGACTATCACGCACTGGGAGAACGGCACGCAGACGCCAAGTCTCCCGCACCTCGAAGATCTCTGTGAAGCGCTTGGCATAAAACCTCACGTCTTCTGGACGGACCAGATACCTACTGCGCAAGAGGATGTGTAGCAGTGAGCCTGGGGGGGCTACAGGCTGAGCAGGGCGCGACGCTTTCCGTCGTCGCAGCCGATCTTCTTGAAGCCTACGGCGCGAGCGCGGTTAGCGGCTGCGCGGCCGTCGTTGCGGATGTCCAGCCTGAGCAGCTCGTGGCTGCACGGAGAGAGTCGGAGCCAAAGGATCTCGTCCGTCGGCCCTGTCGTCTTCCAGTCGAGGCCGCGCCGCTCGCCGATATCCTCGGCGACATCCTTGCGGAGTCGACGAGGCGCGTTGGCTGCTCGTTTCGCTTTCTCGCGCTTCGCGGCGCCCCTACGTGCAGCGATATCCGGCCGGTGTTTCTTGTCGCCAGAGACCGTCTCTTTGTCAGAACTCTTGGAGCTCTCGTAGGTGCACCACCCGATCGCAACGGTCAGCACGGCGACCTTTGCGACAGCGTTAAGACATCCCGACTGAGTCTTCGGCGACATATTCCACCCTCCCGGACCAGCGATCATACCCGCCTGTCAAGCGCATGTTTTACGTGGCCAGAATTTTGGCTCGGTTATAGAAGCGGCGCAGATTTCCAAGCACACGGCAACGGCGCCTCGCCCGTCCTTGACAGATCTGGCCAGCGTGCCTGTGTACTCGAGGTGAGGCGCCTGCATCGCCAACAACCTCGGCCATCGTGCGCCGGGCATCACTCGACAAACCTTGAGCGCGCTCGTGCAGGGGGCGCATTCGGTTTCGCCGGGTTTTGTTCGGCGCAGGGCGGCCGAGGCCGTGACTGCGCTGCGACGGCGTGGAGGACGCTGGTATGAGTCGCTATCGCAAGGTGGCCGTCCGCCTATGGACTGATGCGAAGTTTCGGTCGCTATCGCAGGACGCCAAACTACTCTGGTTCTATCTGCTGACCGGACCGCAGACGAGCAACATCCCGGGGATCGTTGTCGGTGGCCAGGCGTCGATCGCAGAGGCGCTGCAATGGTTACCGGAACGGTTTGCGGAACGGTTTGCGGAACTGTTCCACAGAGGGTTGTGCAAAGCCGATTTTGAGGCCGGTTTGGTGTGGCTTCCGAACGGTCCAAAGCACAACCCGCCAGCGAACCCAAACCAGGTCAAAGCGTGGCTGAAAGTCTGGGATGAGGTCCCCGAGTGCCAGCTAAAACACGAGGTGTGGCACGTACTTAAACCGTTCATGGAACGGTTCAGCCAACCGTTACCGGAACCGTTCGTGGAACCGTTACCGGAACGGTATGCGAAACCAAAAGCAGAAGCAGAAGCAGAAGTAAAAGCAGAAGAGAGTACTGCGATAGCACCTCCGGGGACTTCGTCCCCTCCGGTGCAGCCCCCCCTCCCTCTTGGAGCAGCCAGGGAAGACCAGAGCAAGAACGACAGCCCACCCAAGACCAGCGGCTCCCGTAGGAGAGGCTCCCCTAAAGCCCCCTCCAAGCCGCTACCGCACGCGGAGGAAGTCCGGGGGCTCTGGGAAACGCAGGAGCAACTCCGCTTGGAGCTTCCCGGGACCCGGCGGCTTACGCCAAGCGCCTCGCGGCTGAAGCGCATCTCCGAGCGACTCACCGAGTGCATGGCCGGCGAAGGCGCGACCTTGGCCGACGCGGTGGAGGACTGCAAGCACGTGCTCCGCGTCTACGCGGCGGAAGCGAAGGCGAAGCCAGACTCGGCGAAGTGGTTCAACGGCGAGACCAACTGGCGCCAACGGAACTTCGAGATGGCCCTCGGTCGCCCAGCGCCGAGCGACGGAGAGCGCTACGTCAGCACGAAAGGCAGCTTCTGATGCGCGCCTTCGCCGTAGCTCACGACGAGCAGATGGTCATCGCCGGCTCTGTCCGCGACTCCGCGATCTGCCAGGCCGCCGACCTTGAGCCGGGCGACTTCACGCACCCGGGTGCTCGTCGCTGCTGGGAGGTGATGCTCGACGTCTCGCGGGCCGGCGACTTCTGGCGTGGAGTGAGCGATCTGGCGACCCGCGCCGCTCGGTCTGAGAGCGAGAGAGACGCGTTGCTGTCGTACCTCGTCGAGTGCGAGGCCACATGCGCGGCGCCCCGGGATGTCCCGGCCTACGCCGATCGCGTGCGGGCCCACTCGGCGACCCGTGCCGCGCTCGAGGTCGCCGCCAGCGCCAGAGCGCAACTCGACCAGGGACAAGAGGGCGAGGACCTGATCTCCGGGATGATCTCCGCGCTAACGGCGCACCGGAACAAGCTGGCTCGCAAGCGGTCACGGACAGCGGCCGACCTCGCCGAGCACCTGATCTCGCAAATCGAGCGCTACTCGGCTGGCGAGGACGTCGAGAGCAGCTATATCCCGATCGGCCTCGACCGCATCGACGAGAAGACCGGCGGATGGCAGGGCGGCGTCGTGAGTGTCGTCGGCGCGCGCACCTCGCATGGCAAGAGCGCCTTCTTGCTGCAGGCAGCGTGCAACGCCGCACAGCGTGGCTTCGCCGCGCACCTGCTGAGCGCTGAGGACCTCGATTCCGATACGGGCTGGCGAATCATGGCGCGCGCTACCGGGCTGCCAGCGCGTGAGCTGCGCCGCTATCGGTCGCTTAGTCCATCGGCGCGCAGCAAGGTCTCGGCGAGTCGCGAGGCGCTGGCGATGTTCGAACGCATCCGCGTGACCCCGATCTCCGGGATGTCGCCAGAGCAGGTCGTTGCGCAGGTGAGGCTCAACCAAGCCGGCGACAAGACGCGGCTCGTACTCGTGGACTACCTACAGCGCTTTCCGGTGCCGCGCCATCGCAAGCGCTACGAGGCGTTTACCGAAGCGATGGACGTCTTCGACCGAGCAGCGAAAGAGGACGGCTTCGCGTGGGTGATTGCGTCGCAGCTCAAGCGCTCGGATAACGACATGCCATCGCTCGGCGACTTCCGCGACTCCGGCGCCATCGAGGAAGTGGCGAAGCTCGTGCTCAGCCTACACCGACCACGCAAGGGCCGGGATGACGACGACACGATACGTATCGAGGTTCTCAAGAACTCCAACGACGAACTCGGCGAGGGCTTCTTCGAGTGGGATGGCCCGACGCTTCGTATCCTGAACGAGAGGCCGAGATGAAGCAGGAACGCGCTATCTGCGACTCACTCGGTATCGACTTCGAGGACCTCGCTGTCTGTGAGCAGGAACTCGGACGGCGCGTGGCTGCGCGTATCGGCCACTGGGCGCCCGGCGAGGTCGCCGCGATTATGCGCGACTGCGGCGAAGTGCTGCGTGTGTTTGCTGCGATAGGGCAGGGCGAGGACGCCAGGATGCCGCCGACGACCCACGGCAAGGCGTGGGCGCGGGTGTTGATCGCGGTGGTTCTCATGACGCTGAACGTCGTCAACGGCCACTGGCAAGGAATGAAATCGAACGCAGCGATCGTTGGCGCAGTACTCGCGCACCGGCTCGCTGTGAAGTTCGCAGACATCGAGTGCGGGGTAACACAGGATGCGTGAGCAAGAACAACTCGAGCGAGAAAAGCAAATCTTCCGCACCGCACGGATCGCGGACGAAGACCTCGAGCGCTTCGAGTTCGAGCTCAAGTGCCGAGTCGATTCCTACCTCGACAACACGCTTTCGAAGAAATCGATATCCCAGCGACGCGCAGTCCTCCGCGACGCAGCTGCAGTACTCGATGCGATCGTGATGCGCTCGCAGAATGTGAAGTTCACGCCGACGCTCAAGCTCACGACCCGCACGTGGCAGATCCGCGCCTGCCGGATCGCTGACCAGATCCTGCTCGAGGTGCGGCAGGAGTGGCCGGCGTGTGAGTGCCCGGCTGTCGTGGCTGCAACGCTCGCCTATCGCCGCTGCCGCCGCATGGGTGGCACAAACGACGGGTTGGTGATTCTGTGAAGTACCGCGTAGTACTAGCGGATCCGCCGTGGAAACTGAGGGACCGCGGTAGTCGCTTGGCCCCAAGCCACAACGGCAAGCACTACGACGTGCTGAGCGAGGACGATATCCGGGCCGCCGGTGCCTTCGTCCGCGAGGTGACCACCGTCGAGTCGTTTCTGTTCCTGTGGGCGCCAAACGCTCTAGTCATCGACGGCACTGCAACCCGCGTCTGCAAGTCGTGGGGGTATCAACCGAAGCAGCTGATCACCTGGGTCAAGACGTCGAAGGACGGCAAGCCTCGCCTCGGTGGAGGGCACTACTCGCGAGTGTGCACTGAGCAGCTCGTGCTGGCGCGCAGAGGCCGCCCGTCGGTCCGTGACCGCGGAGTGCCCGGCGTTATCCACGCGCCGCGCACGAGGCACAGCGCGAAGCCTGACGAGAGCTACGAGCTCATCGAGCGGCTGGTCGAGGGGCCATATCTCGAGCTGTACGCACGACGGCGGTACAGCGACAACTGGACAGCTTGGGGGAATGAATGTCCGACAAAGACAATGCAGTAATTCGCGACCTCATCCTCGGCGACCTTGAGGGTCGCGTGATCACACTCAGGTCGTGGGGTGTACCGAGAGCGCGCCAAGTCGTAGCGCGCACCGTCAAGGAGTGGGCAGAAACGGCGCCGCCGAAAGTGAAACGGCGCCGGTCAACTGCTGCGAAATCAGTCGCAGCAAAACCAACCAAGAAGCGGGGGCGAAAATGAAGAACCAGACAGAGCTCGAGGGTTTCGAAGCACCAGCGATCGAAGAGGTAGACAAGGCCGCAAGCGAGTTCCTGAAGTGCAGGATCGATCTGGCGGACGCAAAGGTCGGTGTCGAATATGCGCGGGCTGCGGTGATCGCTGCGATGAAGGAGCACGACGCCCCGTGCTATCGATTCGTTGACGGGGAGACGAGTTACGAGTTCGCACTCGAAGCCAAGGAACGCCTGTCGTGCAAGCGCGAGAAGCAAACGCCTGCCGACGGCGACGACGGAGACGAGGAGTAGCAGTGCGGTTTTTTGTACCAGGCACGCCGAAGCCGCAGGGCAGTAAGAAGGCGTTTTACAACCCACGCCTCAAGCGCGCGATGGTTGTAGAGGGCTCGGACAAGCTCAAACCATGGCGCGACTCGGTGACATCGGTGGCGATGCAGCACCGCGCTGACAAGATCGACAACGGCGAGCCGGTTCGCGTTGTGATGATCTTCGCTCTCAAGCGCCCGAAGCAACACTTCACGTCGATCGGTGCACTCAGTAAGAAGGGCCGCGAGAATCCGCGGCCGTGCAAGAAGCCCGATATTGACAAGCTCGAGCGCGGAATTCTCGACGCACTCACGGATATCACCTTCGGCGACGACTGCGACGTGTGCGAGGTCGCGAAGATGAAGGCGTGGACGCGCGCAACGCCGGGCCTCTACTGTGCAGTGGAGTCATGCGATGCGCCGCGGACCGCGTTTGGCGAGCTCCTCGACGTGTGCGGCGCTCGCTGGTGCGACGGCGAGATCGTGGAGGACTTGGCGTGAGCCGTCGGTTGGTGAATCCGTTCGCCATTGTCGGCTGCATAGTGGTCGGCCTCGCGATCCCGTTCCTGATCGTCGGGTGCCTCTTGCTCACCAGCTGCGCGTACGCTGAGGAGAGCGCAGTCGTAGGCACTGGCGTCCTGATCTGTGCAGTAACGATCGCGCTGTTCGAGATCGCATACCGGGTCAACGAGATGATCGAGGAGTGGCGAGGTCGTCGTGATTGAGTTTGGTGCAGTGCCACGTGTCGCACCTCGACGACCTAGGACGCGCGCCGAGTGCGAGCATGGCCCACGACCGTGTCCGTGGTACGGCTGCAAATATCACCTCGGGCTTGATGTCGAGGAAACCGGCACGATCCGGTTCAACCTACCGAACGACGGCGAGCACAAAACGAAGCGTGGAAAATATTTCTCGCAGACACGGCTCCGCCATGTGACAAAGACGACGACCAAGTCGATCGACGACCGGCTACTGGTGCGCTTCGACGAGACGCCGACCTGCGCCCTCGACGTCGCCAACGATGGCGGGCTATCGCTCAGCGAGGTCGGTGAACTACTCGGCGTTACGCGAGAGCGCACACGGCAGATCGAACTCGTCGCGATCAGGAAGCTGCGCGCGGCGGCGAAGAGTCGCGAGCTGGTGGCAAGGCTACGCGGGGTGGCCGAGGAGTAAGTATGGGCGTGCTGATGTCGCCATTGATCGAGGAACGACCGATTCCGCGACGCGGCAACCGGCAGATCGCAGAGCGATTGATGAGGATGATCATGCGGCACCGGCAGTTCATCTACGGGGACAAGTCGCTGATGCGGATTCGACAAATCTCGCCGGCCGACTACGAGCTTTATCGAGCAATGGAGAAGTGATGGACGCGAAGCAACGACGGAAGCAACGACGAGTCCACGACGCCTACGAACTGGCGCGTAGGGCAATGCTGTTGACGACTCAACTCGATGAGACGAATGAGTTGCTTGAGCGCGAGCGGGAGTACGTGGAGCGCCAAGGCCGTTACCTGAACTACGTGCGCTGTGCGCGGCATCGGCTACGTGGGCTCAACAGATCTCTGCGCAACCGGCTCAGGCGCGCGATGGCGTACGCGGCCGAGCTTGAGACATCACTTGCCGAGGTCGTTGAACAGCGCAACCGAGTAGAGATCGAGTTTCGAGACCTACAAGAGCGAGCGAAGAAGTGGGCCGCACTTGAGCGCGAGAACGCTAGCCTTCGCCAGCGACTCGACCGCAGAGAGCGCTACGAGGCCGACGCGCCAGCTCACCGCGAGGCTCTCGGGCCGATGTTTGCGAGGCAGGGATGATCGAGGTCAAGAAGCACGACGGCGCGAAGCCGCGGCTCGATCTCATCCCGCCGGAGGTGATCGAAGCGCTCGGCGTAGTACTCACGTCCGGCGCAAAGAAGTACAGCGCGCGAAATTGGGAGGGTGGCCTCGATTGGGGTCGGTGCTTCGCTGCCTGCCAGCGTCACCTGTGGGCGTGGTGGGGAGGTGAGGACAAGGATTGCGAAACGAAGCAATCGCACCTATCGCACGCGCTCTGCAACATAGCTTTCTTGATCGCGTACGAACAGCGCAAGGTCGGCAACGACGATCGCCCGAAGGAGGTACAAAGTGAGGTTTAACGTCGGAGAGAAGGTGTGGAGCACGCGCCGTGATCGCCACGGCGAGGTTGTCGCAGTGCTTGAGCACGAACCAGAGGGCGCCGTGACGATCGTGCGCTTCAACGAGTGCAACAGGTACAGCTACGACCCGTACAGCCTGCGAGCGGTCAACAACGGCGCACTGCAGCCGGAGCAGAAGAGCGACGGGTGGGTGGCGTGATGAAGCACTACATCAAGATACAGACGAACGTCGCCACAGTCGCAGCGATCATAGTCCTTGCGGTCGTGGCCGCGATGCTCTCTTGCTGCACGCTCGAGACCGACGGCGACTGCGAGCTGTACGTCAAACCGCACCAGTACACAGCGGAACTGCTAGTGCGTGCACGCATTGAGCAGTACTGGGGGACGGAGGGTGAGCTACACAACCGCCACCCGGTGCTTTACTGGTGCGCTGAGCTATGCACGGACGACGAGAGCAGCGAATACAACCACGTGGTCGATTGGATGCGAGATGGATGCTACGGCGGTCACGTATCACTGCGGACCGGCACCATTTTCGTCGCTGACCGCGGGCTACTCCACGAAACAGCGTTCGTACACGAGATAGGTCACTGGGCGCTACTGATCACCGGCCGAGACCCGGATGGGGATCATTCGGACAGAGACTGGTGGTCGTATCTCTCAGACGTAAACCGCGAGCTCTACAACCGAGGCTGGTAACACAACGCCGCAGCCACGGCGCGGTTTCTTCCTTTCCCGCGCCACGGGGCACAAGGCCGTTCGAGTCGGCCTGCGGCGGCTAACAGATAGGGGGTAATGACGATGAAGAACTCGATCATGGTGACAGATAGCTACGGGCACGTGCGCAACATTGACCCAGCAGAGGTCATCGGGGTTGGCAGCTACGCCAGCGGAGACGACACGTACGCGCTCATAGAACGCCGCAACGGGAACAATGTCTACGCCAAAGACAACTGGTACGACGTGCTCGTGAGGGTTAAGGAGGCCCTCGAAGTCGCCGACGCCGACGATCTCTCGCTGCGCATGGCCAGCATCGAGGACGACGTCAGGATCATCAATCAAGTGCTGGCTGGTGTGCGTGCCGCTGCTAAGGCGCACGCGGAGGGGCAAGCATGAGGATCGTTGAGCCGTCAGCGGAGATGCTCGCCTGTACGAAGTTCCCAGCCGGGCTCATAGAGCGAGCCGGTCGAACTTGCTACAAATCCGAAGGACTGATTACATCGGACAGCTCGGCGAAGTTCGTCGGCATGATCCTGAATCGAGGGCACGAGAGCGTCATAGAGCACGCGGCGGCCACGTTCAGGTTCGTGACCGATCGGGGCATCTCTCACGAGATCGTGCGGCACAGGCTGGCGTCGTACTCGCAGGAGAGCACACGCTACTGCAACTACGGGAAGTCGAAGTTCGGCGAGGAGATTACGGTCGTGCGTCCATCGCAGATCGATGACTCGCTGTTCCCATCGTGGGAATACGCAATGAGCCAAGCTGAGGTGGCGTACTTCGAGTTACTAGGAAAGGGCGCCAAGCCGCAGACGGCCCGCTCAGTCCTGCCGACGTGTCTCAAGACCGAGATCGTGATGACAGCAAACTTTCGCGAGTGGCGGCACTTCATCAAGCTGAGGCTGCAGAAGGCTGCGCACCCGGACATTCGGCCGCTGGCGCACGGTGTGTTGGTGAGCCTGTACGGAGCGTGCCCTGCAGTGTTCATGGACCTCATGGACCTTGCTACGGCGTACGAGGACGAAGCATGAACGACCTCAAATGCAAGCACTGCGGCGGCAAGGCTGGCGGCGCCTTCGACACGGCGTATTGCCACGCGGAGTGCGACAAGGAGAAGCCGAAGGTCTGGGAGAACCGCTCCGGGGCCGAGGATGTGATGCCGGACTTCGGCGGGATGCGCTGGCAGGAGGATGGGGAATGAAACCCGCCCTACTCAAGATCGGCCGGGCCGAGGTGTTCGTGGCGTTCTCGTGTCGCCGCTGCGTACATCGGCACGACGGCGAGCGCTTCCGTGAGTGCCACCATCCCGAGACTGCGGCGCGACACCATCGCAGAGTGACCACTGCCAAGGATGGCGAGGTGGCTTTGTGGTGCCCGCTGGTGTGGGTTGAGTAGTGAGACCGCCACTCGGGCCGCTCTCGCAGGTGGTGGAGGTGAGGCTCAGCCGTCGGGATCGCGAGCGGCTTAGGCACGCCGTGCTGCTGTGTCGGCGCTGCGGTGAGAACGAAGCCCGCTACACCACCGGCCTCTGCGGCGTGTGTGACGTCTTGGAGGGTGGCGGCGGGGTGAGGCTGAGTGACCTAGAGAACGGAGGTGAGAAGTGAAGCCATACGAGAAGGCGAGAGAGCGTTTCCTGAAGGGGATGGGCGATACGACGCAGCAGCAGCTAGCAGACTGGCAGCTGCACAACTTCGGCGAACAGCCGCTGTGGACGCAGGTCATGGGCGCCACCGAGGAGATGGGCGAGCTTGCTCACGCCGTACTCAAGCACGAGCAGGGGATCCGCGGGATCAGCGACGATGGCCTAATCGATCAAGCCGGCGATGCCGTCGCAGACTGCATGATCTACCTGTTTCAGGTGTGCACGGCCCTGCGGCTCGATGCTGTCGAGCTGTTCAGGGAGACTGCGGCTGTGGTCATGGAGCGCGACTGGGTGAAGTACCCGAAGACGGGGCGGCCGGAGCAGGACTAGGACCAGCGTGTCACGCTGAGAGGAGAAGTATGACGCGGATAGACAAAGCACGGCTTGGGTACGCGAATGCGGCGCTCGAGGATCTCGGGTTCACGGTGGAAGAGTTCGCCAACGCGCCGACTGAGTGGCTGATCTGGGTCAGCTGGGCTACAGGCGACAAGTGGAGCAGGTTCTACCCGCAGGCCGACTTCGTCGACGACCCAGAGTGGGCCATTCTCAGCGTGGTGCGGCAGTGGCTACGGGCGGCGAATGTTCGCCGTCTTGTCGAGGACGTCGTTGTCGAGGTGAGGCCCGAGCCAGCTGCGCCGGACTCATGGCTGCAGGCAGCGATCGACCAAGCAATAGCCGAGGGTGTGACCGCGTACGAGGTCAACGAGCTGCTCACGGCGAGGATGCGCGGCGAGATCGAGATCGATGTCACCGACCATCCGCGAGGGTCGTCCACCGCTATCTGGGCCGCGCTGCATGACCTGCGCGACGAGGGCGAGCTCCACCCCGCCACCAAGGCGTCGGAGATGGGGGTGGGTGAGGTGCCCGCGCCGTGTTTGCTGTGCCATGGCACGGGCAGCGTCAGGGATTGGACCGTCGTCGATGAGAACGCACAGCTGTTGTGCGCGCAGTGCAGCGGCACCGGGGTGGCGTCGTGAGCCGCGATCGCAAGGTGGTGAGGGTAGGGTGCTGCTTCGAGTGCCCGTTTGCGGTGCCGCCGAAGCTACGTACGAGCACCAGGGAGATCTGCTGGCACCCATCGATCACGTACGGGGATCTGGAGCAAACCGATCTGGCGTA
>Ga0180431_10003544_pt1 | contig 20035 bp, 17 predicted proteins | sample SS_ome_11_FD_132459 | JGI IMG/M metagenome (GOLD analysis project Ga0180431, IMG submission 132459) | Hypersaline lake sediment archaeal communities from the Salton Sea, California, USA - SS_1_MS_1 metaG | ecosystem: Environmental > Aquatic > Non-marine Saline and Alkaline > Hypersaline >... | reverse complement strand
CCGCCGTCTCATCGAGGGGGACCCTGAGCTAGGCGATCTGTGGATCGAGGAGGAGGTCTCCGACTTTAGCCGGGCCGCCTCTGGACACTGTTATTTCACACTCAAGGACGCTGCATCCCAGATTGGCTGCGTGATGTGGCGCAACGTCGTCCAGGTACAGGACTATCTGCCCATGACCGGCGACCAGGTGCTGGCTCACGGCCGGGTCGGCGTCTACGAGGCCGGTGGGCGCTATCAACTGTACGTCGATCGACTCCGGCCCGCCGGCCTTGGCAACCTCTACCTGGAGTTTGAACGGCTCAAGGCCCGGTTGGAGGCCGAGGGTCTGTTCGCTGCGGAGCGCAAACAGCCGCTACCCGGCTTTCCGCGGCGCATCGGCGTCGTTACCTCGCCCTCTGCCGCCGCGCTTCGTGACATCGTCAACGTGCTCGGCCGCCGCTATCCCCTGGCCGATCTCCTTCTCGCACCCACACTGGTGCAGGGAGACGGCGCCCCGCCGCAAATCGTCGCTGCGCTCCAGGCCCTGGACGGGCGCGACGACGTGGACGTCATCATCGTCGCCCGCGGTGGGGGGAGCCTGGAGGATCTGTGGGCCTTTAACGACGAGCGCGTGGCCCGCGCGGTCGCTGCCTGCCGGCACCCGGTCGTCTGCGGTGTGGGACACGAGACGGACTTTAGCCTGGCCGACTTTGCCGCCGACGTGCGCGCGCCTACCCCCTCCGCCGCTGCTGAACTGGTCGCCCCCGACCACGCTGAGCTGCGCGTGCAGGTGGGGGGGCTGGCGGAGGCACTGGTGGCGACGCTGCAAGCGACGATCGAGGAGCAGCGCTGGCGGCTGGCAGAGCAGACACAGGCGTTGAAGCTTCTCTCCCCGGCCGTTCAACTGGCCCAGGACCGCCAGCGCGTGGACGACCTGCTGGCGAATGCGCAGACGGCGATGCACCACAGCCTGGCCCTGTACCGCGAGCGCTTGGGTGGACTGACCGGCCGGCTGGCGGGAGTCAGCCCGCTGGGGACGCTGGAGCGAGGGTACGCCATCGTGCACCAACGCGACACTGGAGCCGTCGTGCGGGTGGTGAACCAGGTCGCGCCAGGGGACTCACTCGACATCCGCGTCACCGACGGAGAATTCGAGGCCCAGGTCTCGCTGTAGACAGGATGACGACCGGACAGCCGGTTTGGGGCAGGCTGACTTGACCTTTGGCGATCTGCGGTTACAATTTGGTCCAATGTGCGCGGCAAGGCCGCGGGAGGACAGAGAAGTGATTGATGTCTGGGAAATGGTGGCAAACAGCGTGTGGATCCTGGGCCTCGCAGTCCTCCTGGCGGCCTTTAGTTGGGCTAGTTGGGCCGCCAGCGCCGAGGGAATACGATTCCGGACGGTGCTGCGCCGCCCGGGAATACAGCGGGTTCTGATCCTGGGCCTGATGTTGTTCTGCGCAGGGCTGGCGGCGACGGCGCGGGCGTGGTGGGAGCGAACCCTGTGGGGGTTGCTGACGGTGATATTCGCGGCCCAAGCCTGGCTGACGAGGCGGGTGACAAAGACGATAGGCGGGGGTGACGATGGCGAATGATGCCCGAGGGCGGTGGGTACGGGTCGCACGGTGGGTGATCGGGCTCGGCGTAGCCGGGCTCTCTTGCTGGCTGCTGACGCGGGATTTGGATTGGCGGGCTGTGGTATCGGCACTCGGCAGCGCTGACTACCGCTGGGTGATTGCGGGCGCCCTGGCGATTGTCGGCACCTTTTTCGCACGGGCCCGGCGCTGGCAGGCACTGCTCTGGCAATCGAAGGTCGGCCTCCGGCCAGCGATGACGGCTATGCTGGTGGGCCAGGTGGTCAATATGGCATTGCCGATGCGCAGCGGGGACGTGATGCGAGCGGTATGGATTGGCCCCGAGAGGGGAACCGGCACGGTCGAGGCGCTGGGCAGCGTCGCCGTCGAGAAAGTCTGGGACCTGATGGCCCTGCTGGCGTGTGGCCTGGTCCTGCTGGCCTGGATGCCATTGCCGGGGTGGTTCGCTCAGTCAACCTGGGGGACAGCGCTGACGTTGATCCTGGGCGGAGGCCTATTGTGGGCTGTGCTTCGCTGGCAGGCACCACTCTTCCGATGGGCCGGACGGTTCCTGGCCCGCCTCCCGGCAGGGTGGGATCGGACGCTCCTCCCCCGGCTGCGACGGCTGGCCAATGGCCTGGAGGCCATACGGCAGCCCCAGGTCTCTGGACAAGCACTCCTCTGGACCGGATTGAACTGGAGCCTGGGTGGACTGGCCAACCTGGCCGTCCTGGCGGCCTTTGGCATTCCCTCGACGCTTGCAGCCCTCTTCCTGCTCACGGCACTTATGGTCGGTGGAACAGTACCCACCCCAGGGCGATTGGGGATCTTTGAGGGCATCTGCGTGGTTTCCCTGGAGAGTTTTTTTGGTGTTCCATTTGACCAGGCACTGGCTGTTGGGCTGGTGCTCCACCTGGTGGTGATGGGACCACCGCTCGTCACGGCCGCGCTTTTGGCGTTCTGGCCAAGTCGTCAACCACGGAGCGCAAATGAGCCAGCCTGAGTACTCTGTCATCGTTCCGGCCTACCAGGCGGCCGGTGAAATCGGCAACTGCGTGCGGGCACTGAACACTCAGACGGTCCCGCGCGGGTGCTATGAGATTATTGTGGTGGACGATGGCTCCGCGGACGCGACGGCAGCGGTCGCCCAGGAGACACGGGCTGATCGGGTGCTTGCACTCACTCACCGGGGGCCAGCCGCTGCCCGCAACGCTGGATTGGCTGCAGCCAGGGGCAAGGTTGTCCTTTTCACCGACTCCGACTGCGAACCGTCGGAAGGGTGGCTGGCGCAGATGGTGGCTCCTTTCTCCAACCCGTCGGTGATGGGTGCCAAGGGGACGTATCGGACACGTCAACGTGCGCTGGTGGCCCGGCTGGTGCAATTGGAGTTTGAGATTCGTTATGCGCGCATGGCCCGTGTCGAGCGCATTGACTTTGTGGATGGCTATGCTGCTGCCTACCGGCGCGATCTGCTGCTGCGATGTGGTGGGTTTGACCCGACCTATCCCATTCCGTCGGCTGAGGACATTGATCTCTCTTTCCGCGTGGCCCGCGCGGGCCACTGGTTGGTTTTCGTGCCTGACGCCTGGGTGTGGCATCGCCACCCCACCTCGCTGGGCGTGTATCTGGCTCGCAAGAGTCGCTACGGGCTGTGGCGAGCGCTGCTCTACCTCCGCTACCCTGACAAGGCCCGTGGCGATGCCCACACGGACCCGACCCTCAAAGTACAGTTTGGGCTGGTCGCACTGATCGGGTTGCTGGGACTGGCAGGGCTGGCGTGGTGGCCTCTCGCACTGGCGGCAGCAGCTACGCTCGTTGCTTTCCTGGTCACCACGCTCCCCTTCGTGCGCTGGGCGTGGCGCCGGGACCGGGCCGTGGCGTTGGCCTGGCCCGCTGTGACTCTCTTGCGGGTGGCCGTGCAAGGTGCCGGACTGGCGGCAGGGCTGGTCTACCACGGGTTGATCAGCCGCCAGCGGCGGACATGCGCGACCTTGGGAGTGGTGCCGGATGGCGAGGAGAAGCACGGGGATCGCTGAAGTCGCCTGTACGGTGGTCCTCTTGATAGTCTACGCGGCCACGATGGCCCCATCCCTTACCTGGGCTCACCACGGAGCCGATGGCGGCGACCTGGTGACGGCTGTTGTACAGGGCAGCATCCCTCATCCGCCTGGATTCCCCACCTATCTGTTGCTGGGTGCATTCTTTGTCCGCCTGCCGTGGGGGAACCTGGCCTGGCGGCTCAATCTGATGTCGGCAGTGCTGGCGGCCGCAGCAGGAGGGCTGACGGCGCTGGCCTTGCGCCTTCTTCTCCGTTCCGGGACCCGCAAACAGGGGCTAGTAACTGGGGAAAAGAGCGGATACGGATGCGCAATCTGCAATCTCCGACCTGCAATCTGCGCTGGACTGGGCCTTGGCCTGGCCCCGCTCTTTTGGTCGCAGGCGCTGATCGCCGAGGTTTACGCACCAGCGGCGTTTTTCGCCGCTCTTGTGATCGTCCTGGCGCTCCACGGTGGGCCGACCTGGGCACTGGGGTTGGCCTGGGGTGCTGGAATGGGAGCGCACCCCACGCTCGTATTCTTAGGCCCCCTGGTCGTTTGGAGAATCTGGGCCGGCGAGGAGCGTCTGCGCCAGCTCGTCCACACCGGTCTGCCGGCCCTTGCGAGCTGGGGTACCATGTACGGGCCGGTGCTCCTTGCGCGGAGCAGCGTGCCCTCACCGTGGGGGGATGTGAGCACGCTCGCCGGGTGGTGGGCGCTGGTCAGCGCGCGGCTGTATCACGGGTACCTGCTTGGCCTGCCGTTGGTCGCCTGGCCACAGCGACTCTTGGCGTGGACGAACCTGCTGATCCGTCAGTTCACCCCTTTCGGAGCGGTGCTAGCCGTGCTGGGCTGGCTGCACCTTTGGCGAGAGCGGCGCTCGTTCGCGCTCGCTTCGGGGATGGTGGTCGTGATGTTCAGCCTGTACGCCATCGGTTACGACACCGCCGACTCGCTGGTCTACCTGGTCCCGGCGCTGCTGGTAGTTGCTCTCTGGCTGGGCGCTGGAGTGGGATGGGCAGCCGATTGGTTGCGCGGCCGGTGGCGGGCTGGAGCGTGGGCAATCCTCATGCTGCCCTTGCTCCAGGCCCTGCTCTTCTGGGGCCATATGGACGTGAGCGACGATTGGGAGGCCATCGAGTGGGCGGAGCGGGTATTGAGACTGGCACCAGCCCGCGCGGCATTGCTCACCGATCAGGACGCACATACGTTCACACTCTGGTACGTCCACGATGTCCGCGGGGAACGGCCCGATGTGGTGATCGTGGATCAAGATCTATGGGCACACCGCCCATACCGGCACCTCGTCAGCGCAGCTTTGGGGCTGGAGATCCCCGAAAGCGACCTTTCACCGAAGGAAGTAGCCCATCGGGCAGAGCGCCCCACCCTAGGAGTGAATGACGTTCAATGATAGGAACGCATTCCATTCATCTGGACGCTCACACCAGATGTGGTACAATGGGGCACTTACAGCGCGTGACATTGGCTGGTCGCCGAGGCGGCCGGCCAATGGTTCCCTTGACCGACTGAATGCCTGAGGCTAGAGACCAGGGGTTCGGGGCAATGCCCTCGGAGGGCGATCAAGCGATGAGAACGACAAAGGGTATGCTATGGCTTATACTTGCTGGGATACTCGTGTCGGGATTGGTCACCAAGCCTGACCTGTGGGCCGCGCCGGGACAGAGTCCGGCAAGGCAGACAGTGCCGACCCGAACCCCGGAGCAGCCACCGACGCCAGAGCCGACCAAGAAGCCTAAACCGAAGAACCCCGATCCCACCGCCGTGCCAGAGGTCACACCGACGGCGTTCTCCGTCGCTGCCGAGGGGGCTTCGGAGCCGCTCTTGCCGGACGCCGGGGGATGGGGCATTCGCTTTCAACTGGGCGTGGCAATGCTCGTAACCGGGTTTCTCCTCCTGGTGATGGCTGGTCGGGAGGTGTAGCACGGGTTCAGGGGGCGGTTAGCCGTAAGGGAAACACTGCTACAACTTGTCAGAGGAGGAATCGCTTTGCATAACCAGGCGCTCAAATTGAAAACGCTGATCATCTTGATTCTATTTGGGGTTCTGCTTTCCCCCCTTGCCATTGAAGGTACCTGGGCTTCTCCGAACCAAGATCCATCCAGACAGACTGTACCGCCCACACTTGAGCCGCAAGTCTACTTGCCATCTGTCATAAGCGAATATCCGACCCGACGCCAATTGCAGGACAATTGGCAATGGGATCGGCCCACATGGCCGCTGAATGGCCCATTTCCGTCGACTTTTGGGACCGGTTCGGAGCTGGGTTATGGCGCTTTCCAGGGTCCAAGCCCATACCCCAGCGAGGCGACCCAGCCCCAGTCTCCCTCGGCTCTCTGTCGACTCGGGGTAGATAGGGTCTTTCGTCCTCTTGGCGCTTATCACCCTCAGGATCTCGCAGATCTCAGGGCTGGTTGGTATTTCAATTGGGGTACCTCCAAGGATCCCGACGAGCCCAATGGCATACAGTTTGCCCAGTCGGTCTTTGTGAAGCAGTGGAAATGGAAGGATGGGCGTGTACTGTGCGATGTGGATGCACCATATGCCACGCCCTACACGTATACGGTGAGACCTGCGATTTCCACTATCAGGAACATCGCTGCTGCGAATCCGGGTTCCCTGTGGTTATTGGGCAACGAGATCGAACGACGGGACTGGGAAAGTTCCAATGGAGGGTGTTCAGGCCAAAACGAGATCCTCCCAGAAGTTTACGCCTGGGCCTATCACGATATTTACACGGCTATCAAAGCCTCTGACCCAACCGCACGGGTGGCAAACGGCAGCATCATCGTGCCCACTCCCTTGCGCCTGGAGTACATGAATCGCATGTGGAACGAATATCTGCGCCGATACCAAACCCCCATGCCGGTCGACGTGTGGCACATTCACACATATCTGGCACCTGAGAAACGAAACTCCTGGGGCATAGACATTCCTGCAGGCATCGATGTTGACGAGGGCATGTTCTACTTTGACGGTGATTGGCAGCAGCGCATATTGGTGAACAAGGACTTTTCCTATGTCCCCGATCTCGTGCGCGATTTTCGATCCTGGATGAAGGATAGGGGAGAACAAAACAAACCACTCATCATCTCAGAGTTTGGAGTGAGCATGCCCGATTGGATCATGGAAGGTGAATTCACTCCAGAGAGGGTCCGAGATGAATATATGAACCCAGGATTGACGTTTATGCTGAACGCCAAGGACCCGAGCCTAGGATATCCAGCGGATGAATATCGGCTGGTTCAAAGCGTCTGGTGGTGGAGTCTAGATGGGGATAGCGGAGCATACGAGGATGGGGAATTTTACCAGCATTTCAACGGCAACCTGTTATGGTCAGGACTTGGGCCGCCTACCCATAGCCCAAACGAGATGGGCATCTCACCCTTGGGCAACTACTGGGTTAACTACACATCAGTCCTGACGGAAAGCGTGAATCTGCGTCCGTTGGCAGTTGAGGGCAGCGCATTCTCAGACACAGGCGAACCTGTAACCGCTACCATCCGGATACAACTCAGCAACAGTGGGAATATTGCCGTCACGCAACCGTTTAGTATAACAGTATATAGCGATAGTGATCAACCGATTGGAAGCTTTGTAGTCAATCGCCTAGAAGGCTGTGGTCAGATAGCTGAAGCTATTGTAACGTGGCCAAGTGTGGATCCTGGGGTTCATGCCATTCGGGTACATGTGGACTCGACCGATCAAATCGCGGAGGCGCTTGAGGCCGACAACGAGATGTCCGGCCTAGTTCTCGTGAGCATGTATCGGGTGAACTTGCCGCTTGTACTCAGGGCGTCGCCACCGGGCTAGCGCAGGACACAGTCCAGACGAAGAGAGCGTATGTGTGTTAATCAGCCCGATGCTGCAATAGCTGTACGTCACCTTCGGCCCAAGACAACTGCGTGTCCAATTGGTACTCGCGCTGGACATAAGCCGATATCTCCTGACCGTGCTGCTCGATGCCCCACCTTCCGGGAAAATAGACTACCCATTCCGGCGAGCTCTGCTCCAGCGCACGGATGGATTTTACCTGGAGTGTGTCGAGCGTGAACCAGGGATAACTGGTCGGTATCCAAAACCGGGGAGGTGGACATTGTGTCAGGTAATATAGGTTTGCCGTGGCCTCGTCATCTGGAAAGACGTATATGCGATCAGTCGGCCCAATATGGTTTCGGATCTCGCGAGCTAGAGGCAAGAGATCTGTGTACTCTTCAATCCTTTGGGGTTCATCCTCGCTGAGGGCTTTGTAGTAGAGGATACCTCCCTGAAACGTCCATAGGAAAATCACTGAACAGGCCAGTCCAATGAGAAGAGATCGAAGGTCTGTTTGTCCGCAGGCTTCCCGATTTGGAACATCCAGAAGGCGTGCCAATATCGTGCCGGAAAGCCAAGCCAATGCCGGAACCGCTGCTTGTAGATGGAACATCCCGAAGCGTGGGTAGGCGGTCAAACTGCTGGTCACGAGTAGGATGAGAGCCCAGCCCCTTCTGCTCCAGGTACCATTCACATCCTCTCTGGAGGTCCACAAGTCAACGATGGATGCTGGGAGCAGAAAACAGGCAGGCACGAATCGCATGATCTGAGAGATCCGGGGTGGCAGTGAGGCAAACTGTCTGTAGTTGTTCACAAGACTAAACGTAACGGTCCAAAACGCAAGATTGTTGATCGTGCCACCCTGCAGTAGATGGTAGATTGCGAAGGCGACAGTGGGGAGGACCCCGGCCAGAATCATCGAAATGATCTCTGTGACCACACAGCGAACCGGACGATGGACACGCCAACTGACGAAGGAATGCCACAGGACAAGCCCTAGACCGACTGCCAGAGCATGTTGCTTGATCAGGAAGGCCGTGCCCAGGAGGAATCCCGTGATAAGGGAAGAGCGTATACTCGGACCACGTGATAGGGGGGGATGCCACTGGATCAAAATGAGTGTGTAAACCAGGGCAAGAAGGGTTTCGTGCCACAGTTTTCCATATCCAAAAACCACAGACCAGATTGCTAAGAAAAACGCGGAGCACACCCCTGCTAACCAGCCACCGGAAATGTGTCCTGCCCAGAATGCCAGCAGGGTCGTTATGCCAATCAGTGAAACCAAGACGATTTTCGCCAACACCAAACCATCTGGAGCCAATGGTTGCACTGCCGAGAGCAATAGGTACATAAGGGGAGAGTGCTCATCGGCAATGTGCTCGTAGAGCAGGTACCCCTGCCGCATGAGCCAAGGTTGAAGAACCACTCTTGGCCCAAGAGAAAGGGGCAAGACGTAGTAGTACGCCAGAGCTTGAGCAAGAGCCAATACGAGGCTAGTGAACCAACCAAGGGCTGTCTTGAAGCGCAAGGTGCCTCTCCATGGGACTGGGTTAACCATCTAGGTGAAGTGGTACTATACCAGAGTTCCCATCTTATGTCAATCACCGGCACATCTGGTAAATTGAGATTTGGCTTTTCACCCAGGGTATGTTATCATGCAAGGCGGAGCCGCCTTTGGCTCCGTGCTGTTTGAATATGCAAAAACCGTATTCCAGACCCTGCGCGCTGCTTCCTTGCTCGAGTGATCCTAGATGAAAACCAACGGGAAGAAGACCAAGTGACCGCAGCTATTCGCTTTGAGCGAATATCCAAAAAGTTCACCCTCCGCCGAAAGAGGGCGTATTCCTTCCAGGAACTAGCCCTCAGCCTGTTCCACCGCACTGGGACCTCACGTGAGGTATTTTGGGCCTTGCGGGACGTCAGTTTCTCGGTCGAGCAGGGGGAGACGGTGGGGCTCGTCGGGCCCAACGGCGCGGGGAAGAGCACGGCGCTCAAACTGATCTCCCGCATCATCGAGCCTACCTCGGGGCAGTTCGAGGTCAATGGGCGGGTTGGAGCACTGCTGGAACTGGGCGCGGGTTTCCATCCCGATCTGACTGGCCGGGAGAACATATTTCTGAACGGTTCGATCCTGGGGTTAAGCCGGGCTCAGATCCGGCATAAGCTGGATGCCATCATCGACTTTGCTGAACTGGAGCATTTCATCGACGTCCCGGTGAAACACTATTCGTCGGGGATGTACGTGCGACTGGGGTTCTCGGTGGCGGTCAACACCGACCCGGAGATACTGCTGGTGGACGAGGTGCTCGCGGTGGGAGATGCAGCGTTCCAGCGGAAATGCATGAATCGCATCAACGATCTGCGACGGAGCGGGGTTACCATCTTGTTCGTCTCCCACAGTGCCGAAGCCGTGCGATCGATCTGTCCGCGCGCGCTGTGGCTGGACAACGGGCGGTTGGCGTCCGACGGCCCGGCTGAATCGGTCGTCACGCGCTACTTGACGCATACGTGGGCGACCGACGCAGATCACCTGGGGCCGGCAGGTGAAAGGGATCGGCGTTGGGGTTGCGGTGATGTGCAGATCGTAGGTGTACGCCTGTTGAATGGCAATGGCCAGGAGAAGCAGTTATTTCACGTGGGGGAACCGATGACGGTGGAAATGCAATACCAGGCGGAAAACCGGGTGGAGCGCCCTATCTTTGGATTGGCGATCCACCGGGGCGACGGCACGCACGTCACTGGCCCCAACACCCGCTTTGCAGGCTGTGACATTCCCTGCGTAGAAGGAGTGGGAACGATCCGGTACACGGTCCCGTCCCTGCCACTTATGGAGGGGACCTATACTGTCTCGGTGAGTGCGCACAACTGGGAGGATACCCAGGGATTCGACTACCACGATCGGCTATACACCTTCCGCGTCCTCCCCTCAGAAGGGGAGCGCTATGGCGTCGTCACCTTAAACGGAGAGTGGTCTTTCGGTGAAGGGGTAGGAAGGGTACGTGCCAATCGTCAGCCGCAGGATGAGCAAGATGGTTGAGCCTACAACACATTCAAGGAGGGCATTATGATTCAAGACGTCCAAGTCATCCCGTTGGTGACACATCAGGATGATCGAGGATTCCTGACCGAGATCATCCGTGTGGCAGGAGGAGACGAGCCACACTCCGTGGCCCACAAGTTCGGCCAGGTTTACCTGGTAGGCGATCCGGTACGTGGCGCGATCCGCGCATACCACAAGCACGCCGAATTGTGGGACTGGTTCTGCATCGTCCACGGCACCGCCAAATTTGTGCTCAAAGACGACCGTCCCGATAGTCCGACTTACGGCGAGATGACGACAGTCGTAGCCGGGGAACGCGCGCCCAAGCTCATCGTGGTGCCGCCCGGTGTCTACCATGGATGGATGTCCCTGGAAGACGACACATTGATGATCAGTGTTGCCAGTCACACCTACAACCGCGAAAAGCCCGACGAGGAACGAATCCCGCCCGATTCGTTCGGCGACGTGTGGACGGTCAAGGGAAAGTGACATGAGCAGAAAGATACTGTTGGTCGGGGGCGCGGGCTATGTGGGCTCCGTCCTCACGCATGAACTGCTCGAGCGGGGGTACGCCGTGCGTATCCTGGATCGGCTGTACTTTGGCGACATTGGTTTGCGCGATCACCGCGATCGGGTGGAGTTGGTTGTGGGGGACATGCGCACCATCGAGAGCGATGCGCTCAAAGATGTGGAGGCTGTGATCAATGTCGGCGGACTATCCAACGACCCAACGGCTGAGTACAACCCCAAGGCCAACTATGAGATGAACACGCTGGCGGCCAGAAAGCTGGCCGACCTGTGCGTGGCAAACGGCGTGCGGCGCTATATCTTTGCCTCGTCCTGTTCCATCTACGACCGTGGTGTCAACAACGAATCGCGGGACGTACTGCTCGACGAAGATACGGAGGTGGATCCCCGGGCAGCCTATTCGGGGTCCAAGCGCGAGGCCGAAAAGCTGCTGCTGGACATGGCCAGCGCCGACTTTTGTCCCGTGATCCTGCGCAAGGGAACCATCTATGGCTTTTCGCCGCGCATGCGCTACGACCTGGTGGTGAATACCTTTGTCAAGGACGCACTGTCCAAAGGGTACATCACCATTCACTACGGCGGTGAGATGTGGCGCCCATTGGTCGAAGTGCGTGACGTGGCGCGAGCCTACATCGCCTGCTTGCGCGCCGAAGAGGAGCAAGTCAAAGAGCAGATCTTTAACGTATCCTTGACCAACTTTCGCATCTCAGAGCTGGCACTGCGCGTGCGCGAGACGTTCCGCTCGATGGGGCATGATATCGACATTCGCTCAGACTATAGCTATCGCGGCGTGCGCAGCTACCGCGTCTCGGCGTCCAAGTTCCAGCGGGTCGTCGGCTTTCGCCCCAAGGTGACCATCGAAGAGTCCGTCCGGCACATGGTGGAGCAGATTGGGGCCTATGGCTATGACGACTTTTCCAATCCGCGCTACTATAACATCCACTGGATGCGGTTGCTGGAGCAAGCGCAAAAGGTGATCGACATCACCGGCTCGGTCTTTGAGGCACCTTTGGCCGGCAGGTAGAACCAGGGGATGAGCTATGAGAATTGCACTGATAGGTGCCAACGGCCAATTGGGAAGTGACCTGGTCAAAGTGCTGCGCCCGAACCACGACCTGACGCCGCTGACGCACGCAGACGTCGAGGTCACAGACCCGGAGAGCGTAGAGAAAATGATGCAGCGGGTCGAGCCCGACGTCGTGCTCAACATGGCTGCCTTCCACAAGGTAGACGCGTGCGAAGATGAGGTCGAGCGAACCTTTGCCGTCAACGCCTACGGCGTGCGCAACCTGGCATCGGCTTGCCGCGCCCACGGCACGACGTTGGCGCACATGAGCACCGACTATGTGTTTGGCGGCGACAGAGCTCGCGCCACGCCATATATCGAGACCGACCTCCCGGCCCCGATCAACATCTATGGTGTATCCAAGCTGGCCGGGGAGCACCTGGTGCGCTACATGCTCGAACGTTGCTTCATCTTCCGCGTGGCAGGACTGTACGGTGTGGCTGGATCCAGCGGCAAAGGGGGCAACTTTGTCGAGCTGATGTTGCGGCTGGCCCACGAGGGAAAGGACATCCGGGTCGTGGACGACCAGCGCACGACGCCCACCTACACGGCTGACCTGGCCAGGCAAATTGAGGCGGTCATCCAGACCGATCGCTATGGACTCTACCACGCGACCTGCCAAGGTGATTGCACTTGGTACGAATTCGCGGCCGAGATCTTTGGGCAAAGCGGGCTCAGCCCGAACTTGAGTCGTGCCAGGACGGGCGATTTTGGCGAAAAGGCCACCCGGCCAGCTTATTCGGTGCTGGAGAACCAGGCATTGCAAGCGATCGGAATAGACATGATGCGTCCGTGGCAAGAGTCCCTGGCTGTCTACTTGGAAGAGCGGGGGCAAAAGTAGCCTGGTTTGGGAGGACCTGCGTGCGCTCATTCGTCATTCTTGTGCTGGGATTGCTCAAGCGGCTCGCGGTGCGGCTCTTTCCGCCGGGCTGGCGTCACCAGGTGGAAGCGCACCATTGGGAGGCGGTTGATCTGGAGAACGCCCGCCAGGTATCGTGGGACAGTATCGAGTGCCTGGGCCGGATGGCCGTGCACGAGATGACAGGCGGACGGTGGGAGCAGACGATGGATGTCATTATCGCCAGCATGGCTCTGCCGGATCCAGATCACTTGCGCGGACTGACGTTGGGCTGCGGGGATATGGCGTGCGAACACTGGTTCTTTGTGCATCCGCGACTCCCCTTTGAGCTGGTGGATGCTTATGACATCAGCCGCGGGATGATCGACCGCGCACGCGATCTGACCGACTCGCTGGGATTGAATGTGCAATACCACGTGGCGGACGTGAACTATCTGGAGCTGCCCCCGGAGACGTACGACCTGGTGGTCGTCGCCCACTCGATGCACCACTTTAAGCGCATCGACCACATCGTTGAGCAGATTGACAGGTCGCTCAAGCCGGGTGGGCTGTTGGTGGCCTGGGAATACGTGGGGCCACGTCACCAGCGGTTCAGCCGCCGGCAGCGCAGACATGCCAATATGGTACTCCGGGCCCTGCCGCCCAGGTATCGACGGGAACGCGATGGGCACACACGCAATCGGGTCCAGAGCCAGTCTCTGTTGTTCATGTCGCCCGACGAGGCCATTCGCTCCGACCGGATCCTGCCCGCCCTGGAACGGATGGACATTCTGTATCAGTACAACTGGGCTGGCTTGCTGTTCCCGTTACTCCGAGGGGACATCGCGGCGAATTTCGACCAGGATGATCCGGAGGATCGCAAAGTCATCGATTGCCTGTTCCAACTGGACCGACTGTTGTGCCAGTCCGGACAGGTAGAGCCCAGCTTTAGTATCACCATCGCCGCCAAGAGCCTCGATGGACCTGCTGGGGTCTCGGGGTAGATGCTGCACTTTGGAGGAGAAAGATGCTTCTGAAGCGTTTGTTGATCACCTGCTTGCTCGTGGTGTCACTTTACCTGGCATTCCCGCCGTTCGCCTACGCCTACCTCGACCCGGGGACCGGTAGCTATGTATTCCAGTTGCTGATCGCCGGCCTCGTGGGGCTGGGGTTCCTGATCAAGGTGTATTGGAGCAGGATAAAGCTGTTTCTCACCCGCCTGTTTTCGAAGGGGGGGACGGTGGATGGACAAGTACACGGGGATGACGAGGACAAATAGGTGATGATGCCGTCCAGGCAACACACCGAGATTCCAGGATCCTTTCGCGACCCCAGCGGGGTCGTTTTCCTGCAGGATGGCGTGGTCTACCGGCAGATCAACCAGGCATATGGGGAAGAATACGACCGCCTGATGACCTCGGGCCTCTATGAGAGGCTCGTTCAAGATGGCTTGCTGATCCCCCACACAGAAGAGGGCCTGCGGCATGCGATCAGCCAGAACGCCTATCAGGTCATACGCCCTGAGCAGGTTCCATTTGTCTCGTACCCATACGAGTGGTGTTTCAGCCAGATCAAGGACGCCGCCCTGCTTACACTGGAAATCCAGGTCAAGGCGCTTGACTTTGACATGTCGCTCAAGGACTGCAGTGCCTACAACGTGCAGTTTGTGAAGGGGAAACCTGTGTTCATCGATACGCTGTCTTTCGAGAGATACCGAGAAGGGCAGCCATGGGTCGCCTACCGGCAATTCTGCCAGCATTTCTTAGCGCCATTGGCCCTGATGAGCCACGTGGACGTTCGGCTGCACCAGCTCCTGCGGGTGTACGTGGACGGGATTCCGCTGGACTTGGCAAGCCGGCTCCTGCCTGGCCGTACCCGCACAAACTTTGGACTTTTATCCCATGTGCACCTGCATGCCAAGGCACAGACCCGTTTCGCCGACGAATCGGTTTCTTCTCGGAGCCGCAAGGTGAGACGGATGGCTTTCCTCGGGCTCGTCGATAGCCTGAGATCGGCGGTAGACAAGTTGGTGTGGAAGCCCGGCGGTACAGAGTGGCATAACTATTACGACATCTCGAACTATAGCGATGTCGCAGTGGAGCACAAGAAGCATCTCGTGGCCCAGATGCTGGGTGAAATAACGCCCACACCTGCGAGCGTGTGGGATCTGGGCGCCAACGTTGGCCTGTACAGCCGGATCGCTGGAGGCATGGGGATCCCTACCGTCTCCTTCGACATCGACCCGGCAGCCGTCGAAAAGAACTACCTGGAGAGTGTGGCCCAGGCTGAGACAAACGTCCTGCCGTTGGTGCTTGACCTGACCAACCCCAGCCCTGGCATCGGGTGGGAGAATAAAGAGCGCGCGTCCCTTCTCGATCGCGGCCCTGCCGACGCCGTCCTGGCCCTGGCACTGATTCATCACCTCGCTATCTCGAACAACCTGCCGTTCAGAAAAGTAGCGCGCTTTTTCAGTCGAGTCTGTCGCGCGCTGATCATCGAGTTCGTGCCCAAGAGCGATTCCCAGGTGCAAAAGCTCCTGTCGAGCCGGGAAGATATCTTTGCAGAGTACAATCAAACGAACTTTGAAGCGGCGTTCAGCGAGTTCTTTACGATTCAGTCCCGCGAACCGATCACGGACACAGACCGTGGACTGTATTTGATGACCAGGTGAGAGGACCAACGTGAAGGAATCCAATGTTCACCCCAATGTGAAGACGTTCGTCCTCCATCCTTTCATCTTTGCAGTGTTCCCGATTCTGTCGCTCTATGTGAAGAATCTAGGAAGAGGATTCCTGGGTGAGGCTATAGCCATAGCCGTCGGCGCTGCTGTGCTTGCTGCCTTGCTCTGGCTGTTCTCCAGTCTCCTGATCAAGGACGGAAACAGGGCAGCTATCATCGTCTCCGTCTTCCTGGTGCTATTCTTCACCTATGGTCACGCAATCTCTGCTTTTCGCATCGTACTCGAGCGCGTCCATCTCTTGGACAGAGCCAGATTCCTCGTCGAGGGTGAACCCGCTCAACGACTTTGGCTGGCTGCCTGGACAATTGTCTTCATCACTGTCTCCTACCTCATCCTCCATTTGGCCCATGATCCCCGAGTGGTGACAGGATTCTTGAATATTGTGAGCCTGACACTTATCGCGATGGTTGGAGTGGGTTTCTTCACTTCCGGCGCTTTCCGGGCATCTCTGATGCCTCGCCTCCGCAGGGTTCTAGCACACGCTGGTTCAAGCAACACGGCTTTCCTTCCACTAGTCGCCAGTAGCCCGATCGATGTCGGCAAAATGTCAGAGCGTTGGTGGACAAACACAATCGCAGGCGATGCAGACACAGGATCAGACTCTGCGCCGGATATCTATTACATCATCCTGGACATGTACGCAAGGGCCGATTACCTGGAAGAAATCTATGATTACGATAATTCCGATTTCTTGTCATTCTTGGCCAAGAAAGGATTCTACGTCGCCAGCAAGAGCACATCGAACTATCCCTACACGACCCACTCACTGGCCTCCTCCCTGAATCTTGTGTACCTCGACAGGATAGCGGATGAACTCGGTGAGGATTATAATGATTTTAGCCCCTCGATAGCACTGGTGAAACACAGCAGCCTAGTTGAACGCTTGCGCAGTCGCGGCTACACCATCGCAGCTTTCTCGACTGGATACTGGTTCACGGAAATCAGGGATGCCGACGTATATATGGAGCGTCCTGAATGGAACCCCAGTGAATTCCAGAGCGGACTTGCGAATTCTACCGTTCTCGCCTTACTTTGGAAGACACAGGACGACTTTCACAGGAATCGGGTTCTATACACGCTCAATCATATCGCGGATGGGACCAGGATCGATTCACCCACGTTCGTCTTCGCCCATGTCGTTGCCCCTCATCCACCGTACGCGTTTGGACCAAACGGCGAAGCTGTCCAGTCCAAGCCACACGACGAGTACACGTATGATGAGTTCAAAGTGGCCTATAGAAACCAGGTAGCCAGTCTCAACGCGAGGATGAAGATAGTCATTGAAGAGATCCTGTCTCAATCACCTGAACCACCGATTATCATCGTACAGGCAGATCACGGATCGTGCTTTACAGAATACTATCGCAATATTCCTGAACGGATGTCTATCCTCAACGCTTATTACTTCCCGGATCAAGATTATGCAGCCCTGTACGAGGGTATTACCCCTGTCAACACGTTCAGGGTCGTCTTGAACAAGTATTTTGGCGCAGACTATGAGCTCTTGGAGGATAGGAACTGGTTCTCAAGCTGGGATCTCCCATATGCATTTACCGACGTCACTGATCAGGTGCTAGCCGGTCCATAGAGGGCGGAACGAAAGGATCAACAAGGTGTGGCAGGGAATTGACAGGGAGACGTGATGCATTCTATCAAGAGCCGATGGACGCAAGCATAAGTATCGTCATCGTGAACCTCAACGGCAAGCCATTGCTGGCCGATTGCCTAGGCGCGCTCACGGGCCAGGACTATCCACAGGATCGCGTGGAGATCATCCTGGTGGACAATGGCTCCACTGATGGCTCGGTGATGTTCGTCCGCGAGACATCCCCCCGCGTTCGCGTGCTCGAAGCCGGGCGCAACCTGGGCTTTGCCGGCGGCAATAACCTGGGCGCGCGCGCCGCCACGGGCGAGTACCTGGCATTGATCAACAACGATGCCCGGGCAGATTCCCACTGGCTGCGCGCTCTGGTCGAGACGCTGGAAGCAGAGCCAGACGTGGCCTGTGCCGCCTCCAAGATCCTCGACCGGGAAGGCCGCACGATCGATTTTGTCGGCCCGGCAATGAACCTCTACGGACGCGCGCTTCAGGTCGACGAGGGTTTGCCGGCCATTCCGGGCACCCACGACGAGCCGCGTGAGCTACTGGCTCCCTGCGGTGGGGCGATGATGATCCGGCGCGATGTGTTCTGGGAGGTCGGCGGGTTTGACGAGGACTATGTTGCCTATTTCGAGGACCTGGACTTGGGCTGGCGGCTATGGCTGTATGGCTATCGGGTGCTGTTCGTTCCTCAGGCCATCGTATACCATAGGCAGCACCAGACCGGCTCGGGCTTCCCCGTCGAGCAGCGATACGCCCTCAGCGAAGCCAACGCGCTGCGCACGGTAATCAAGAACTATGAAGAGGATCACCTGCGGGCCGTGCTGCCCTTTTGCCTCTTTATGGGTGTTAAGCGCTCGCTGGATCAGGCCTCGCTGGATCGGGATTCGTACAAGATGCTGCGTCCAATGCCGGGCGATGCCCAGGCAGGAGTGCTTGAGCCTGAACCACGAATGACACGGGTGGCCACGTCCTTCCTGGTGGCCATCGACCAGGTAGCCGACGAAATGGACCGTCTGCTGGAGAAACGACAGCGCATCCAGGCAGCGCGTGTGCGCAGTGACGAGGAGATCTTTCGCCGTTTCCCGATGCGGCCCGACAACTGGCTCTTTCCCTGGAGGCGATACCACGTGGTACAAGACCAATTGGCAAAGGAGTTGGGGGTACCCGACGTCCTACAACCCCAACACGGCTCACGGTTGTTGATTATCACTCACGAAGCGATCGGTCCCCGGATGGCCGGTCCCGGCATCCGGGCGTGGGAGCTGGCGTGCGCACTGTCGGAGCAGTTCGACGTGACGCTGGTCGCGCCAGGGGAACCGGCGCGCAGCCACCCCGGCCTGCGCGTGGGAGGCTACGAGACGGACGATCCGTGCTATCCCAGCCTGGACCCCTACATCAACAGCGCCGAGGTGGTGCTGGCGATGGGGTCGCTGTTCGCCAAGATACCTCGCTTGCAAGATCTGGACAAGCCGGCGATCGTAGACCTGTACGATCCGTTCGAGCTCGAGAAACTGGCCCAGTCTCCCACTGTGGAGGAGCAGTACCACGTGAACATCGACGTGGAAAGCGTGTCTCATCTGCGCCTGGAAGGAGCGATCGGGGACTTTTTTCTCTGCGCCAATGAACGACAGCGCGACTTTTGGCTGGGCACGTTGCTGGCCGCGGGCCGGGTCAACGCCGTTACCTACGGCCAGGACCCAACGCTGCGAAAGCTGATCGACGTCGTGCCGTTTGGCATACCATCCAAGCCCCCCGAAAAACGACTGGCAGTGCTCAAGGGCACTCATCCGGCCATCGACCCCGCAGACAAGGTACTGCTCTGGAACGGGGGGTTGTGGCAGTGGTTCGACCCGCTGACGCTCATCGACGCACTGGCGGAGGTGCTGCACGTGCGGGACGACGTCAAGCTCTTTTTCGCCGCCGGCCATCATTTTGACCCAGGGATGGTTCCCGAGATGCCGATCTATGCGCAGACCCTCGCGCATTGTCGGGAGTTGGATTTGCTGGACCGGCACGTCTTCTTCGGCGATTGGATCCCCTACGACGAGCGGGGCGAATATTTGCTGGAGGCTGACCTGGGGGTGAGCGTCCATCGGCCAGGCGTGGAGAGTGACTTTGCCTCGCGCACACGGCTGCTCGACTGCATCTGGGCGGGCCTGCCCATCATATCCACGGCGGGCGATCCGATATCCGATATGATCGCCCGACACGGGTTGGGCCGGGCGGTTCCGCCAAAACGTCCCGACCTGGTGGCCGAGGCCATCCTCGCCATGCTCTCGGACGATGGCCTGCGCGATCGTGTGGCGGAAGCCGGTCTGCCACTACGAGCCGAGATGACGTGGGCACGCGCCGTCGAGCCCATTGCTGCGTTCCTCGAGCAGGTTGCGTTCGCGCCCGACGCGCTCGCGGCATCCCGGACAGCCGCCCAAGCCCGCCGGACGGTCACACAGATGGAACGCCTGGAAACTCGCGCCCGGCAACTTGAGCAGGAACGCAACCGGCTTATGGAACACCTGGACGAGATCAGGCAAGGGCGTGTGATGCGCCTGTTGAACGCCGTGGACGATTTTCGCGCCAGGCTCAGGGGGCGGAAATCGCGTTCGCAGTGAGTTTGTCGTGAATAGCGGTATGCATGCACTGGTGTACGTGATTGTTCTGAATTACAACGGCAGGCACCACCTGGAATACTGCCTGCCTTCTCTGGTGGCAACGCAATATCCGAACTATCGCATCGTGCTGGTAGACAACGCCTCTACGGATGGCTCGGTCGAATACGCCCGGGAGAATTTTCAGATTG
>Ga0180431_10003540_pt1 | contig 20051 bp, 12 predicted proteins | sample SS_ome_11_FD_132459 | JGI IMG/M metagenome (GOLD analysis project Ga0180431, IMG submission 132459) | Hypersaline lake sediment archaeal communities from the Salton Sea, California, USA - SS_1_MS_1 metaG | ecosystem: Environmental > Aquatic > Non-marine Saline and Alkaline > Hypersaline >... | reverse complement strand
TCAAAACCCAATGACCATTCTTTTTCTATCACTTCTATCTTTGATACCCGTCCATATCCGGAACCGGCATCCTCATCAAGATAGGTATACCTTACATGTTTAAGGTACAGTTCGTCACCCGGAGCGACATCTGTTTCCGAATCCACTTCTTTTGTTTTCATGCGAAACGGAGGATCCTCATAATAGGTATAGGTGGTATCAGCAAAGGAAACCGCACATGAAAATAAAAAGATCACCGCCACTGCGGTGATCGTCCCCTTCAATATGATATTTGTAATTTTAGTCATTTCACACCTCAACAGATTGTGTTAAAACAACAAATATTTAAATTCATTGTTAATATTGTACCATAGGCATATATAGCAAGTCATTTTAAAATATCTAACTATTTTATGGTTAACAAACGCAGTAAAAAAAAGACCGGCAATCTCTCACCAGCCCTTTTTTCTTAACCTTAACCTACCCTCTACTTTTACCTGCCAGAAAGAAAATCAAAGCTTATTTAATGCTGTTGATGTGGGATGAAACAGGGTTTTAAACGGCGGAAATATCTCCTGGACACTGTCAAGAAAAGAAATATACTCGTCGAAGGAAGTTATCGTTTTATACTTGATTTGCTCCAACCGAAAGGATTCCTTCCGGCATCTGCTTTTCGCGTCATTGAGCATTTCTGTCTTTTCTTGCCTACTTAGCATCTTTTGTTTCCTTTATGATATCATCCAATTCTTTTTCCCTATTAAATAACGAAAAATACTCTCTTATAAGATCAATATCAAGCTTTGGATAATGGGTTTCCATAAGCGTTCTCACATCGGCCATGTCCTGATACAGCCGCTTAGGGTCATTAGAACTCGCTTGAACTTTAAGACCGATCTGATCCTCGACCAGTAACACTTTTATTTTAAATTTTCCTCCAAGCACAGATTCCTCTTTTGCCCTCTCAAGCATCGCTAAGGTATATTTTCTATGGGCCAACAAGAAATCGACTCTGCCAAGCCCAAAGTTTTTGCCAGCGAAATTCAGAATATCTTCGCTCTCATGAAGCAATTCATAGCGATGTTTAAGCATTATCTCTTTGATTTTAGGGGAATCCCCGCTTAAAACAAGCAGATCTATGTCTCGCGTGGTTCTGGTAATGCCTGCCGCCTGCAGGGCAAGTCCTCCCATAAGAGCGAAATCTATCTTTTCACGCGTCAGGTTCTCTATTAGAAATTTGAAGATCAGAGCGAAATTCATAATATGTCTATTATACAGTGTTTAAGATGCCTGACAAACAAAATTTTCCCACCATGATGCTGTGGCCTATCAATTGTGGACTGTGGACCATAAACTGCGGACAAAAAAAAGGGCCAGTGTTCCCTCACCAGCCCTTTTTCCTTTATCCTTTTTCCTTGTACCTTTTCCCTCAACCTCAACCTTAACCTAATCTCATTATTTCACCGGATTTTCTACATACTCCACTACCGGGGAGCTTCCGGTGAACTCCTCCCTCTGTTTCCGTATCGCCTCGTATTTCGCGATCACCTCGTCCAGATCCGCCCCTTTGATCTGTGGACTATCGACTGTGGACAGTGGACTGAACAATTCGCCTAACTCACGAAGCACATCAGCCGCCGTCATATCCGGGGTATCCTCGAGAATAAGCGCCGCTACCCCTGCCACGAACGCCGCCGAGAATGAAGTCCCCTGCCCGTTATCTATCACGTCCCATGGAGCATAAAGGTCCACTTCCTCCCCGTAATTACTCCATACCGAAAGCTTGCCGTCATTGTCAACAGACCCCACGGTTATAACATTTCCCTGCGCGGCAAAGCTCTTATCCAGTATCTCGCTGCTCTCATTGCCTGCCGCCGCTATCAATATGACGTCTTTTCCAACCGCATACTCAATGGCATTTTCCAACCCCTTGCTGACGGGGAAAAGGTTCAACGGTATCGCCAGAACGCGGGCGCCCATATCCACGGCGAATCGTATGGCGTCCGAAAGGACCCCTGAAGTTGTCTCGCCGTTTTCATCAAACACCTTGGCCGCCAGGATCCCCGCTCCCGAGGCAGTGCTTGATACGACTTTCGCCGTCTCGGTGCCGTGCCCCATAAGATCTTGATAATCTGAGCTGTTATTCGAAAAATCAAAACCGCCGCGGACATCTATATCCAGGCCATCCGCATTTATACCGGAGTCCAGGATCGCGACCGTAACACCCTCACCGGTCGAAGCATCCTTGATCTCATCCAGCTTGTCAAAGAAACGCTCCATCTCTTCCGATAACGGCATATCAGCCAGATTGTCAAGTTCGACGCCTTCACCCTTAAGTGACGATACGTCGGACCTTGTCGGTTTGGCGGGAGTCGTATAGTGGTCGGCCCCACCGGCCTCTTCCTGTGTCCGCTCGCGCCACCATGTCCCGAACCAGTTTGTGGGGGGAGTGGCGTCATTCAAACGTTCACTGGCGGATTCCCAATCCCACTCTTCCGTGCCGCCGTTCCATGTGTAAGTATTTGTGTATTGCACGCCGCCGGCACCGCTGCTCCAGTAGGTATAAACTTCCAACTTTCCAATGCCATTCACATACCACGCGGTCTTGTTCTGGTCATAATCCGAGCTGCTGTCCCAGTGACAGATCGTTCCATCGGCATCCCAGAACGTTTGCAGTTTATAACCCGCTTCATCGAAATATATGCCGGCTTCCCCATCATGCACAAGAAATTTCTTCATCCTGTAAGTGGTGTCATAATACCAGTTTGTCCTGACCCATGTGGTCTCGGCAAGCCCGGCATATTCCTCCTCTTTCTTTACATGGTCACCGGTGCCGCTTGCCCACCAAGTCAACATATGTGTGTAATGGCCGTCAGAAGCACGTTGTAAGCCGATAACCCGGCCGTAACCGCCGCCGTAGAAATTGCTGTTCTCATAATCGTACTGGAGATACCCGTATTCATCGGCAAAACCGAAGGTCTTCCTGGCCAGGTAACCCGTATCGGCGTAATAAGAATCGCTCGCCCAGGCCGACGCCGCCATCCCGCCATTATTTACTCCGCCGTTATCCGAAACTATGGGACCTCTTCCGTCAGGAAACACCAAAGCGAGATTGTTCGCTATCTCCAGCCTGTTATATCTTGCCAGTACGCTGCTCGCACCAAGCGCCGAGTCATATATCCTGGCATCCATTAACTCCCCAGAAAAGCATGTCTTGTCAACACCGCCGTCTACCCTGTCCCCAAACAGTAGCTCTAGATCGTTAGCGGTTAACGTGACGCCACTGGCCGTACCTGCCGCGGTGCCGTTACGATAGAACGTAAGGTTCCCCGAATCATCAACCGTTATCACGCAGTGGACCCAGTCTGTCTCACCATCGGTAAACACCGCTGAACTGTATACCTTTTGGGAAGTGCCGTAATAAAACCACAGCCTGCTGGTTGCGCCGTCCCAGTACATACCGTATCCGCCCGCACTGGTCTTATCGGTCTTGGCCATTACAAAACCCTGCTCGGTCGCACTGTCAGGTTTTATCCAGGCTTCTAAAGTCAACCCTGTAGTGGTTGTTATATCAAGGCTTTCCGAATCCGCGACCTCGATATTCGAATCGGAACCGCTAAAACTAAGAGATTTAGCGCCGGTATCGGTATTCCAGATCCAGTATACCCCGTTGAGATCGCCGTCGTTGAAATTACCGGAAACATCATCGATCGTCGCTCCTAATCCGCTGTACTGCAGCTGGAGTCCGTCGCTTATCTCGGCGCCGCATGACTTGTCCTCGATCTCGTGGTCGTCCAGGGCTCTGTTGTAAACGCCTACCGCACCTATACCCCCGGCAAAATATGTTTTACTGTCCTCTCCATCCACCCTGTTGCCGAAAACAAGGTCCAGATCGTTGGCAGTTACTGTAACCCCACCGGCCGTACCACCGGCTGCCACACCATTACGGTAAAATTTCACCTTTCCATCGGTGGTCACTTTCACCGCGCAATGAACCGCGTCGCCGTCATCGGTAAACACGGCGTCGCTGTACACTTTTTGGGAACTACCATAATAGAACCATAGCCTGTCGCTGACCCCATCCCAATACAGGCTATATCCGCCCGCACCGGTCTTATCGGTCTTGGCCATTACAAAACCCTGTTCGTCGGCACCATCCGGGATTACCCATGCCTCCAGGGTCAGACCGGTAGCAGTCGTAATATCAAGACTGGCATCGTCCGTGCAGGTGCCTTCATCATCGATCCCGTCAAAAACAAGATTCTGTTCATCCTCTATGCCCTCCCATGTGGCCCCTCTTATCACCAAGTCATTCTGCTCATTGGGGGAAGCATCTTCTACCAAAGAACCATATCCGCCGGTATACTGCAATTGAAGGTCATCGCCTATCTCCGCACCATTGTACTTATCCAGAACTTCATCAGCGCTGAGCGCTGTGTCATATATGCATACGTTTTTCCCGTAACCTCCGAAAAACGTCTTACTGCTGGAACCATCCACCCGGTTACCCAGTAAAAGATCCAGATCGTTAGCGGTCACCGTAACCCCGCCGGCGGTACCGCCGGCTGCCACGCCGTTACGATAAAATTTCACTTTTCCCGCGGTGTCCACCGTTATCACACAGTGGACAAAAGCGGACCCGTCGTCAGTGAATACCGCATCGCTGGCGACTCGCAGTGAACTGCCATAATAGAACCAGAGCCTGTCACCGGCACCATTCCAGTACATGCCGTAACCACCGGCACTGGTCTTATCGGTCTTGGCCATCACATACCCTTGCTCATTGGGGCCATACGGTTTAACCCATGCCTCCAGGGTAAGTCCGGTAGCGGTAGTTATATCCAGACTTTCGGAATCGGATATCTCTACGTAAGAAGCCGCACCGTTAAATTGCATCGTTGTATTACTGTACTCCCCTGACCACGCGACTCCGTATAAAGTCCCGTTATTGTCGTTATCCGGAGGAGACTCGTCCAGAATAGTAGGACCATATAGTTCGTCATAAGCAGCGCTGTAGATCGTGGGGTAAGCCAATGGCAGCCCGGCGCCTATCTCGGCACCGCCCCACCTGGCGTACGCATAAGCACCGGTCAGGGTCCAATTGTATACTCTCGCATTTTTTATATAACCGTCGAAATATGTCTTGCTCTCGGTCCCGCTACCGGGCCTGTTGCCCAGTAGAAGATTCAGATCATTAGCCGTCACCGTGACCCCGCCGGCTATACTACCGGCAAGCACGCCGTTACGATAGAATTTGACCTTCCCCTGCGCGTCTACCGTTATCAAACAATGAACCCATGTATCCTCATCGGTAAATACCGCCGAGCTCCATACCTTTTGACGATCCCCGTAATAAAAAGCTATCCTGTCGGTCACGCTGTCCCAGTACATGCCATACCCGCCGCTACTGGCATGATCGGTCTTTGACATTATGAAGCCCTGCTCATCGTTGGCTCCCGGATACACCCATGCTTCCAGGGTCAATCCCCCTGCAGAGGTAAGATCCAGGCTTTCATTATCAGCAACGACCACCGACGAGTTCGTTCCATTAAAATTCAAAAAATAATCAGTATCAAGGCTGTCCGCAAAACCGCTGGCGCATGACAGCAAGAAAACAGCAGTTAAAACTATGAACACTTTACCGGTGTTCAATATTACTCTTTTCATTTTGCACCTCATTCGTTAGTTTGTTGAGTACGTAGGTAATAAGAGTTAAATTCGCAGTAAGGCAAATTTCTTAGCTCCTAAATATCGTACTATATAAACTGTACACACTTCAAGCAATTTTGGAAAAATAATCTAGCTTTTTAAAAACTAATGTTTATTCTTCGCCGTTTTTCCCAGAGGGAATATACGTAGGCACTATTTCCCTTATTTTTCTCACTATTTTTGGGCTATCCATCAGATTAGCCAATTTTTCCAGTTCTTTAACGTGCTTTGTCAGTTTTTTAATATCAAAATCATCCGGCTGGGCAATGAATATCTTCTCGTGCTTCGTGGCCAGATCCTTTTCCGTATCATGAAGAGTTTCCTCATGTAATTTTTCACCGGGTCTTAAACCAATATACTCGATCGCGACATCTTTTTCGGGTTTAAGTCCGGAAAGGCTTATAAGATTCTTCGCAAAATCCGCTATTTTGATCTGTTCACCCATATCCAGAACGAATATCTCACCGCCTTTCCCGATAGCGCTCGCCTGCAGGACAAGCTGAACGGCTTCTTTTATACTCATAAAATACCGCCTGGCTTCAGGATGAGTAACGGTAACTCTTCTTTCCTCCTCTATCTGTTTCTTGAACAAAGGCACAACACTGCCCTTCGACCCGAGGACGTTGCCGAAGCGAACAGCAATGAACTTCGTCCTGCTTTTCTTGGCCTTTGCCTGCATTAACATTTCCGCGATACGTTTGGTCGCACCCATGACATTTGTCGGATTTACCGCTTTGTCCGATGAAATGAGGACAAAACTTTCCACCCCGTAATGCTCGGAAGCGTAAATGAGATTGCGGCTATTCAAAATATTGTTCTTTACAGCAGAGGCGGGGTTTTCCTCCATAAGAGGCACATGCTTGAAAGCGGCGGCATGAAAGACTATTTGAGGCCTGAACGTGGAAAAAATATGCTTCAATACACTAACTTCTTTGACATCCGCTGTTACCGCCTCCAGATCAAAGTGAACATACCTATCCCTTAATTCCCTTTCCAGGAAATACAGATCATTCTCGTTATAATCAACAAGGATCAACCTTTCAGGGAAAAACTGCATGATCTGCCTTGCGAGTTCCGACCCTATCGACCCCCCGGCTCCCGTTATAAGTATCGTTTTATCCTTCAGATACCGTTTCAGCTCGTCCTTGTTTACATTGACACTTTCCCTGCTTAACAGGTCCTCGGGCTGAACATCTTTTAATTTCACTTCGAGCTCGCCGCTGAATATCTCCCGGAATCCCGGGACTATCTTGATCTTGACATCAGGGAACTGGCAATATGAGACTATCTCCCGGATAACCTCTCCCCTGGCAGAAGGAATGGCAATTATTATCTGCTCGATCTCATGCTCGTTTACAATGTTTTCAATATCCTTCGTATTGCCCAGAACCTTCTTCCCGTGAATACGCGACCCCTTTTTTACAATGTCGTCATCTGCAAAACCTACAACATCGACATTGCTGCTCTTTTTTAATTCTCTAAGAACCAGTAGTCCTGTCTCGCCCGCACCTATAATAAGAGCTTTGCTCCGCTTCTGCCTGTGAACCGGACGGAACCTCTCTCTGACCCCCCTGCTTATGAACCGGATACCCGCGACGAGACCTACGCAAAGCCCCCAATCGAGGATAAAAATGGAGCGGGGAAATCCTGTGCGACCAAAAAAGAAAACCACGAACATCACAAAAACAATGGTAGCTGCAACCGAGGCCTTAAGTATCCTCCAGAGATCGTCCATGCTCACATATTTCCATACTCCCGAGAATAATCCGAAATACTGAAATGTGGCGATCTTGATAACCACCATTATCAGCATGGTCTTCGACATGAGCATCAGGTATTCCGAAGGCACCTTGAATTCAAAACGAATGAAGAAAGCGAGAACGTACCCCAAAACAATGATCAAGGTATGTATAAGTATGCTTACAACCCGTCTATACTTAAGTAAATAAGATTTTAGCGCTTTCATGCTCGGTCCCGCGAACAATTCTTATTAACGTCTTTTATGACTTCGATCACTCTATCCATATCTTTATCTGTCATTGCTGTCCCCGACGGCAGGCAAACCCCCCGGCTGAACAGATCTTCGCAAACACTTCCCCCGCGTATTCCGGAATCCTTGAATACCGGCTGCATATGCATGGGTTTCCATAAAGGACGTGATTCGATGTTTTTCTTTTCCAGTTCCACGCAGACTCTTTCCCTGTCTGTCCCGAATTCCTCGGGGTCGATCAGAATAATGGTCAACCACCGGTTAGATCGACCATAGGATGCCTCCGGCATGAATTCGATACCGGGAACACCTGACAGAGCCTCCTGGTAATAGTCAAAAATCTCGCGTTTACGGCCCACTCTCTCATCAAGCACCCGCAACTGCCCACGCCCGATAGCCGCTAATATATTGCTCATCCTGTAGTTGTAACCTATTTGTGAATGTTCATAGTGAAGGGCCTTATCGCGCGCCTGTTGTGACAGAAATCTTGACTGTTCAATGAACTCTTCATCCTCGGAAGCCAATATCCCCCCTCCTGAAGTAGTGATTATCTTATTGCCATTAAAAGAGTAAAGCGTCGCCTTGGCGCCCGAGCCTGCGCTTCTACCCTTATAAGTAGCTCCAAGCGCTTCTGCGGAATCTGATATTACAGGAATGTCGTACCGTGAACAAATGCCCGTTATTCTGTCAATGTCCGCACATTGCCCGAAAAGATCAACGGATATAACAACCTTGGGCAACCGTTGCTCTTTTTTCCTGATCCTGATCTCTTCTTCTAACAATACGGGTGACATATTCCATGAATCCCTGTCGGAATCAATAAAGAAAAGAGACGCCCCCTGAAATACTACGGGGCTCACGCCGCCGATAAATGTCAGGGAAGGCGCGATAACCTCGTCTCCCGGACCTACGCCTAACACTCGCAGAGCGAGATGCATCGCGGCGGTCCCGCTGGAAAGAGCTACCACATACGGAATGCCTGTTTTGTCGGCAATTTCGCGCTCGAAACTGTCCACCTGCGGCCCTAACGGAGCAATATAGTTGCTTTCAAAAGCCTGCATTACAAACTTGATCTCTTCTCCGCCCATGTGCGGCGGCGAAAGAAATATCCGTTTATTTGCTTTACTCATTTAACTCCCAATATCGTCTTGAAAATGTAATTTATGTCTTTTCCAAAACTGTATTTTTCGACATATTCCCGGTTTATCCGTACTTTATCGGGAAAAATAACTTCTGAATTATATTTTTCCGGATCATCATGCCCGGCTAATATTTCTTCCTCATTTTTGTATTTCAACGTCGCGGGCCCCGTGATACCCGGACGCACGGATAAGATTATTTTGTCGCTACCTGACAATCTGTCCGCAAAACCCGGAACATCCGGACGAGGCCCTACAAAACTCATATATCCCAAAAAAACATTTATTAATTGCGGGAGTTCATCGATCTTCGTTCTACGGAAAAACCTTCCTAACTTCGTTATGCGCGGGTCGTCCTTTGTCGTTACATTTGTATCTATCGTGAAGTCTCCCCGCATGGTTCTGATCTTTATTATTTTAAATAATTCACCGCCCCTCCCTACCCTTGTCTGGATAAAGAAACCGTTCTTGCCGGTATCAAAAGACGCCATAACATATGCCAATACGATTATCCAGCCGGTCAACAAAAGCCCGGCCGCTGAAATGACCAGGTCGAAACAGCGTTTTAAAAAAAACTGACAGGACGTGATATTAGACCGTTGATTATATCGCATATCTCCTCACAAAGTCCATACATAAACCTTTGAGCTCTCACCCTTATGGACTTCAACCTCTGAATGAAATTTCCCGCCCATCTTTTCATAGAATTTTTGAGCCCTTGAAAGCTGTGTGCTTACAGCTACCTTAAACCGTTTTACATCTTTTTTTATGAATTCCGTCGTTAATCCATTAAAAAGCATTCCGCCCACGCCTTTTCCCTGATAATCTCCCGTAACAGCTACGCTTAATAGCTCTGCCTTGGGCAATGAAATCGTTGGGACGACCCTGGAATACCGCAGCGTTTCCAGAACCTTTCTTATCACATCTATTTTAAAAAGTTTAGGCACCAGCAAAAAAGTTGTACTGAACAAATTCCTTTTTAAAAAATAATTGTAAAAACGGCCTGTATCCACTGCGCCGGATATGAATCCCACCGTCCTGTCGTCATCCTCCGCTATAATAAGCATGCCATCCTCATACTCAACCAAAGCCCTGTATAGAACGGCCAAGAACCCCTCCCCCAGTGTCCCCAGAAAACTCCTATTTAAGCACTCTTTGTGCATCTTAGCCAGACGCAAACAATCCGAAAGCTCAGCATTTCTTATTCTCATGACTTTCACCAAATGCTGTCCGGTCTGAAGCAGAACAGCCTATAGTATTTCCCGCTACTTTTAGTAAAATATCGTTTAGATCCTCGGCGATCTTTTCTCTGTCAAAATTCTCAACCACGTATTTTCTGGCATTCTCCCCGTACCTTTCTGCCAGCTCCCTATTATTATATAAAGTTAAGACTGTTTCAGCCAATGCATCCGGATCTTCAGGTTCTACAAAAATACCGCCTTCTGATTTTTCCAACACTTCTCTGGCAACCCCGTCTATAGCCAATATGGTCGGCCTTCCGCTTGCCATATAATCAAAGATCTTATTGGGATAGACCGTCTTGAACGCTTCCCTCTTTTGCAAAATGGCCAAACAAACATCCGCCGACCGGCAGATCTCCGGCATTTTTCTTTTTGTCTGGGCCCCTACAAATAAGACGTTCTTCAATCCATAACCCTCGCTTAATCTTATCAGATCGTCTTTTTCCTTCCCGTCACCGACCATCATGAAAATGATGTCCGAACGGCCCTTTAATATTTTTGCCGCTTCTATAACGGTATCGAGCCCGTTAGCTCTTCCGTGCGCTCCTGCATACATAACCGTAAACTTTTTACCGAGCCCCATTTCTTCCCTAAACGGATTATACCGCTCGCCCGGCGTAAAAACCTTTGTGTCCACCCCATTAGAGACCAAGGATATTCTTTCCTTTGGGATATTAAACCCCTCCAGGTGTTCATAAAATCCCGGAGAATTTATAATAAAGTGATCCGCTCTTTTATAGACCCACCTTTCGAGTGACCCGGCCAATGATATTAACCTGGCGTTGGTCAACACTCGTGTTTCAATAGCGAATTTTGGCCACAAATCCCTGATCTCAAAAATAAAAGGAACTCTTTTTACCCTACTCACGACATAGCCGGAAACCCCCGTAAAGATCTGAGGTGAACAAGCAATTACAGCATCTATCTTACCCGCATGAAATCCTCCGAGAATGCTTGAGAACATGAAAGATATGAAACTAATGAATCTTGCTATATAATTCATGTGTATCCCCGGATACGTCCACGTCCGCATGATCTCAACGCCTTCCACGATCTCCTTGCTTAAAAACTTTCGTTTGAACCTATCATTCACCTTACCCGTTAGATAATTCACAGCACTGCTTATTATCGTGACCCTATGCCCCTTCTTGACAAGATGCCTTGCCAGCTCAAAGTGCCTGGTGCTGCCGGCTTCTTCCGGAGAAATAAAAACTTGATGAATGAATATTATATGCACAAAACGCCTCAGCTCAATAATACAAAAGTTTGAATACCGCCTTATACCCTAATGCTGCGTTCCGCTTCCACCAGTCTTTTTGATAATTTTCCCATTTATCGGCATATTTCCTAAAAACATCTTTCCCTGTCAGCCTGTACATTACTTCCAACTGCACAATATGAAGGTTGTGATAAAAACGACTGGCGACCATCTTAAGTTTTGTTCCTGATAGCTCATATAGTGACCAAAAACCCATGTCAAACTCATCTATATCGGTTTCCAGTGTCTTAACTCCCCGGCTGAACAACTTTTCGGCAATTTCATCCCCTGTTACAAGATAGTAGTCATATACCCCCCATAATGCCCAAATAAAACCATTCAGAATATGTGTCGGAGGAGATACTATGACCTCTTCGAACCAGATATTGCCCTTATCATCAATAAAATTTACTCCCCCTTCATCCATATTTTTTTCGAAAGAAAGAAATGCCCTTTTAGCGGCATCCAGATATTTCTCGTTCTTTGTCTCCTTGTAAGCCCTTACCAGAACGGATATCCCCTGCCCCTGCGCTAAAGCTGAATACCAGGGCGCCTTTAGGATCTCCCTGTATTCCCAGTCAAAATCATGCATCCACACTAAAATACCGAACGTATTTTCCCTGAGATTGTCCGCCAACCAATACGATATCTTCAAGAATTCATCCAAATAATGTTCATCTTTCTTTTGACAAAAAAGATTGTAATTCCCAAGGCCATACTGTGCTATAGCAATGGGATTGTACTGCTTTCCGACGTTCCCGCGATAATCCAACATCGGGATCCCTTGCTCGTCAAAAGGCCCCGGATAATCCGCTTTTTCCAAAAACTTCATATAATACTGGCCGACTTCCTTGCCGGGGAAAGTAAAGGCGTTAGCATTCAACTGCGGTGTCCCGTGCCAAAAAGTAAGATGGCTGTTCCCGCCTAATATATACGCGGATAATATTCTTTTAAAATATGCTATTCTACTCATTTTCAAGAAGGATACTTTTTTCCGTAATTTCTATGATCTCTTCTAAAGGAATAGGTGAAGCTTCACCCTTTCGGATGGCATTTATAAATCTCATTACTTCCTGCCTGTGCCCTTTATCCTGATTTATGGATCTTATCTGCTTAAAGCCCTCCCACCCGAAACCTTTTAGTTTTCTGAAATTATCTAATTGTAATATCTTGTTGTTGGAAAAAATTTCCAATCTTTCCTTGGGAAAGACCTTGTTCCCATTGGCAAAATAATGGATCGTCCCCATAGATCCGTTCTCAAATCCAAGAAAGATAGTTACCGTATCTGCAGATCTCTCTTGCAATCTAACGATACTCTGGCGTGTAATTCTGCTGTTTGCCAAAAATCTCAAAAGATCTATAAAATGGCACGCCTCGCCTATAATCCTGCCACCGCCTATATCCCTGTCTTGTACCCAGTGTTCTGATGGAATGTGCCCGGCGTTTACCATCATGGCCATTGACATAGGTCCCCTTGCCCCATCCAATAGTTCCTTTGATTTCACCACACTCGGCGCAAAACGACGATTAAATCCGATCATCAGTATCTGATTTTCGTCATTTTCTTCCAATTGGTCGTTATAAACTTTAACGATCTTTTCTAATTCTACAAGCGTTAAGGCCAGGGGTTTCTCCACGAAAACATGCTTGCCCGCTTTAAGCGCACTGATCACCAGTCCGGCATGACTATTATGACGCGTAGCAATGAAGACCGTGTTAATATCGGTATCTTTGAAAATATCTTCAGGATCGGTAGTTGTCTTCTCAAAATGAAATTTCTTCCCCAAATAAGTACCCGTCAATCCGCTTATTGAAGCGATCGTCTTCAATCTTGCTCCCGTACCTTTCAAAGCAGGAAGTAATATTCTGCCGGCAAAATTCCCAGCTCCTATAAAACCAATAACGGGATTTTTTTCAGTATAAGATGCGCCTTTAGTTCTTTCGATCAATCTAACAGACTTGCTTCCCTTGTCCGCTTCATATTCTGTTGCCTCTTTATAATCCAGAACGATCCCGAGATATGGCTCGATTTGACGTTCCATTAATTCGTACGCCTTAAGGGCTTCCTCAAAAGGAAATCTATGGCTGATCAGCGATTTAGGGTCCAATTTCCTATCTTTCATAAGTTGTAAAACCGCATCAAAATTACGTTTTTCCGTCCACCTGACAAAACCCAAAGGATAATCATTTCCTTTTTTCTCATACTCTGGATCATAACGGCCCGGGCCATAAGAACATGATACCTGAAAAAAGATCTCTTTTTCATAAAAGACCGACCTGTCAAGGTTTAATCCCGCGGTCCCTACGAGTATGACTCTTCCTCTTTTCCGGCACATGCGTGCGGCATCGTGAACGGGCTTATCGCTTTTTGTGGACGCCGTTATAATTACCGCGTCAGCTCCCTTTCCTTCCGTGATCGCTGAAACCGCGTTCACCGGATCTTGAAATTTAGAAAGGTCCAACACCTCTATGCCGAATTTTCGCGCAAGATCACACTTTCGTCCATCAATATCCATGCCTATAACAATACACCCGTTCGCTTGTAATAACTGCACGCATAGAAGCCCGATAAGCCCCAACCCCATCACTGCCACTGTTTCCCCGATAGTCGGACATGCGAGGCGTATGCCTTGTAACCCGATCGAAGAAATTACCGCAAACGCGGCGTCCTCAAAACACACTTCCTCGGGTATTCTGGCACACAGATTCTGAGGCACACACACAAATTCGGCATGCGACCCATTCGAAATAACACGATCCCCGACCTTGAAATCACGCACATTCCTTCCTACCGCTGTTACTATGCCTGCATTTGAACATCCTAAAGATAAAGGCCTTTCCAGTTTTTCAAAAACCGCATCCATGGTAGTCGAGAATCCGTCCGTCTTGATCTTCCGGATAACTTCTTTCACCCTATCAGGCTGTTGTTTTGCTTTTTCAACATAAGAAGCCTTGCCGAATTCAAGAAGCATGCGTTCAGTTCCCGAAGAGATAAGGCTCTTCCGGGTCCTTATAAGAAGACAGCCATCTTCCACTGACTGAACAGGCGTTTCTTCAAATCTGATCTTGCCTGTTTTGAGATTTTGCAGTATCTGTTTCATGTCAATAAACCTCTTCTTTTTTTAAACAAATATCCCGATTTAAATTACTTCCCTATTATTTATCACCTGGTGCGGCTCAGTTCGAGCCCGTACATATCTTGTGCTATTAAACGCGAATAATGCAAATAGGACAAAAACAAGCTCCAGGGTCCTTTCAGTATAAGCGGCCCGCGCAAAGTTCAAGGCCAGGCAGAGCACCAAAAGAGCTTGCCCGAAAAAAGCCCAAAGCGCTTCATTATAATGCTTTAGCCTGATATTTATGCCTCTGACCCTGTTAAACCATCTCCAGAAGATCAGGACATACAAGAGATAACCTATCCCCCCTATTGATCCATAAAAGTACAGATGTCCCGCGTAAAATCCATCACCGATAAAAAAGATACGCGGATATTCCGGCCCATATCCTATGACCGGGTGTTCTTTAAACGACTCCAATGATCTTTGATAATTTTGGATGCGTTCATCAAAAATGCTCTCCGTCTGTGTTCTTTTTAATGTCACTACTTGTCTGAGATAGTTGCCAAAACTCTCGGTAGGCGCCAACCAATAGGTGAATAAAAGAACGCCTGCCGCTAATAATGTAGCTATTATGAAAAATTTTATCTTTTTGCCTATGTTTATTTTTGCAAGAATGAACAGGAAAAATATGATCACGGACAGGAAAGCGCCTTTGGAAAAAGTCAAAACAAGAGCAATAAATGAACTGGCCGCAATGCATATAAGAAAAGACCTGCTTAGTTTTTCCCTGGCGATCCTGAAAAAAAGCAAGAATACCGACACACAAAGAGCTACGGCCATAAAATTAGACAGGTCGTGGACCAGTCCCATCGCGCCGACGCTTCGAATATTACTATGTAAAGCCAAAAATCTGTTTTGATAAATTAACATTACCGGGTTATATATGCTTGAACCTTTAAAAAAACCGACTATACCCAACAAAGCATGAAAGATAAAACCATACATAACATATTTCAAGACCTTGTCCGCGAATTCATCCGATCGTATGCTGTAAATCGAAAAAACGAACACCATCCACCACCTGAGAAATCCATAAAAATTAATAAACGTTTTCGCGCCTATTTGCGCTTCCGGGCGGAACGAATTGATGGCAATAGTTATACCGACAAGCGAAAAACACCATAATAATCCCTTGTTAAGAGCAGTATAATTTTTAGCGGAATAGACAAAGTATTTCCTGAAGTTGACTATAAATAAAAGAAGGATCAGTATATTATCTATCCTGAAAGACCTGTATGTAGAGTGAAAAGGAGGCGCGAAGAGTAAAAGCACAAGCCAGAAAAAATATATGTTCTCTTTCGTGAATCTTATCATCGTTCTCCTAAAAACTTACTACAAACATCCGCCACATAAGCGACCTTTATCTCCTGAATACATATAGGATTACCACATCCCCGGATATATCCCCTTCGATAACACGGCGCGCACTCCAATTCCAAATTTATTATTTCCTTCTCATCCGCGAATATACCTGTTTTGCCGGGATCGGTCGGGCCGTAAAGTCCGACAACCTTTGTTCCGACACTCGATGCCAGATGAGCCAAACCATTACAATTTGCCACAACAAGATCCATCTGCCCAAGAAGCGCGGCGCTTTGCATTATCGTATATTTCCCTACAAGATCAATACACCTGGTTTTTTCGTCAGTTGTTAAAATATCATTTATCTCCGATACTAAGGATCTTTCGTTAGAATCTCCAAAAATAAACACAAAGATATCAACATATTTATCCAAAAGTTCTTTAATCAATTGACCATATTTTTTTGCAGGCCATCTTTTATGACTCTCGACTTGACCGCTTCCGGGAGCGATCCCTACTTTTTCAACTGTTTTTACATTCCCACATAACTTTGATATCTCACTTCCGGCAAAATCATGATCTTCAGGGAATAATGGCAACCGGATCCTTTGGGGAGAATCGAACTTCTCACTATCCAAGAGCTCTAAAATATCCCACTGCCTGAGTACTTTATGTTTTTTAGACCCATTATTTCTTAATACCCGGTTATAGGGAAAAGACCATATCCCGCTGTCTTCGCCTACTTTTACCTTTGCGCGACAGAATAAAGATACAATTAACGCTTTTTTAGAGGACACCCCGGGGCATACTATCAAAATATCAAACCGCTCCTTCAAGAGGCCGATATAATATCTCCCCAAACCCCTGATACCTCCCTCAAAAATATCTTTTACCGCAAAAATTGAAGAATCCGAAAACACATGTTTCAATAAACTGCCGGTTGCCTCGGATTTTACTAAAAAGCTGAATTTGCTCTCAGGATGAAGCTCCCTCAACTTCATAAGCATGGGCAGTGACATTAAAACGTCCCCGATACCATGAGTATTAACAACATAGACCTTTTTATTGTTCCCGGCCTTTGTGAGATCAATGTACTCATTTATGTATCCTGATATCATCGTTTCTATATCAAAGTCTATCGAATGTTCTTTTGCGTTCTTGCCCATTGAAGTTATTTTCTTACTATCAAGACAAATGCTTTTCATCTCTTCGGCAAGCTGCTGTGATGAACCGGGTTTCACCAATATCCCGGTTTCATTATTCCTGACTATTTCTTTCACTGCTCCAACATCCGTCGCTATTACCGGACGACCCGCGGAAGCCGCCTGCATCAAAGATACCGGGGCCCCTTCCCTCAAAGAAGACAATACAATGCACTGCACTTTTCCCAAAAACCCGGGAATATCATCACGAAATCCTAAAAACTTTACTTGGTCATGAATTCCCAGTTCTTCGACTCTGGATTCTATAGACGCACGTTCCGGTCCATCACCCGCGATCAATAGATGAGGTTTTATCCCCCCGTCCTTGAGCGCTGCCATAGCTTCGAACAAATACTCGAATCCCTTTTCCCATTTCAGCTGCGATATGCATCCGAAAGTAAGATCCTTATCGTTCGTTCGACCCGGCGGAGGAACCAGATCCAGGTCTTTTAAATAAACACCGTTCCTTACCAGTTTTATATCTTCTACGGGGATATTAAGCTCTTTCGCCCATTGCCGCCTTCCGTGCTCGCTTATCTGCATCAGGCGTTCGGCCCTGCGATAAATGATCTTGTCCATCAGACGGAATACGGTTTTTCTGACCCTGGACACGTTATATTCAGAGATATTTGACGTTCGTGTTATTAAAGCCTTTACCCCGTAAAACGGGGCGATAACCGAAGCTATGAAATCGAACAAAACCGGACCCTGCACATGTAAAACATCGGGTCTGGTCTTTTTGAGCGACGAGCGCAAGGCCTTGACATAATTCAATCTGCCACTATGTACATACGGCAGATATATTATCTTACCCTTTTTATCCAGCTCTTCAAAAAGACCGTTAAGCCGCCCTTTCCCGTAATAAAATATATGTAACATGATATCCTGCCGGTCCCATTGCTTCGCGATCTCCCCGGCCCTATACTCCGTACCGTTAATACCGGCGTTCACACCCCCCACGGCATGTGAGACCCACATCATCACTTTGATCGCATTTTCAGACATTCCCTGTTCAGGCATTAACCCGTTATCTTTCAAGATCGTCATCATATTGCCGACCTGATCCGAAAGAACATACCGGCGCGCCTTTTCTCTGTTTTTATCCGACATCCTTCTTCTTAACGCTTTATCCTGATAGAGTTCGATCACAGAAGAAGTTATCTCCTCCGGATCTCCCGGCGGAACAATGATCCCGTTCTCCCCATTCACTACGACATTCGATACACCTCCCACATCACTTGCAACAATGGGAATACCTCGAGCCATCGCTTCTAATAACACTTTTGGAGTACCTTCCCATAATGAAGGAAGGACAAAAATATCAGCTTTATCATAACACGCATAAAGTTCTCTCCCATGCGGGATAAGTCCCTTATATTCCACGTATTTTTCGATGCCGGATTTTTTCGCATTAGTAAAAAGTTCATCCAGAATATCCCGCTCAGCCTTGCCGACCAATGTTAACCTGGCTTCCACTCCTCTATCTCTCAACTCATGAAGGCTTTTGATCAAAAAAGAAAGCCCTTTAGCCCGGGTGATCCTGGAAACACACAATAAGTTCAGCTCTTTTGAATCTGTAATAAATTTAGGCTCCCCAAGTATGTCTTCTTTTCGAAGGGATGAGCTTATCCAAAGAAAGCTTTTCCCGACATCTTTATATCGTTCCTTTAAAGTACGGCCTTGCAAAAATGAAATTTCTTTCGAAACGATCAAATTCTCCCAAAAAAGATAAAGTTTTATCCACGCTTTAAGCCCTTTTTTGACAAGACCTCTCGTCCTTGTAGAATATTTGTTTTTCAAGAACTGCCTCATATCGCTGGTCACTGAAACAAAATTCGGTATCCCGTACAAACGGCACCAGATCCATCCGGCGACACCGACCATATCAGGTAATCGTATATTAACGACCTCAGAACCTCGTATTCGAAACGCTATTTGCAAAAAGATCAGGGGAAATTTTAATAGAAGCCCGAGCTCATTTTCATACGTGGCCACCGGCTTGATCCTGATCTTATCAGAAGACATGACATATGAACCTTCCGGCGGATCCCCTCGATAAACCGGCACAATAAGGTCTGCCCCGGAAAAGTGGTTCGATAGTTCGCGTACATAATCACCGAACCCGCCGTATGTGTAATAACGTTCGCCGTCAAACCAGTGTTTTTTCAGAGAAACTATCGTTATTCTCATTTATTATCCTGTATTCAAACTTTTCAGCTTCACCTTGGTCATCATAAAAAGCGCCCTAAGAAACCATGGATTCCTTTTAATGACACTCTTCAATCGCCTTGCAGCTTTATTATACTGTCCGCTTGAATATAAATAACAGCCGCAAACATAATCGTAATATGAATCGGGGGACAACACTGCAAGTGTGTCCGTATCGACAAATTTAATATCCCTCAAGTTCATGTGCCCGGTTTTTATGGAGGGCGGCATTGGATCGTTACACTTCCCGGCCAGTCTGAAATGCCTGCTGATAGCATCATGACATCTTCTTTGCTGCCTGCGTTTTGTAAGCGTCAAAGAGGACCGGTTTATTCTGAATTTATAATGAATGTCCGGGATCATCTCGGCTGAATATTTCCTCAATACATTACTCAGCAAAAAATAATCCTGGCTATACATTATTCCTTCGTAATAGCCCCCCATCTCCGTCAAGACATCACGGCGAAACATTAGCGATCCATGAGTAAACCCCTGAAACTCTTTTCCCTCTCCCGATGATAGTATCCTTAGCACCGGTTTTTTGAACATAAGACTCTCACTTTTTTCATCTATGAACTCTGCCCCCACCGCACAGACGGCCGCTTCCGGGTTATTTTCCAACGCGTTGACCTGAGATCTGAGCCTGTCCGGCAGTGATATATCGTCAGCATCCTGCCTGGCGAGGTATTTCCCTTTCGCTAAAGAAATGGCCTTGTTCAATGATCTCGTGAGCCCTTGGTTCTCCTGCCAGAAAACTTTCAATTTCACGGAATCCAAAGAATCCAGGATGTCGGAGGTCCTGTCCGTTGACCCATCATTGACCACGATTATCTCGTAATCCTGGAATGTCTGGCCGTAAATGCTTTTAATAGCGTCTTTTATGTAACGTTCGCCATTATAAACACAT
>Ga0180431_10003539_pt1 | contig 20059 bp, 16 predicted proteins | sample SS_ome_11_FD_132459 | JGI IMG/M metagenome (GOLD analysis project Ga0180431, IMG submission 132459) | Hypersaline lake sediment archaeal communities from the Salton Sea, California, USA - SS_1_MS_1 metaG | ecosystem: Environmental > Aquatic > Non-marine Saline and Alkaline > Hypersaline >... | reverse complement strand
GCGAGGTGCCCGAGGCGCTGACCCAGCGGTTCGACGGACCGTGGGGAACCGACGCCCTGCTGGGGCTGATGTGCTCCGCTGCGGGCACCCCGCAACCGGAGGTGCACCTGCTCGTCGACGGTGCCGGCTCCTACAGCACCGGCCGGGGCCCGACACCGTTTCGCTGGTCACTGGCCGCCGGCCCGGCCGAGCCGGCGACCGTCGCGGCGTTCTGCAACACCGTGCGCACTCCCGGCGGGGGGTCGCACCTGACGGCGGCAGTGAAGGGCCTCACCGAGGCGCTGGCCGAGAAGGCCTCGCGGCTTAGGGATCTCGGTCTGGCCAAGGGCGAGGACGGCCCCGAACCGCAGGACTTCGCCGCGGTGACCGCGCTGGCCGTCGACACCCGGGCCCCCGACGTCGCATGGGACTCTCAGGCCAAGACCACGGTGTCGTCGCGGTCGCTGAATGTGGCGATGGCCCCGGAGGTGGCGCGGGCGGTCACGGTGTGGGCCGCCCTGCCCGTCAACGCGCCGATGATCTCCACCTGGTCGAAGCTGGCGCTGGAGTCCGCGCGGGCCAGGCGCAGCGCCGAGGGCGCCAAGGAACGTGCCCGCGCCGCGTCAAAGGGCAAGGGACTGGGCACCAACCTCTCGCTGCCGCCGAAGCTGTTGCCCAGCAAGGAGAGCGGCCGCGGCAGCGGCGCGGAGTTGTTCATCTGCGAGGGCGACTCCGCGCTGGGCACCGTCAAGGCCGCCCGCGACGCCACCTTCCAGGCCGCGTTCCCACTGAAGGGTAAGCCGCCCAACACCTTCGGCTGGACTGTCCCAAAGGCACGCACCAAGGAGGAGTTCGATGCCATCGAGCGCATCCTGGGATGCGGGGTGCGCGATCACTGCGATCCGGAGAAGTGCCGCTATGACCGGATCCTGTTCGCCTCCGACGCCGACCCCGACGGCGGCAACATCAACTCCAGCCTGATCTCAATGTTCCTCGACTTCTACCGACCGCTGGTCGAGGCGGGCATGGTCTTCGTTACGCTGCCGCCACTGTTCGTCGTCTATGACCCCGAGACCCGCATCTACTGCCAGGACGAGGCCGAACGCGACGCCGCCGTAGCGCAGTTGCGCGCCACCTCCAAACGCAAGGTGGAGGTGCAGCGCAACAAGGGCCTCGGTGAGATGAACGCCGACGACTTCTGGGCCACCGTGCTGGATCCGTCCCAGCGCACCGTCTACCGCATCAGCCCCGACGACTCGGCGCAGGCACTGCACCACACCCTCTTCGGCGGGCCGCCGGAGGGCCGCCGCGACTGGATGGCCGCGGCCGCCGCCCGCATCGACACCGCCGCGCTCGACCTCAGCTAAGGAGCCACCGACGTGACCGTCGTAGAGCAGAACCCCGACCTGATCCACGACCTGACCGCCGACGACTACTGGGACCGCTACCAACTGCAGTTCGCCCTGTACTCGGTGTCGGACCGGGCGATCCCGAGCGCCTACGACGGCCTCAAGCCCGGACAGCGCCGGCTCCTCTACCAGATGCACGACTCGAAACTGTTGCCCGGCAACAAGCCCCAGAAGTCCTCCAAGGTGTGCTCGGCGGTGACCGGCAACCTGCATCCGCACGGCGGAACGTCGATGTACGGGGCGGCCGCACTGCTGGCCGCGGACTTCCAGCGGGTCAAGATCATCGACGGCCAGGGGGCGTTCCCCCGCATCCAGGGCGACATCCCCGCCGCCGACCGCTACACCGAGATGCGGCTCTCCCCCGCCGGTGCAGCGCTGACCGCCGAACTCGACGACCACGCCGTGCAGATGGTGGAAACCTTCGACGGCGAATGGATCGAACCGGTGGTGCTGCCCGCCCAGTTCCCGGTGCTGCTGTGCAACGGCGCCATCGGCATCGCCGAGGGCTGGGCGACCAAGATTCCCGCCCACAACCCGCGCCAGGTGATGGCCGCCTGCCGGGCGCTGCTCAAGAGGCCGAAACTCTCCGACGACAAGCTGATGGAACTGCTGCCCGGCCCGGACTGGGGCAGCGGCGGATCGGTGGTCGGGTCAGCGGGCCTGCGCGACTACATCACCACCGGCCGCGGGTCGTTCACCGTGCGGGGGAAGCTCGACGTCGAGGGGCGCACCGTGGTGATCACGGAGTTGCCGCCCGGTGTGGCCAGTTCGACGGTGCAGGAACGGATCCGCTCGCTGATCGACGGCGGCGACCTGCCGGGGGTGGCCGACATGGCCGACCTGACCGACCGCCGCAACGGCCTGCGGATCGTGGTCACCGCCAAGCGCGGCCACGACCCCGAACAGCTGCGTACCTCGCTGCTGGCGCTGACCCCGTTGGAGGGTACGTTCGCCGCGAGCCTGGTCGCCTTGGACGCCGACCGGGTGCCCCGCTGGTGGTCAGTGCGTGAGCTCATCGCCGCGTTCCTGTCGCTGCGCGACTCGGTGGTGGTCCACCGCAGCGAGCACCGGCTCGAAAAAGTCACCGCCCGAAGGCATCTGGTGGCCGGCCTGCTCAAGGTCCACATCGACATCGACGCCGCGGTCGCCCTCATCCGCGCCTCGGACACCGTCGACGAGGCCCGCGCAGGCCTGTGCACCAAGTTCAAAATCGACGAGACCCAGGCCGACTATGTGCTTGCGTTGCAGTTGCGTCGGCTGACCCGCCTGGACGTGATCGAACTGCGAGCCGAGGCCGAGAAACTCGACGCGGAGTTCGAGCAGCTGACCGAACTCGTCGCCTCTCCGGATGCCCGGCGCAAGGTGATCGACGCCGAACTCAAGCAGACCGCGAAGCTGTTCGATGCCCCGGTGTTCGACCGGCGCACGGTTCTGGATGTCGACGCCACCCCGGTGGGCGGGGCGGGCGGCGAGGACGGCCCGCGCGAGCGCAAGCCGAACCCGAACTGGCGCCTCGATGATCGCGGGGTGCTCTCCGACAGCCACGGCGAACTGCTCTCCGGCGGTCTCGGCTGGGCGGCCTGGACCGACGGGCGGATCAAGTTCTTCGCCGGCGCGGGTCTGCCGACGAAGATCCGCGACATGCCCGTCGCCCCCGACATCGCCGGGTTGCTGGCCTCCGGAGTCCTCCCCGACGGCGGGCACCTGGCGCTGGTGACCCGCGCCGGCAAGGTGCTGCGCATCGACCCGTCGGCGGTCAACCCGCAAGGCGCGGCGGGCAACGGGGTGGCCGGCATCCGTTTGGCCGACGGCGACGACGCGGTGATCGCCGCGCTGCCGATTACCGGGGCCGAGACCGAGGCGCTGCTGTCGGAGTCGGAGAAAGGCTGGAAGGTGACCGCCTGCAGCGACATCCCGGTCAAGGGCCGCGGCGGCGGCGGGGTCGGTTTCCACCCCTTCGTCGGCGGCGAGCGCATGCTGCTGTCGGTGAGCGTCTCCCCCACCGGGTTCACCCGCAACGGCAGGCGGGTACGGGCCGAGGCACGGGCCAAGGCTACGGTGAAGAGCGCGGCCACCGGGATCGTCCCCGCGGAGCAATAACGGTCGAGCTTGATCCGGAGCGGCCCGGGCCGGCGGACTCCCGATTCCAGGCCCGGCGCACGTATCTGGTGTGGATTCCGGGGCTGTGGCTCGCCGGCCTGGTGGTCGTCGGGTTCTCCAGCCTGCGAGCAGCGGGCACGGGTCCGGCGAGCGGGTCCGAGCGGATCATCGACGGCGCGATGGCGGCGATCTGCCAGGATTTCGCCGCCGTCAGCGCACACCGTCTCCTTCTCGGCAGACAGCCATCATCGAACCTCGGACGGTTCAGTGGGGATCACCGTCGGGGTGTTCTCCTGCACCACCCTTCCCGGCGACAGCGTGGAATGCAGCCCCCACCGGAAAATTCCGTTTCGCGGACGCCGTGCTTGCCGCAAAAACTAGCTGAGCCGGTGACCGTCAAAAAACCGGTGATGTGTCACAGGGCAGCAGCACGGCGCTTCACGCAATCACAGTGCAGCCAGTACAGCGCGTAAACGCGCTGCCAGGCCGGCGGAGCCGCCGTCGTAAAGCGGTCCGGTGCTGTCGGCCAACAGCATCCGCAGCCTAGCGATGCCGCGCGGGTCGACCGGACGCTGGGAACGCAGCAATTCAGTGATGCGCTCGATCTCCGGGCCGCATTTGGCGACCTGATCGGAGTGAATCGGGAACGGGCGATTGACGCCAGGCCGGGCGCCGGCGGCCGCCTCGACGGTGCGGGTCAGGCTGTTGGCAAGCGAACGGCGTTGCTTCGCCGAGGTCAGTCGTGCCACGTGCACGGCCAATGGGGTCCCGGGGACGACGGCGGCGCCGGATTCGACTTCGCGGTCCAGCCTCGAAGCGAACAGACGTGCCCGCAGCCGAGCCGCCAGAGTCGGGTGGCCCATGTCCTGCTCCAGGGCCGCGATGTCAAAGCCGCCACCCACAGCGATGTGCTGGTTGACGTCCTGTTGGAACTGATTCTGCCGCATGGGCTCTACCTCCTCCCGGGATGACCATCTGTCATGACCCGTTCTTCCGCGCCCGACGGTAGGCGGCCCAATCATGAAGAGTCAACATGGTTTACCAATCAGCAACCATTTCGGTGGGGTGATCCTGCCGACACTGAGGGAGGGAACCGTGCGCCAGGTCACTCAACAACGAAAGCAGCCCCGCACCCGGAACCCTCCTGGGCCAGCGATTCAGTGATTACCTCTAGAGCCCACTTAGAGGGCGTGGTAGCCGCGAGGACCGGGAACGCGGCGACACCTCCGATAGACGAGACCTGGATGATGTGGCCGGTGCACTGCTCGCGCAGGACCGGAAGCACGGCGTGCGTGACGCGGAAGACGCCGAACAGGTTGACCTCGAGCTGATCGCGGCGATGCTGCCGCGACAGCAGGGACACCTCAAAGGCGAGCGTTCCTGTCGGAGGCCACTCCATGTCCTGCACATGTCCGGCACGGGCTCGTGTCTGCGCTGGTCAATAAGTCGGGCTGACAGGATTTGAACCTGCGACCACTTGACCCCCAGTCAAGTGCGCTACCAAACTGCGCCACAGCCCGTTGCCCGGCGCGTACCACGCCCGGCAGGTCGAAAGCGTACCGCAGAGGCACCCGCGACCGAACCGGGCCGCCTACACGCCGAGCAGTCGGTAAAGGCCCACCAGTCCTACGACCACGATGGCAGCCCGCAGCGCGGCCGGCGACAGTCGCCGGCCGTAGTGCGCCCCCAGCCATCCCCCGACGAGAGACCCGGCGGCGATGAGCCCGGCGACCCGCCAGTCGATCCGGTCGAAGGCAACCAGCGTGTAGCTTGCGGCCGCGACGATGTTCACCAGCAGCGCCAGCAGGTTCTTGGCCGCATTCATCCGCTGCAGATCTTCCGGCAGCAGTGCACCCATCACCCCCATGAGCAAAATGCCCTGAGCGGCAGTGAAATAGCCCCCGTAGATTCCTACGGCGAAGGTGCCGAACACCAGTGCCGCCATCCTCAGCGCCGAGACGTGCTCGCCCCCTCGGCCTGCCGCCTCAGCCCGCCGCCGTGCGAACGCCTGAATCCGGGGACCGAGTAGGACGAGGCCGAGTGCCAGCACCAGGAGAACCGGAACAACCTGAGCGAAAACCCGCTCCGGGAGATGCAGCAGCAGGTACGCCCCGATCACCGCACCGACCGCCGAGGCCGGGATCTGCCAGCGGAGCCGGCGCCACTGCCCGGCCAACTCCGCGCGATACCCCCAGGTGCCCGACACTCCCCCGGCCACCAGCCCCACCGCGTTGGACATCGTCGCCGTCACCGGCGGATAGCCGAGCGCCACCAGGGTCGGAAAGGTGATGAGGGTGCCCGAACCCACCAGCGAGTTGATGGCGCCGGCAGCCATTCCCGCCAGCGCGATCACGATCATGGAGGCGGCGGACACCCCGGAACCCTAACCAGGCGCGTTTCCGGCCCGCCCGACTTGTCATACCCCCCCGATAAGCTTTCGAACATGAGTTCGATACCCTCCGGAGCGGCTGACGCGATTTCCGCGGTCGACGACGCCATCGCGGCGCTGGGCTCTGTGGCCTGGGACACGCTGCCGATCGGCCAGCTGTGCGCCGTGATCGAGCGGGTCGAGACCACCCGCCGCCGGGCGACCGTGATCGCCCACGATCTGGCCCGGTCCCTGGACCGGTGCAGCGAGGCCGAACTCGGCGGGCCGAGCTTCAAACTTCTCGCCGACGTGGCCCGGCTCAGCCCCAAAGAGGCCCGCCGCCGCATCCGCGATGCCGAACAACTCGCCCCGCGTACCAGCCTCACCGGCCAGCCCCTGCCCCCCGCCCTACCCGCCACCGCCGCGGCCTGGAACTCCGGCACTCTGGACCCCGAGCACCTGCGCGCCATCCAGTCATTCCTGCGCGAACTGCCCATCGACCTGCACCCCGCTGAAGTCGAGAAGGCCGAAACCTTCCTCGCCGACAAGGCCGCCGAGCTGCGCCCCGACCAACTCGAAGTCCTCGCCGACCGACTCGCCCTGCCCCTCAACCCCGATGGGGTGTTCTCCGACGCCGACCGCGCCGCCAAGCGCGGGTTCACCTGGTGCGGCCGTCAACGCCGCGACGGGATGAGCGTGGGCAGACTCACCGCCACGCCGGAACTCCGGGCGACCATCGACGCTCTGCTGGCCAAATTCGCCGCCCCGGGGATGTGCAATCCCGACGACCAGACCCCCACGGTCAACAGCGAACCGAATCAACAGGTTGCCGACCGCGACGCCCGCGGGTAGGCCCAGCGCCAACACGACGCGCTGGCCGCCATCCTGCGCGCCCAGCTCGGTGATCCCAAACTGGGCCAGCACAACGGGCTCCCGGTCACCATCGTCGTCTCAGCGACCCTCGAACAACTCCAGACCGGTGCCGGCGTCGCCGTCACCGGCGGCGGCAGCCTGCTCCCGATGTCAGACCTGATCCGGATGGCCTCGCACGCCTGGCACTACCTGTGCGTGTACGACACCCACACCGCCCGACCGCTCTATCTGGGCCGCAGCAAGCGCATTGCCACCGCCGACCAACGCATCGTGCTGCACAACAGAGACCGCGGCTGCACAGCCCCCGGCTGCCACATCCCCGGCTACCTCACCGAGGTCCACCATGTCACCGAATGGGCCACCGGCGGACTGACCAACGTCGACGAACTCACCTTCGCCTGCAAGACCGACCACCGGAAACTCACCACCGGCGGCTGGACCACCCGAAAACTTCAGACCGGAGCAACCGAATGGATACCTCCACCCCACCTACCCCTCAAAGCCGGCACCAACGGCTTCCACCACCCCGAACGACTCCTGTCCGACACGGCCGATCAGTGCGACAGCACGTCGACGTCGTAAATGCGCCGCAACTGCCGATCGGTCACCGCCCCCGGAACACTCGCCATGACGACGTCGCGCGCCCGACGCGCCCAGCGCCAGCGCATGTTGACCAACTGGTTCATGCGCCACGAGGTGTTGACCACGAAGGTGGCCTTTCGGATTCGGCGCCGCTCGTAGCGGTGCAGTGCGTCAACCGCACCGTCGGGGTCAACGCCGGTGAGGCAATCGGCAACCACCACAGCGTCTTCGATCGCCTGATTGGCCCCCTGCCCCAGGTTGGGTGTCGTCGCGTGTGCGGCGTCACCGAGCAGGGCGATCCGCCCGCGCACATAGCTCTTCAGCGGAGGCAGGTCGAAGAGGTCGGAGCGGATCAGCCGCTCCGGCGCTGTCGCATCGACGATCTGACGCACGATGGCCGGAAAGGACGAGACACGTTGCAGCAGTTCGGCCTTGGCCCGGCCGGGAGTGTCATGCCGTCCCGGCTCGGCCAGCGCGGTGACGTAGAAGTAAACCTCGTCGTCGGCGGTCTGGGAGAAACCCGCCCGCAGCCCGGGTTCGTCGGCCCACAGTTCGGTGCCCCGGTCCGCCCAATGACCCCCGAGGCGCGTCGGCGTGAGACCTCGCCAGCAGGTCTGGCCCGAGTAGCGCAGCGCCATGGCGCCGAACAACCCGGTCCGGACCACCGAGTGGATTCCATCGGCACCGATCAGCAGATCGGCATCAGCGTGGCTGCCGTCATCGAAGTGCGCCCTGACAACCGGATCCACCTCGGTCACCCGAGTCGACCTCCGGCCGAGCACGACGGTGCCGGGCTCAAGAGCAGCGTGCAGGACCGCGTGCAGACGCGGCCGGCTGATGGCAAGGGTGTGGGGGTGCCGGTAGCGATCGGCGAAGTCGTCACCGACGACGCGACTCAGGGTCCGCCCGGCCGCGTTGACAGCGAGGAATTCGCGCATCAGCCGTCCTGCCGCGATCACCTCTTCGGCCAGGCTCGGGTCGATCCAGCGCAGCGATGCCAGACCGTTGGGCGCCAACCAGATTCCGGCACCCACCGGAGCGATCTCCGGTGCGGCTTCGTAGACGGTGACCTCGTGACCATCCCGTTGCAGCGCCACCGCGGTCAGCCCCCCGATGCCCGCGCCGATGACGCTGACCCGCATCGGCTCTCAGTCGATGCGCAGGTAGTAGGACACCGTTCTCGGCGCAACCCGGTTGCCGCCGAACCAACCGCTGACCCGGGCCGCCGTCCAGACGTTGGGGATCAGGCCTTCCGGGTAGGCCTTGAAGACCGTCTGGTCGCCGTAGGTCAGCGTGACGCCGGTGTAGTCGACCAGGTAGTCGAACGTCTCGCCGGCGGGCACCGAGATGATGTCCGGCGGCTTCGGCAGAATCCGCACCTTGTCGACGTTGTAGAACGGCGCGATCTCGAACTCTTCAGTCGTGAGGTTGTAGCGCCAGCCGACCATCGCCGAATCGCGGTCCGGCTCCAGCGGAGTGAAGGCGATGCCGGTGAACTTGTTCCAGTCGAACTGATCGGAGTCCTTGAGGTCGTAGGTGGTGTCGCTGGTGAAGGTCCCGGTGCCGGTGACCTCCCTGATGAAGAACCCGAAGCTGTTCGGGATCGCGAAGTGGGTTCCCTTGTAGATGGTGATCAGCCGCCCGCGCGGGTCGGTCGGGCAGAACAGGTCGAGCAGGCCCTCCAGCAGGGAAGGCCCAGCCGCCGAGGCGGTGGGCGCCTCCGGCGTGGGTGCCGCGGCGACGACCGCCGACGACGGGGCCCGCACCAGGCGCGCGAGGACGTTCCCGCGCTGAGCTGCCGGGCGAGGCGCAGGTCCGGTGGCGGTATCGAGCACCGACGCGGCGGCATTCGGTGGTGCGGCCGGGGCTGCGACGGCGTCCGTCTCCGGCCTTAGCGAACCGGCGACCACCCGCTTGGCGGCGGGCACACCACCGGACACCGCTGGAAGGGTGCGAGTTGGGATCGTTCCGGAGTCGCCGGCGCCCGCCCTGTCGGTGCCGGAGCCAGCGGATTCGGGCTTGACCGCCGCCGTTCGGCGGGTGACCGCCGCGCGCGGGCCGGCGGCCGGTCCGGATCGGACGGCCGCAGCGGCATCGGCTGCACCGGAGCGTCCTCCCGGGCCCGGGGTTTCGGAGGCGTCGGCCGATGCCGGGGCGGCCAGGCCGGTCAGCAGTGCGGCCCCGAAGCCCAGCGCCAGCGTCAATCCGGTGGCCCTGCCCGCGGTCAGCGCCGTCCCGGCCGTCATCACGTGCTGCTGCCGGTTGCTCACGACTGGCAGCTTAACGGTCACGGATTTGGCATCAGGCTTGCTCGCGGGTATTTTCCATCGCGGCCCGGATCAGCCGAGAGAGCAGAGCATGCCCACCCGTTACAGGACTCGTCACACCTCGGCCCGTCTGCATCGCGCCGGGCGGGTCCACCGCGTGCTTCGCCCGCAGGCCGGTCAATGTTTCGAGATCGTCCTGACCCCGGGAACGGGCCGGTGGACGATCCAGGTGCCCGAGATCGGCGAGACCACCGAGGCCACTTCCCGCGCCGCAGTCGAATTGGCTGCCCGCGAGTGCATCGCCGGGGCAACCGGCATCCCGATCGGCTACATCTCGGTGTGGACGCGGGACTGAGCTCGCCCGCCGTCTACGCGCCGGTCGCGACCGCCCGCTCCGCTTCGGAACTCCACTGCGACCACGAACCCGGGAACAGCGCAGCGTCGGTCCCCAGCGTCTGCAGTGCGGCGATGACGACCGAAGCGGTGACCCCGGACCCGCAGTAGACGCACAGGCCGTCCGGCACCGGACCGAACACCGCCGCCAGTTCACCCCGGGGCAGGAAAGTGCCGTCGGCGGCCAGCACCGCAGTGCTCGGCAGGTTGCGGGCACCGGGGATGTGCCCGGCGATCCGGTCCACCGGTTCGACATCGCCGCGGAAGCGGGCCGGCGCCCGGGCGTCCAGCACGGTCCCCGCCGGCGCACCGGCCACCTCCTCGGCGCTGCGGGCCGGGCACGCCCCCGCGTACAGGTCGTCGTGGGTGACGGTCACATCCCCGGGCAGGGGGTCCACCGTTCCTTGATCCAGGTCTCCGCCGGCGGCTATCCAGGCCCCGAGTCCGCCGTCGAGAATCCGCACGCCGGGAATCCCCGCCGCGGTCAGCACCCACCACGCCCGCGCCGAGCCGGCCCGATTCCAGTCGTCGTAGACCACCACCGGCCGGTCCCGGCGCAATCCCCACCGGCGCGCAGCGGCCTGGACGGCGGCACCCGACGGCAGCGGGTGCCGGCCCCGCCCGATGACGCCGTGATCGCTGAGTTCGTCCTCCAGTGAGACGTAGACCGCGCCCGGAAGGTGGCCCGCCAGGTAGTCCGGCCGGCCATCGGGCTCATCGAGTCGCCAGCGCACGTCCAGGACCGCCGGGCGATCCGCACTGTTCAGCAAGCCGATCAATTCGGGGGCGCCGATCAGCACCCGCTCGCGGTCGTTCATCGAGCTAGGGCCGCGCCGGCGGGTTCAGCGGAATCGGTGTGAGGTGGTCGAGGAACCACTCCCGGGCCAGTGCGGCGACCTGTTCGAGGGTGCCGGGTTCCTCGAACAGGTGCGTTGCGCCGGGGACCACCGCGATCCTGGCCTCGGCGGTCATGGCCGCCGCGGCCTGCCGGTTCAACTCGAGCACCGCTTCGTCGCGGCCTCCGACGATCAGCAGGGTGGGCGCTGTGACGTCCGCCAGCGACTCGCCGGCCAGGTCCGGCCGTCCACCGCGGGACACCACGGCGACGATGTCCACCGCCGGGTCCGCCGCCGCGCACAGGGCGGCACCGGCTCCGGTGCTGGCCCCGAAGTAGCCGACCGGAAGACCGGCCGCGTCGTCTGCGGTGCGCAGCCACCGGGTGACGTCCACCAGACGGCGGGCCAGCAGGTCGATGTCGAAGACATTGGCCCGGTCGCGCTCCTCGGCCGGTGTCAGCAGGTCGAACAGCAGCGTCGCCAGACCCGCCGATTCCAACTCGTGAGCGACGTAACGGTTGCGGGGACTGTGCCGGCTGCTGCCGCTGCCGTGGGCGAACACCACGATGCCGCGCGGCTGCTGCGGAACGGTCAGGTGCCCGGCCACGGTGGCGCCGGCCGCCTGAACGAGGACCTCGTCGTCGCGAAGCGGATTGCCGGTCGTCTCAGCGGACATTCGCGCCTCCCCTGGTTCAGGTGCCGAAGTCGATCTGGGCGGCCGGGTTGGCGACCGCGGTGACCATCCCGATCCCGATCGGGCCGCGGTCGTCGAACAAGGTCGCTCCCCCCGCCGAGATACCCTCAGAGCACCAGTGCGAATCAGCCTGTACCCCAATGTAGTCCCCGACCGGAAGACGCGACAGCGCCACGGTGAGGTCACCGTTGATGTAGCCGATGCCCTCGGTCCCGAGGTTGGTGACCAGGCTGGTGGCCTCGGCCGCGACGACAGCGCGCACGAACGGGCCGGCCTCCTCGCCGGCGACGACCTCGCCGGTGCGGTGGTACACCCGCTTGCGGGAGACGTTCTGGTGCTCGGCGCCGGAGTGGCTCCACCCCGCCTCGTCGCTGCCAACCAGGTAGACGGGACCGTCCACCCCGGACGGCGCGGAAAAGAACGCCCCGGCGGCCCACTCCCGCCCCGGGGGCGGCGCCGAGCGGCGGTACTGGACCATCGTCGCCCTCGCCACCACGACCCCCTCCTGGAGGATTTCGCATTCGGAGTTGCGGACCCGGCGGCCGTCCCGGACCAGTCGCGTTCGCACCTCGGTGGGAACCCTGCGCGCGGCCCTGAACAGATCCGCCGTCAGCCGGGCGGGCAGGAAACCGTCGGCCCGATACTCCCGCTCGAGAGAGCGTGCGGCCAGGCCCACCACGGCGGGTCCGTTGAGCAGGCCGGCGCCCCAGCGGCTCAGTGCGAACTCGGTCGGCTCGAAGACGCCGTTCCGTTCGGTGAAGAAGTGCGCGGCGGCCCGGAACACCCCGGAATCCTCGCACAGTTCCTTAGCCGACATAATCAACGGCGGGGTCACGGTGAAGGGGTGCGCGGTGCCGGATGTCGAGGCGAGTGCGGCAACCCCGGGCGGACACCGCGACCCGGCGTCGCAGGGCCGGCTGGTCGCGACGCTGAGCATCGTGGCGCTGACCGTGGCCGTCCTGCAGACCGGTGTGGTCCCGGTCCTGGGCGTGATCGCCCGCCAGCTGGACGCCGCGCCGGTCGACGTCAGCTGGGCGGTGACGGCCAACCTGCTCGCGGCCGCTGCCAGCACACCGCTGATCGGGCGCCTGGCCGATCTGCACACCCGCAAACGGGTGCTGCTGGCGGTGCTGGCGGTGGTGCTCGCTGGATCGGTGCTGGCCGCAACGACCTCTTCGCTGCCCCTGCTGATCGCGGCGCGGGTGCTGCAGGGCGCCTCGTTCTCGCTGTACCCGATCGGGATCTCGATCCTTCGCGAGGAGCTCCCGCCGGAGCGGCTGATGGGCGCGATGGCGGTGATCTCCGGCGTGCTCGGCTTCGGCGGTGGGATGGGGCTGGTGGTCACCGGACTGCTGATGCGCGGCGACGCCGACTATCGGCGGGTGTTCTGGTTCACCACGGCGTTCTGTCTGCTGGTGATCCTGACCGTCGCGGTGGCCGTGCCGCTGCGTCCGCGCACCTCGACGGGGACGGTCGACTGGCCGGGCGCGGCCGGCCTGGCGGCTGGTCTGTCGCTGGCTCTGCTGGCCATCACCCAGGGCAACACCTGGGGCTGGGCCTCGCCGCGCACGGTGGGCAGCGCACTGGCCGGAACCACGGCACTGGGATTGTGGTGGTGGTGGGAGCGCCGGGCACATCAGCCGCTGGTGTCCATCAGCATGCTGGGCCGGCGCCCGATTCTGCTGACCAATATCGCCACCGTCTCGGTGGGCATGGGCCTGTACTTCGGGTTCCTCGGCCTGACCGGGCTGGTGCAGGCTCCCACCGAGAGCGGCTACGGATTCGGGGCCAGTGTGCTCGAGGCCAGTGTGGTGTTCCTGCTCCCCGGCGCGCTGGCCGGCTTCCTCACCGCGCTGGCCAGTGGCCGCTACATCAACCGGTTCGGGGCTCGGCGGGTTCTGGTGGCCGGCTCCGCGGTCGGGGTGGCCGGCTTCGCGCTGCTGGCGGCCGCCCACGCCACACCCTGGCAGGTGATCGCCGCCGGTGTGCTGATCAACGCCTACATCAGCCTGGCCTACGGCGCGCTGCCCGCCTTGGTGGTCGGAGAGGTCGAGGCCGGCGAGACCGCGGTCGCCACGTCGATGAACGCCATCGCCCGGACGGTGGGCGCCTCCACCGCGGCGGCGGTCGTGGCGGTGCTGCTGAGCCGCAACGGCGCCGGCTACCCGCCGGAGAGCAGCTTCACGATCCTGTTCGCCCTCGGGGCGGCCACCGGCGCGGCCGCCATGCTGCTGATCGCCGCCAGCAGACCCCGGTTGCGCCGAGTCGAGTCGGTCGAGGAGATCTCGGAGTCCCGCGCGATGAGCCACGAGTGGGGGTAAGCATGGACGGCATGGCGGGAACCACCGACCGGTTCGACGAGACGGTCGACGTCGTCGTCGCCGGTTCCGGCGGCGGCATCACCGGCGCCTACACCGCCGCCCGTGAGGGCCTGTCAGTGGCGCTGCTGGAGGCCACCGGCAAGTTCGGCGGAACCACCGCCTATTCGGGGGGCGGCGGAATGTGGTTCCCCTGCAACGCCGTTCTGCGCCGGGCGGGCTGCGACGACACCTTCGATCGGGCGTGGACCTATTTCCACGCCGTAGTCGGCGACCGCACGCCCCGCGACCTGCAGGAGGCCTACGTCCGCGGCGGGGCCGCCCTGATCGACTATCTGGAAGAGGATGACAACTTCGAGTTCGCCGTGCTGCCCTGGCCGGATTACTTCGGGTCGGCTCCGCAGGCCCGGACCGACGGTTTGCGCCACATCGTGGCGGCCCCCTTGCCGGCCCGGCTACTCGGCGACTCGGCCGCCCTGGTGCGGGGCCCGCTGGACAATGACCGGTACGGAACACCGGCACCGGACCTGCTGGTCGGCGGGCGGGCGCTGATCGGGCGATTCCTGGCCGCGCTGAACGCCTTCCCCGCCGCGCGCCTGCACCGCGACACCGAGGTGGTCGACCTGATCGTCGCCGGCGACCGGGTGGCCGGGGTGGTGGCCCGTCGTGGCGCGGAAACGGTGCGGATCGGCGCCCGTCGGGGTGTGCTGCTCGCGGCGGGCGGTTTCGAGCGAAACGAGGCGCTGCGCGGACGATTCGGTGTTCCCGGCCGCGTTCAGGACAGCATGGGCGCACCGGGCAATCGCGGCGCCGCCCTGCAGGCCGCGCTGCGTGTGGGCGCCGACACCGACCTGATGGACCAGGCATGGTGGTCACCGGGGCTGATTCATCCCGACGGCGGGGCGGCCTTCGCGCTCTGGTTCACCGGCGGGCTGTTCGTCAACGGGGAGGGCCGGCGTTTCGTCAACGAGTCCGGACCCTATGACCGGGTCGGGCGCACGATCCTCGCCGAGATGGGAGCCGGGCGCCTGCGGCAGCCGTTCTGGATGGTCTACGACGACCGGCGGGGCGTGGCGCCCCCGGTCCGGGCGACCAATGTCTCGCTGGACGACCCTGAGCGCTACCGGGCCGCCGGGCTGTGGCGCAGCGCCGACACCCTCGAGGATCTCGCCGGGCTGATCGGGGTGCCGCCGGGCGCCTTGACCGCCACCGTCTCCCGGTTCAACGCCATGGCGGCCGCCGGCGCCGACGCCGACTTCGGCCGCGGCGAGGAGGCCTACGACCGGGCGCTGGCGCAGGGCAGGCCCGCGTTGGTGCCCCTGGAATCCCCGCCCTTCCACGCGGCCGCGTTCGGGCTGTCCGACCTGGGCACCAAGGGCGGCCTGCGCACCGACGCCCGCGCCCGGGTGCTCGACACCGCCGGGGCACCGATCCCGGGCCTGTACGCGGCGGGCAACACCATGGCCGCGGTCAGCGGCACGACCTACCCCGGCGGCGGCAACCCGATCGGGGCCTCGATGCTGTTCAGCCATCTGGCCACCCTGGACATGGCGGGCGGGCACGAGCCGAGGTAGCGGCGAAGGCCAAAGCGCGCCGCGGCCCGCGCCGAACCGCGATAATGGCCGCCATGCGAGCGATGACCATCGCGGTGCTGGTGACGGCTGCGGCGTTCGGATCGGTCACCGCCTCCCCCGACGCCCGCGCCGACGCCGAGTGGGCCATCAACGGCACGTTCACCGCCACGTCCAACGGAGAATGGGCCCGCAAGAACGACATCTTCATCGACCAGCGCACGGTGCGTGCGGTGTGGACGGTGTCCTCGGAGTGCTCCTACCCCACCGAGTGCACCGGGACGGTGACCAGCAACCAGGGCTGGACCGCGCCGATCTACCAGACCGGCGGCGAGTGGTACGTCAAACACGTGGTGGAGAACTGGATTCCGTGCCCGGACGGCAGCACCGCGCCGGGCCTGCAGATCTTCCGGTTCAAACGGATGACCCCCGACGGCGCCTACCAGGACCCCACCTCCAACACGCTGGTCGGCGAGGACGCGACGACCGGGCCCAGCGGTGCGTGCGGGATCAGCCTGCCGCTGTTCATCACCATGCCGTTCAAACTGGTCAAGGTCGGCTGAGCGGGCCACTGAACCGGTCAGGAGGTCGGCAGCAGGTCCTGCCAGGACGTCGGGGCCTCGACGACATCGGTCTGCTGATAGACCCCGCCGTCGGGGGTGGCGAACTTCCCGGTCTGCGGGTCGTAGGTGGCGATCGCCGCCGAGGGTCCCGGACCGCCGCCGACCGCACTGCTGGGCGTGACGACGCCGGGTCCGGGCGCGGGTGGCGCCACCCCGGCTGGAACGGGCGGGGCCCCGGCTGGAGCGGGCGCCACCCCGGCTGGAACCGGCGGCGGCATCGGCGTCCCCTCCAGCGGCCCGAAGATGTTGTCCTGGAAGGTCACCCGGTCATCCGGGGGTATCCCCTGGGCCAGCAGATTGGGATCGACCGGGTAAGGCCCCAGCGCGTGCTGGCGCATCGCCAGCGGTTCGAAGGGTAGGTCGCTTTCACAGATCTCGACGGTCGGGGCGCGCTTGCCGGGCTGTCCCATACACGGGTAGTTGCGCGCGCCGCGCACCCCGATCGGCGAGTCCTGGGGCAGTTTGCAGTACAACCCGTCGGGGGTGTCGATGTCGGACAGGTCCGATGGCGACCGCCAGGACGAGGGCGGCAGGAAGCCCACTGTGCAGGCCGGTGGATCGTTGAGGGTCAAGGTGAAGTCACCCTGGGTGAACCCGGTCGGATTGTTCATCGGCAGGCCCACCGCCTGCACCGAGGCGATCAACGGCGGCAGCAGCACCAGCAGCTGTTCCAGTGACGCGTTGTAGGTCACCGCGATCCGGCCGACCGTGGTCAGGTTGGCCAGCAGCACCGGCAGGGTCGGCTTGATCTGGGTGAGCAGTTGTGCGGCCTCATCGGCGGCCCCGGGCCCATTGCTGAGGACCGCACGGATCTGCGGGTCGTTGATGCTGAGCTGTTCGGTCACGCCGGCCAGGCTGCGCGCCCAGGTCCGCAGAGCGTCGGCGGAGACCACCTGGCCGTCGAGTAGCGGACGGCTGTCGGCGATCAGCGCCCGGGCCCGATCGGCGACTCCCTCGAAGTCACCGGCCACCGTCGAGGTCGAGTCCAGCAGGGCGGCCAGGTCGTCGCCGGCGCCGTTGAAGCCCTTGAACGACTCGTCGAGCAGCCTGCCCAGCTGGTCTTTGGGGATGCTGTCCAGCAGCGCGCTGAGCTGGTCGAGCATCGGGCCGACCTGCTGGGGCACCGTGGCGTCGGCGGCGGTGATCACCGACCCGTTGCTCAGGAAAGGCCCGGAGTCCGTCCGGGGCTGCAGGTCGACGTACTGCTCGCCGACCGCGGAAACGCTGAGCACGCTGGCCTGCAGGTCGGCGGGGACCTTCGGGGAGGTCGCCAGCGACAGCGTGGCCCGCGCACCGCCACGCACCGCCCGCACATCGGTCACCCTGCCGATCTGCACGCCCCGGTAGGTGACGTTGGCGAACCGGTAGAGCCCACCGGTCCGGGGCAGTTCAAGTGTGACGGTCATCCGCCCGATTCCGAGCAGCGTGGGCAGTTGCATGTAGACCAGCGCCATCGCGCCGACGCCCACGATCGAGGCGATCGTGAAGATGACCAACTGGATGCGCACGAACCGGGTCAGCATCAGTTGCCTCCCGGCCCCGGCGCGGAGCCCGGCAGATGGGCGACCGGCTCCTCGCCGGCCATTCCGGACTTGGGCACGATGTCGGCGTCCGGCGGGTCCGGCGGGTCCCCCAGCGGGCCCAGGCCGGCCACCTCGGCCGGAGGCTCCTCCAACGGTGCCCGGATCGGGTCGTAGGTGTAGGTCGCGTACCACGGATCACCGGGCGCGGGAACGAGTTTGGCACCCTCCTGGCCCCACCGGGTGCCGAGCATCAGGGTCTTCTTCAGGCGCGGGACGGTGAAGTCGAAGATGATGAACTGGTTGAGGTAGTCGCCGCGGATGGCCCGGTCGATGGTGGCCTGACCGTAGGGGAAGGCCGAGAAGAAGTAGGCCAGCGACTTGTTGAGGTTGGGGCCGACGTCGGCCAGGGAGCGCAGCGTCGGCTCGAGGTTGCGCAGGTTGGCGATGAGCTCGGCGCGGGTGTCGGTGACCACGTCGGCGGCCAGGCCGGAGAAGGCGCCGAGCTTCTCCAGCGCGGCCGTCAGCTTGGGCCGCTCGGCGATCAGCACGTCAAGGGCCGGGGGGATGCGGTCCAGGGCGCGGGTCAGCACCTCCCGCTGGCCGGCCAGTGTGCCGCCGAGCCGGTTCAGCGAGTCGATCGTCGCGTTGATGCTGTCTCGCTGGTCGGCGAGCACCCCGATGAAGTCGTTGAGACGGGTCAGCAGGTCGCGGATCTGTGGCTCACGGCCGTTGAACGCCGCGTTGAGTTCGTTGACGATGTCGCCGATCTGACCCAGCCCGCCGCCGTTGATCACCACCGACAGCGCCGACAGCGTCTGTTCGGTCGACGGATAGGTGGAGCTGCGGTTGAGTCCCAGGGTCGCGCCGGGCTCCAGCCGTCCGCGCGGGGGCTCACCGGCGGGTGGATCCAGCGCCAGGTGCATCGAACCCAGCAGGCTGGTCTGTCCGACTTTCGCGACCGCGTTGGCCGGGACGCTGACCCCGGGTTTCACCGAGATCTCCACATCAGCGATCCAGTCCCGGACGGTCATCTTCCCGACACTGCCGACGACGATGTCATCGACGAGCACCGGCGAATTCGGTTCCAGGGTGCTGACGTTGGCCAGTTCGACGTGGTAGGTGGTGGCATCGGGGCCGCGGCCGACCGCTCCGGGCAGCGGCAGCGAGTTCAGCCCGCCGAAACCGCAACCGGCCAGGCTCAACGCGGTCAGTGCGGCCGCGACCGCGCGGCGGGACCGTCGGAATCTCATGGGCCGCCCTCCCCCGTGGGCTGGGGCGGAGCCGCAGGCGGGGCCGCCTCGGCGGGCAGCAGCATGTCCTGCAGGGTCGACGGCGCCGCCCCAGCCGCTCCCCGGGGCACACCCGGCGGGATCGGCGCGCCGGGATACAACGCGGGCTGCGGATCGGCCGGGAGTCCGTCGGGCGCATAGGAGCCGCGCTGCCCGCCCGGCGGCGCCCCCCACCCGGCCGGAGGCGGGACGTCGCCATCGAGTCCGGTGTAGGCCGAGACCACCGGTGGGGGTTCCACCGGCGGGGCAACCCCGCCGCCGCCGGGCGCCAGATGCGGCTCGGAGTAGACCAGGTTCCACGGACTCGGCGACTTGCCGAGGTAGGCGTTGAACGGGAAGGGAAGGTAGTTGAAGTTCAGCAACCGCAGCGCGGGGCCGAGGTACTCGGTGCAGATCCGGGCGGTCTCCGAGGCCGTCGCGTTCTCGATGGCGCCGATCGCCGCGCACACCACCTGAAGCGGGTTGGAGAAGTTGTGCAGTGCGAAACCGCCCAGCGCGCTTTGGATGTCGGGGTTGTAAATGTTGTAGCTGTTGCCGACCGCGTTGGGAGCGACGTGCAGCAGGTTCTTCAGTTCCATCTGCTTGTCGCTGAGATTGCGCACCACGTCAGACAGCCGCTCGACCTGCTCGGCAGCCTGCTCGCGGCTGCCGGCCACGAAACGCTCGACGTCGACTACGGCGCCGGAGAGGTTCGTCAGCGCCGCGTCGAGGTCCGAGCGGCTGCCCTCGAGCACGCTGGACACACTGGCCAGCCGGTTCTGGAAAGACACGATCTGGGCGTTGCTGTCGCGCAGCACGGTGACGAAGGTCTGCAGGTTGGCGATCACGTCGACGATGTTGCCGCTGCCCTCGGCCAGGGTCCGGCTCAGCGCGGACAGCTGCCCGATGGTCTCCCGGAGCTTGTCGCCGTTGCCGTCCAGGGCGTTCGCCGCGCTGTCGATGAACCGCCCGACCGAGGTGGCGGACAGGTCGCTGCCGGGCCCGAGTTCGGTGGCCAGCCTGGTCAATTGGGCCTTGACCTCGTCCCATTCGACCGGGACGGCAGTGCGGTCGGTGTCGATCACGGCGCCGTCGGGCAGGGTGGGCCCGCTGGACTCGTAGGCGGGGGCCAGTTGCACATAGCGCGACCCGACCAGGTTCTGCGCGACGATCACCGCGCGGGCGTCGGCCGGGACGGGGACGTCGTGATCGACCTCGAGAACGATCCTGGCCCGGGTGCCCTGCGGGGTGATGG
>Ga0180431_10003538_pt1 | contig 20061 bp, 22 predicted proteins | sample SS_ome_11_FD_132459 | JGI IMG/M metagenome (GOLD analysis project Ga0180431, IMG submission 132459) | Hypersaline lake sediment archaeal communities from the Salton Sea, California, USA - SS_1_MS_1 metaG | ecosystem: Environmental > Aquatic > Non-marine Saline and Alkaline > Hypersaline >... | reverse complement strand
GGCGCCCATCTCGCGATATACGCCGATGAAAAAGCGCCGAAAGGAACGTGCTATGTTGAAACGGCTTTCGGAAGAATCGATGCAGGCATCGACACTCAATTACAGCAGCTGAAACAAAAACTGCTCAGCCTGCTTGAAACGGCGGGTGAAGTCCGTTGATGCTCAAGCAGCTCCTTGAATGTATAGAAACGGCAGACTCCTTCAAACGATACGGAAAAGTCAAACAGGCGGTCGGCCTGATGATTGAATCGAAAGGACCTGAATGCTCAATCGGCGATGTCTGCAAAATCTATACAAAAGGTGACGGGCCAAAGGCCATCAAAGCTGAAGTTGTCGGTTTTAAAGACCAAAATATTCTTCTGATGCCATATTTAGAAGCGGCCAATATTGCACCCGGCAGCATTGTCGAAGCGACGGGCGAATCGCTTAGAGTCAAAGTCGGCTCCGGCTTGATCGGGCAAGTTGTCGATGCTTTCGGCAATCCGCTCGACGGCAGCGCGCTTCCGAAAGGTCTGGCTCAAGTTTCGACAGACCAGGCGCCGCCTAATCCGATGAAAAGACCGCCGATCAGAGAAAAAATGGCGGTCGGGGTCAGATCGATCGACAGTCTGCTGACCGTCGGAAAAGGACAACGTGTCGGGATATTCGCCGGAAGCGGCGTCGGAAAAAGCACGCTCATGGGCATGATTGCAAGAGAGACGGCCGCAGACTTGAATGTCATCGCTCTTGTCGGAGAGCGGGGCCGCGAAGTCAGGGAGTTCATTGAGAAAGATCTTGGCGAAGAAGGGCTGAAGCGCACGATCGTTGTAGTGGCTACTTCTGACCAGCCGGCATTGATGCGGCTGAAAGCGGCATATACAGCAACAGCGATTGCCGAGTACTTCCGCGACAAAGGACAAAACGTGATGTTCATGATGGACTCGGTGACAAGGGTTGCCATGGCTCAGAGGGAAATCGGCCTGGCGACGGGCGAACCGCCGACGACGAAAGGTTATACACCCTCAGTGTTCGCTATTTTACCTAAGCTCTTAGAACGAACAGGAACGACGGAAAACGGGTCAATAACTGCTTTCTATACGGTTCTTGTCGACGGTGATGATATGAATGAACCGATCGCCGATACTGTCAGGGGAATCTTGGACGGTCATATCGTTCTTGACCGGAGCCTTGCGAATAAAGGCCAGTTTCCGGCAGTCAACATTTTAAAAAGCATCAGCAGGGTGATGTCAAACATCGCCGGGAAAGATCATATAAGAGCAGCGAACCGGTTCAGGGAAATGCTGTCAACCTATCAAAACTCAGAGGACCTGATCAACATAGGAGCCTATAAAAAAGGGTCTTCCAGAGAAATTGATGAGGCCATACAATTCCACCCTAAGCTGATCAGCTTCCTCAAGCAGGAAGTGGATGAAGCGGCGTCGCTGGAAGAGAGCATTTCTTTATTAAAGAGTCTTACAGGAAGAGAGGATTAAGAATGGCTTATTCATTTAAATTTCAAAAGCTCCTCGAGCTTAAAGAAAATGAAAAAGACCAATCATTCGCTGAATATCAGCACTCAGTTTCCGAATTCGAAAAGGTCGCGGAAAAGCTGTATGAAAGCATGAACCAAAAAGAAACGCTAGAAAAAAACAAGGAAATCAAGATGCAGACAGGAATGAGCGTTCAGGAAATGCGGCATTATCAGCAATTTGTCACAAATCTTGAAACGACTATCTACCATTATCAAAAGCTCGTCATGATGAAGAGAAATGAAATGAATGAAAAACAGCACGATCTGACGGAAAAAAATATCGAGCTGAAAAAATTTGAAAAAATGAAAGAAAAGCAGTTTGAAATGTATTCGCTGCAAAACAAAGCAAATGAGTTAAAGGAAATGGACGATATCTCCATTGCCCAGTACATAACTCAAGGAAGCTAGGGGTAGAAAAACGATGACCGAAGAAAAAAAAGCCGGTAAATTTCAGACATTTTTGTTTGTCATCGTCATTCCGCTGATCTTTTTAATCGTTGCAGCGTTTGTCGGCATGTGGCTTTTGGGCGTCAATTTCCAGGATGCAGCCTCCAAAATCCCCGTTGTTAAAGAGCTTGTGAAAAACGGCGAGGATCAGGACAAAGATCACGCAGCAAAGCAGCAGGAGAACAAAGCAGAAAAGCTCCAAAAGACGATCGATGAACAAAAAAGCGAAATCGAAACGCTGACGAGTGACTTGAAAACGAGTGATCAAGAGATTAAAAGGCTGAAACAAAAAATCAGCTCGTTCGAAAAAACGGAAAAAGATGAAAAAGAGCAGAAAGAAAAGAACGCCGAAGGTCAAGGAGACGGAAAAAAAGTCGTCAAAATTTATGAAAGCATGCAAAGCAATAAAGCTGCAAAAATTTTAAGCGAATTAAAAGAAGAAGAGGCAATCAACATTTTAGATTCTTTAAGCAAAAAGAAAGTGACTGAGATCCTCTCCAAAATGTCTCCTGATAAAGCGGCTGTATTCACAGAAAAGCTTGTGAAAAACGAAGCGAAAAATGAAAAGAAAAAAGAAGGGGGGGAATAGCTTGAGGCTTTTTGACGCAATCTCTTTTGATGCCAAGCCTGCGGCGGATACCGCAACTGCAAAAACGAGCAGGACGCCTCTGGGCGGACTCTTTCAAAATGTGCTCCAAAAGGAAAACAGCTCACTTTCCCCTTTTCAAAAGGGAGAAGAACCTTCTCAGGACACGTCATTGGAAGGGCTTTTGCATGAACTGAAGCAATGGCTTTTAAATAATGAAGGCGGCTCCTTCAATGAAGACTGGTTGAATTCCCTCCAGCATGTTGAAGAGCTGAATCCATCTCCGGATGAACTCGCATTGGCAGAACAGCTGTTACAGCAAATAAAAGAGCTGCTTGAAAATGCCGCTCTGCCTGGACAATCAGGCAAAACAGCTGATGCTATTGAAGCTGTGCCTGCTGACGAAAGCGGGACAGAAGAGCCGAAACTGACTGACCTGCAAATTCTTGGTCAGATTCAGCAGCTGCTCGCTGTGATCGTAAATGAAAATCAACCGGCACTCAAAACTTCACAAATCGCAGAAATATTGAAACAAGCGCCGGAATTTCTCGCCGCTCTTCAGACAAAGGCGGGAACAGAAGGGCTGATTGATGAACTTAAACGCCAATTTTTCACAAAAGATCCGGGTGAGTCGCAGCTTTTGTCCATGTCAAACGCCGAGCTGAAAAGCTTGAAAAGTGTAATGGAGCAGATGATGAACGCAAACGCTGAACCGGATCAAAAAGAGTGGAAAATGGCGGAAAGCGAACTAAAGGCAATGCTCATGAGCAAAAAAACCGATGTCTCTCTTTCTGAGAAGCCGTTGTCCTTTGTTTTGAACGGAAGGGAAATTCAAACTGAAGGAAAGCAAGGCCAAAAGGAACAGCCGATTCAACCCTCTGTACTGGCCAATCATCGGACAGGCGCAGTGCTGATCCAGGGTCTCCAAACTTCGGCGGCAGAGGAATCTTCCGCTCAGCCGAAAAGCTTTTCAGAACAAATTCTCAGCTCATGGAAACAGATGAAGTATACACCGTTCGGCAGATCGACAGGCAGTTTCACGATCCGCCTGAATCCTGAAAATCTTGGCTTTATCACGATCAAGCTCGTCAAACAGCACGGGATGTTTTCGAGCAAAATCATCGCATCGACCCAGTCGGCTAAAGAGCTGCTCGAACACAATCTCGCGCATCTTAAACAGGCGCTGCCCAACATGTCTGTACAAATTGACCGCTTCGGTGTACCGCTTCAAAACGGTGATCAGACCTTCGGACAGCTGGCGGACGAACAGAAAAACCAGCAGCAGCCGAAGCAAGATCAGCAAAAAGAGCAGGAAAATGAGGGCTTTCAGGAGTTTTTGGATGATCTTATCGAGACTCGATCACAGGACAGCGAGGAGGAGATCTAATGCCTGACACTTCAATTGATACAAGAACTGCCATAGGGACAACAAACACAAAATCAACGACATCCAATTATTTGTCCGAGGCAAAAAAAGCCGAGAAAGCAGGGAGCGGCTCCAACCTTGGCAAGGATGAATTTTTGAAACTGCTCATGAAACAACTGCAGTACCAAGACCCCTTAAACCCGATGGAAGACCGTGAATTCATTGCGCAAATGGCGACCTTTTCAAGCCTTGAGCAACTAACGAATCTAAACTCAACGATGTCGACGTTCGTCGGACTTCAGGATCCGATGACGATGTATGTCAGCTGGATCGGAAAAGAAGTCACCTATGAAGGCGAAGACAGCGAAGAGAAAACGGCGCTCGTCAAATCAGTTAAAAGCTCAGACGGACAGTATCTGCTTGTCCTTGACGATGGAACCGAAGTCAATCCGTGGAATGTGACGGCGGTAAGCCATTCTGATAAATAAAAACAGACAATTCAGGGAGGAATAATTATGTTACGTTCACTATACTCAGGAATCAGCGGCATGAAAAACTTTCAGACAAAGCTTGATGTCGTCGCAAACAACATTTCGAATGTCAATACGGCAGGCTATAAGAAAAGCCGGGTTACGTTTAAAGATATTGTCAGCCAGCAGCTTTCCGGTGCGACGTCGTCTACTGCAAACCGCGGCTCTGTCAACGGCCAGCAGGTCGGGCTCGGTACAACGATCGGATCGATCGATATCATTCACACAAACGCTGCGCCTTAAACAACAGGCCGCCAGCTTGACATGACCATTACAGGAGACGGCTACTTCCGAGTTGGAACAGGAGAAGAAGAATACTACACAAGATCCGGAAACTTCTACCTTTCTGATGAAGGTGACCTCGTCACTGTTGACGGACTGTTCGTCTTAACGGCCAACAACGAAAAAATCAATATCCCGCAAGACGCGCAAAGCTTCAGCATCGCGCCTGACGGAACCGTGTCTTATGTCGATCAAAACAACGAGAATCAGACCGCCGGCCAGATCTCGCTTGCGACATTCAGCAACACATCCGGCTTGTCAAAAGCGGGAGACAACCTTTACCGCGAAACATTGAGTTCAGGAGCTCCGCAAGTCGTTGTGCCTGGAGAAGGCGGCTCAGGAAAGATTCAAACGAGTGCGCTTGAAATGTCGAACGTCGACCTTTCAGAAGAGTTTTCCGAAATGATTATCGCGCAGCGCGGCTTCCAGTCCAATGCGAAAATCATTACAACCTCTGATGAAATTCTTCAGGAACTCGTCAATCTGAAGCGATAGGAGGGAAGGAGGCGCCCTCGTAAAGGCGCCTCTTGATAACACATGATCAAAGTTACGCGATTAAACGGACAGCCTTTTATTCTGAACGCGCTATTCATTGAGCAAATTGAATGTTTTCCGGATACGACAATTACGCTGTCAAACGGAAAAAAGTTTGTTGTCAAAGAAGATGAAGATACAGTTGTGGATACAATCGTGTCATTCTATCAAAAAATCCAAATACTTTCTTGTGACCAAAGAATTGAGGAATCTGAATGAATAAAAAACTTCTAGGAATTATGCTGACGATTATTCTGGCAATTGCTGTGTTAGGAACCGCTGCGTTCTTTGTCATTAAGGGAAGCGCAAGTGAAAAAGATCAAACGAAAGAACCTTCGATCGATGAAGTGGTCGAATCATCAGTTGAAGTCGCCGAAATCACGACAAACTTGAAATCGGACAATGTGGTCCGTTTGTCAATCAAGCTTGAAACCGATTCGAAAGAAGCGAAAGAAGAGCTTGAAAAGCGGGATTTCCAAATTAAAGATTCAGTCATCTCCCTTTTGGCAAACACGAACGCAGATGATCTTGAAGGACAAAAAGGAAAAGAAAAATTTAAAGAGCAGCTGAAAGAAAAGCTGAACACGAACTACATGAAAGAGGGAAAAGTGAAAACTGTATACATTACCTCCTTTAATCTGCAGTAGGAACATAGATGACAGAACCATGGAGGTGAAAACAGATGGCAGGAGAAGTACTCTCCCAAAATGAAATCGATGCACTGCTTTCAGCGATATCGACCGGTGAAATGGACGCCGACGAGCTGAAAAAAGAAGAGTCCGTTAAAAAAGTAAAAGTCTATGACTTTAAACGGGCGCTCCGCTTTTCAAAGGATCAGATCCGCAGCTTGACAAGGATTCACGATAACTTTGCAAGGCTGCTAACGACTTATTTCTCGGCTCAGCTGAGAACCTATATCCAGATCTCGGTCAGCTCGGTTGATCAGGTTCCTTATGAGGAATTCATCAGATCCATTCCGAATATGACGATCCTCAATCTGTTTGAGGTTCGCCCTCTTGAAGGAAGAATCATGATGGAGATCAACCCGACCATCGCCTATACGATGATGGACCGGGTGATGGGCGGGATCGGTTCGAGCCACAACAAAATTGACAGCATGACAGAAATTGAGACGAAAATCATGTCCAATTTATTTGAAAGCTGCCTCTCGAATTATAAAGATGCGTGGGAATCCATCACGGAAATCGAGCCGGAAATGTCCGATTTTGAAGTGAATCCGCAGTTTGTGCAAATGGTATCGCCGAATGAGACGGTCGTTGTCATTTCGCTGAACACGCAAATAGGAGACATCAGCGGGGTTATCAACCTGTGCATCCCGCACGTCGTCCTGGAACCGATCATTCCTAAGCTTTCCGTTCACTACTGGATGCAATCAGACAGAATTGAACCAAAACCGGAGGAAACAAAGTCGATAGAAAAGCGGATTATGACGGCGCGAATTCCAATTGTCGCAGAACTCGGATCATCGGAATTAACCATTGAAGAGTTTTTAAATTTAGAAATTGGAGATTGTATCACTTTGGACAAATCAGTAGCAGAACCTCTTACTGTTTTGGTCGGAGATAAACCGAAATTTCTAGCACAAGCCGGCCGAATGAATCGAAAGACTGCGATTCAAATTCTAGATCACGACATAAGAGGTGAAGAATATGGAGAATAACAATAGGTTATCACAGGATGAAATTGATGCGCTGCTTAAAGGCGGCGATGATACGGCTCAAGAGCAGCCGGAATCAGGGTTGTCCCTGATGGAACAGGATACGATCGGGGAAATCGGAAACATTTCCTTTGGGAGCTCTGCAACAGCTTTGTCCACTTTATTGAATCAAAAAGTCGAAATTACAACACCGACTGTTTCGGTGATTGAAAAAAGCCATTTAAATGATGAGTTCCCGCACCCGTATGTTTCAATCGGTGTGAGCTATACGGAAGGTTTTTCAGGAAACAATCTTCTCGTCATCAAGCAGGAAGATGCCGCGATCATCGCTGATTTGATGATGGGTGGAGACGGGACGAACGCAGATCCGTCGCTTGGCGAAATTCATCTAAGCGCCGTTCAGGAAGCGATGAACCAAATGATGGGTTCCGCAGCGACGTCGATGTCCACCGTCTTCAGCAAGAAGATTGATATTTCTCCGCCGGAAGTTGACCTCCTTGATGTGAATGAAGGGGAAGGAACAGAGCAAATTCCGAAAGAGGACCCGCTCGTCAAAGTATCTTTCAGACTGAAAGTCGGAGAACTGATCGATTCGCATATTATGCAGCTTTATCCGCTGACCTTTGCAAAAGACTTGATCGATGAATTAACGAATCAGGACGGCGGAGAAGAGCCTGTGCAGACTGAAGAGGTAAAGCAGCCGCCCGTACAGGAAAACCCGGCGCCTAGTCCGAGTCCGGCACCTGCTCAGACACAAAGACAGGAGCCTGCGCCTAAACGGCAAGGGACGGCAAAAGTTTCAGAGCCTGTGCAGGTGGCACCGGCAGAGTTTCAATCCTTTGCCCCTCAGACTGACGCGCAGCCGCACCTTCAAAACCTTGACATGCTCATGGATATTCCTTTGTCCGTCACAGTCGAGCTGGGGAGGACAAACCGCAGCGTCAAAGAGGTGCTTGAACTGTCAACCGGCAGTATCATTGAGCTTGACAAACTCGCAGGCGAGCCTGTCGACATCCTGGTCAACCAGCGCGTCGTTGCCAAAGGCGAAGTCGTCGTCATCGATGAAAACTTTGGCGTCAGGGTGACAGACATTTTAAGTCAGGCGGAACGAATCAGCAAATTACGATAATAACAGATTGATTGGAGAGATTAATAATGGCTTACAAGATTTTAGTAGTTGATGATGCAGCATTTATGAGAATGATGATTAAAGACATTTTAGTGAAAAACGGCTTTGAAGTCGTCGCAGAAGCGCAAGACGGAGCGCAGGCTGTTGAAAAATATAAAGAGCATTCACCTGATCTTGTCACAATGGATATCACGATGCCGGAAAAAGACGGAATCACGGCTCTTAAAGAAATCAAGGAAATCGATCCGCAGGCAAAAATCATCATGTGTTCGGCAATGGGCCAGCAATCGATGGTTATCGACGCTATTCAGGCGGGAGCGAAAGACTTTATCGTCAAACCGTTCCAGGCTGACCGCGTCATGGAAGCGATCAATAAAACGCTAAGCTAAAGGGTGTACAACTTGTTTAAGAAACCTCTTATTTTCATAGCCGGCCTTTGTCTATTTGCCTTTCTCGTGCTGCCGTACGCTCCGGCTCTCGCAGAGGAATCGGGGGATCAGACCGTTGACCATCTGTTTGAGCAAAAAGGTGCGGGCAAAGAGAAAGAAAAAGCAAAAGACAAAGACAAAACCGAGGAAAAAAGTTCTCTTAAGGAAGAGGCGGAGGCCGAACCCCCGTCTCCTTCCGTTTCCATATTTGATTTTGTGAAAATGATCGGCGCGTTACTGTTCGTCATTTTTCTGATCTACGCTTTGGTCAAATTCATGAATAAACGCAACCGCCTGTTAAAACCCTTCCAGTATGTCGAAAACATCGGCGGAACTTCGCTCGGGCAAAACAAGTCCGTACAGCTGATTAAAGTAGGGAACAGGGTGCTGGTCGTCGGTGTCGGCGATAATATCCAGCTGCTGAAAGAGATCGATGATGAAAAGGAATATAAAGAAATTCTCACGCAGCATGAAGCTGCGATGAACAGCAAGATTGAATGGCAGAAATGGATGGATCAAGTCAAAGTTCCAGGCGTGCAAAAGCAAAGCGGCACGGCATCTTTTTCCGAGTCGTTAAAAGCACAGCTCGCGGAACTGAAACAAAATCGCGCAGAAGGCAGAAAGAAAGGCCAAAATCAACATGAATGAGTTTATGGATTTATTTAATTCAAGCGATGCGGCAAACGTCAGCGCCAGCGTCCGGCTCTTGCTGCTTTTGACAGTATTTTCGATCGCTCCGGGGATCTTGATCCTGATGACGTGTTTCACAAGGGTTGTCATCGTATTGTCCTTTGTCCGGACATCGCTGGCAACACAGTCAATGCCCCCAAACCAGGTGCTGATCGGACTTGCACTGTTTCTGACATTTTTCATTATGGGGCCGACTTTTTCCGAGATTAATAAAGAAGCGCTGACGCCGTTAATGAACAATAAAATCACCTTGGATGAAGCTTACACAAAAGCGGAAACCCCGATCAAAACCTTTATGAGCAAGCATACAAGACAGAAAGATCTGGCTTTATTTATGAATTACGCAAAGATGGAGACGCCTGAATCCATTAAAGATATTCCGCTTTCAACGATGGTTCCCGCGTTTGTCATCTCGGAATTGAAAACCGCGTTTCAAATGGGATTTATGATATTTATACCGTTTCTGATTATCGATATGGTTGTGGCAAGTGTTTTGATGTCGATGGGGATGATGATGCTTCCGCCGGTCATGATTTCACTGCCGTTTAAGATTTTGCTGTTTGTGCTTGTAGATGGCTGGTATTTAATCGTTAAATCTTTGCTGCAAAGCTTTTAGAGTAGGTGCTAATACATGAATTCAGAATTTGTTATATCGATGGCTGAAAGGGCTGTATACGTTACATTGCTTATCAGCGGGCCGCTTTTGGCGCTCGCTCTTCTCGTCGGGCTGATCGTCAGCGTTTTTCAGGCAACCACCCAAATACAGGAACAGACTCTTGCATTCATTCCGAAAATCGTCGCCGTTTTGGTCGGGCTCGTCATTTTCGGCCCGTGGATGCTGTCGACGATTTTGTCATTCGCGACTGAGCTGTTCTCTAATTTAAACCGTTTTGCAGGGTAGTTTTAACATGTCAATAATTGAATCATTTCCAGCCTTTTTACTTGTATTTGTCAGAATCACAGCATTCTATGTAACGGTGCCTCTATTTTCTTATCGGTCAATTCCTGCCGTTCATAAAATAGGTTTTGCATTTTTTCTTGCGCTCGTCAGTTTTCAGGCGATTGAAAAGCCTCCTCAGCTTGATGTTGACGGAGTTTACATGATGTTGGCCATGAAGGAAGCGCTGATCGGGCTTCTGCTTGGGCTGATCGCCTACATGATGATCTCGGCCGTTCAAATCGCCGGATCATTCATCGATTTTCAAATGGGATTTGCGGTGGCGAATGTGATCGATCCCCAGACAGGAGCGCAAAGCCCGCTTGTCGGCCAGTTTTTATATACGTTGGCGCTGCTCCTCATGCTGAGCCTGAATGCGCATCATCTCCTGCTTGACGGGATTTATTACAGCTATCAATACATCCCGGTCGATAAGATGGCGCTGTCGTTTGGAAGCGAAGGATTTGCCGAGTTTATTGCAAAGAGCTTCAACACGATGTTTATAACAGCATTTCAATTGTCTGCGCCTGTTGTGGCTTGTTTGTTTTTAGTCGATCTGGCATTGGGGATTGTGGCGAGAACGGTGCCGCAGCTCAACGTGTTTGTCGTCGGGCTTCCTTTGAAAATCGCGATCACCTTTATCATGCTCATCATTTGCATGGCCGTTATGTTCAGCATGATGCAGCACGTCTTCGAATTTGCCATTCGGACAATGAGAGATCTATTAACTTTGCTTGGGGTGGCATGATGAAGCTGACGTTGGATTTGCAATTTTTCGCAGGTGAAAAAACGGAAAAAGCGACGCCGAAAAAACGGCGGGAAAGCAGAAAAAAAGGACAGGTTGCCAAAAGCGCAGATGTCAATACAGCGGTTACGCTTCTTATCGTGTTTTTAGCGTTTTTATTCGTCGGACCTTTTATGAGAGACCGCCTGCTCGCACTGATCGAAAAGTATTACAAAGAGTTGATCACGATGAAGGTGTCAGTCGCCAATATTCCCGGCCTGTTTCAAAGTCTTGTGCTTGAATCGGGCTTCATTATGGCACCGCTTTTGCTGACAGCCGTCGTCTCCGGGGTCTTGAGCAACTATATGCAAGTCGGGTTTTTATTTGCCCCTGAAGCGATCAAGCCTGATTTGAAAAAGCTTGACCCGCTTAAAGGATTCAAGCGGATTTACAGCATCAGAGCGATCGTTGAACTGCTTAAATCGATTTTAAAAATCGTGATTGTCAGCGGTGTGACATTCGCCGTTCTATGGCTGAACTTTGACAAAATTCTCAGAATCCCGGCGCTGTCCGCGGGCGAGGCTTTGTCATATGTCGGCTGGCTCACCTTTTTAATGGGGGTTTCCGCTGCAGTCGCCCTGATTTTTCTCGCGGTGCTCGATTACCTCTATCAAAAATTTGATTATGAAAAAAATATTCGCATGTCAAAACAGGACATTAAAGACGAATACAAAAAAACCGAAGGCGATCCTCTGATTAAGTCGAAGATCAAGCAGAAGCAAAAGGAAATGGCGATGCGCCGCATGATGCAGGATGTGCCAAAAGCGGATGTCATCATCACAAACCCGACCCATTACGCCGTCGCGCTGAAATATGACGAAAACAAAATGGATGCGCCGTTTATCATCGCAAAAGGGGTCGATCTGATGGCTCTGAAAATCAGGCAGATCGCCAAAGAACACGATGTCATGACAGTCGAGAACAGACCTTTGGCGAGGGCGCTTTATGACCAGGTTGAGATCGACCAGGCCGTTCCGGAAGAATTCTTTAAGGCCGTAGCCGAAATCCTGGCGTATGTTTACAAAACAAAGCAAAAAATCTAGTGAATTTTTCAGTTTTAAAAGGAGAGAAACAGCATGTCAGCAAGAGATTTATCAGTTTTATCAGGCGTTGTCCTCATTGTGGCAATGCTTATCATACCCTTTCCACCATGGTTGTTGAGCGTTTTAATTATCGTGAATATTTCTCTTGCGTTAATCGTGCTTCTCACCACAATGAACATGCAAGAACCGCTGCAATTTTCGATATTTCCTTCTTTGCTGCTCCTCTTGACGCTGTTCCGCCTCGGGCTGAATGTATCGACGACACGTTCGATTCTGTCCAACGGAGATGCGGGAAAAGTAGTCGAGACGTTCGGGTCTTTCGTTGTCGGCGGAAACGTTTTGGTCGGTCTCGTTGTCTTTATCATTTTGATCATTATCCAATTTATCGTCATCACGAAAGGGGCGGAACGGGTTTCTGAAGTTGCTGCCAGATTCACGCTCGACGCCATGCCGGGGAAACAGATGAGCATTGATGCCGATTTGAACGCCGGAATGGTGACCGAACAGGAAGCGAAAGTGCGCCGTGAGAAAGTGGCCCGTGAAGCCGACTTCTACGGCGCGATGGACGGTGCGAGCAAATTCGTGAAAGGGGATGCGATCGCAGGGATCATCATCGTCCTCATTAACGTCCTTTTCGGAATTGTCATCGGCATGCTGCAAAAACAAATGAGCATTCAGGAAGCCGCTTCACACTTTACGCTCTTGTCTGTAGGCGACGGGATCGTATCTCAGCTGCCTGCGCTCTTGATCTCAACGGCGACGGGTATCGTCGTCACAAGAGCAGCGTCGGACGGGAACCTCGGACACGATATTACAGGCCAGCTGTTTGCTTATCCAAAGCTTTTGTATGTGACGGCGGGAACGATTTTGCTGCTCGGGATTTTCACACCGATCGGCATTCTCCTGACAGGTCCTCTGGCTCTTCTTCTCGCCATCGGCGGCTATACGCTCTCCAAAGCCGGTGAAGAGAAGGAAAAAGTGGAGGATATCCTTGAGGAAGAAGCTGAAGTGGACGAATTAAAAAGTCCCGAAAGCGTCGTTCATCTGCTCGATATTGATCCGATCGAATTTGAATTCGGCTACGGATTGATTCCGCTTGCAGATGCAAATCAAGGCGGCGACCTTTTAGACAGAATCGTCATGATCAGGCGTCAGCTTGCGCTTGAACTCGGTCTCGTCATTCCGGTCGTCAGAATCAGGGATAACATCGCTCTTCAGCCGAACGAGTACAGGCTCAAAATTAAAGGAAACGAAGTCGCAAAAGGCGAGCTTCTCCTCGATCACTTTTTGGCGATGTCTCCGACAGGCGAAGACGATCAGATCGAAGGAATTGACACGATCGAACCGTCCTTCGGCCTCCCGGCAAAATGGATACCGGAATCTCAGAAAGATCAGGCCGAAATGCTCGGATATACGGTTGTCGATCCGGCTTCAGTCGTGTCGACCCACATTACAGAGCAGGTGAAAAAGCACGCCCATGAGCTGATCGGAAGACAGGAAACAAAACAGCTGATCGACCACTTGAAAGAATCTTATCCTGTACTGGTCGAAGAGGTCTCGCCGAATCCGCTGTCTGTCGGTGATATTCAGAAAGTGCTGGCCAAACTTCTGAAAGAAAAAGTATCGATCAGGAACTTGGTGACAATCTTTGAAACACTGGCCGACTACGGAAAGCTGACGACGGATTCAGATATGCTGACCGAGTATGTAAGACAGGCGCTTGCCAAGCAGATCACCGCCCAATATGCGAAGGAAAATGAGACGCTGAAAGTGGTGACGTGTTCGGGCCGCGTCGAAAAGGCCGTGGCGGAAGGAATTCAGCAGACGGAACACGGCAACTTTTTATCTCTTGAACCTGCATTATCCGAAAATATCATTCAATCTGTAGCAAGAGAAATCGAACAGCTCTCATTAAGGCAGGAAGTGCCGATCCTTCTATGTTCACCGCCTGTCAGAATGTATGTCAAACAGCTGTTAGAGCGCTATTTCCCTGATCTGCCGGTTCTTTCTTATAACGAACTGGAAGCCAATGTAGAAGTTCAAAGCATCGGAGTGGTGGATATTCAATGAAAATTAAAAAATTTGTAGCTGGTTCTATGCAGGAAGCCACAAAGCAAATTATACAAGAGCTCGGGAATGACGCCGTAATCTTGAATTCTAAAAAAATTCATACGAGAAAATTTCTCGGCTTTGTGAAAAAAGCCGGGGTTGAAGTGATTGCGGTTGTCGACCAGGACTTTTCCGACGCGAGGAAACCGGAGCGGCAAAAGCCAGTTTTACGTGAACAAAGCCCTTCGCCTGTCCCGCAGCCGGACCACCTCGATTTGGCAAGCCAAGTGAAAGAGCTGAAAGAACTGCTGGAAATGCGGCATCATGAGCAGCCTGTTGATGTGCTGCCTGAGCCGCTGAAAAAGGCGGACCAGCTTCTGGCAAAGCAAGGGGTATCGCCGGCCATCCGTACGAAAGCGCTCGGCCGGTTGATCAGCACTTCTTTAAAAAACGGCGAAGAATGGACGGATGAAAAGGCGCTGGCCCACTTAACAGATGCTTTGGCCGATCTTCTTCCCGATAATCGGGAACAGGACGTGGCGATTCATTCCCAATATGTCGTGCTCTTCGGATCGACCGGAGTCGGCAAAACGACGACATTGGCAAAGCTTGCCGCTTCTTCCGTGCTGGAAAAGCAGAAAAAAATCGCTTTTATCACGACGGATACGTACCGGATTGCAGCGGTTGAACAGCTCAGGACATATGCCGAGCTTCTGAATGCGCCGCTCGAGGTGTGCTACACGAAAGAAGAATTTAAAGCGGCCCAGCAAAAGTTCGCCGATTTTGACCACGTCTTCATCGATACGGCGGGCCGGAATTTCAAAGACGGACAATATGTCAGGGAGCTGAAGGAAATCATTCCGTTTGAGCGTAAGATACAGGCGTTTCTCGTCATGTCCGCGACGAGCAAGTACGAGGATATGAAGGAGCTCATTAAGCAGTTCTCAAGCATTCCGATCGATCAGTTGATATTCACGAAAGTGGATGAAACCGATTCATTGGGAAGCGTCATGAATCTGCTCGCCGAATCGAGAATCGGTCTCGGCTATATGACAAACGGACAAAATGTTCCGGAAGATATCCGCTACTTGTCAAATGCATCATTTGTCAGACTGCTTACGGGGTGTTGAACATGGATCAGGCAGAAAGCTTACGAAGGCGGATGGGGCAGCGCTTCGCCGAACCGCCCGCCCCTGTCGCTCATCCAAAAGCGAAAACGCTCGCTGTTATGAGTGGAAAAGGAGGCGTCGGGAAGTCGAATATATCGCTGAATACGGCTCTCGCCTTCTTGGAAAAAGGGAAGAGCGTGCTGTTGATCGATCTAGATGTCGGAATGGGGAACATCGATATTTTGATCGGCCGGCAATCGCTCTGCACCGTGATGGATCTCCTTCAGCAAAAAATACCGTTTGAGCGCGCCTTGTCAGCCGGTCCGCGTGGCCTTCAATACATTTCGGGCGGAACGGGACTGGATGCGATGTTCGAATTGAACGGGGAAAACTGGGCGTTCTTTCTGAAAGAATTAACGCGGGCTTTGACAAGCTTCGATTATGTCATATTTGATATGGGAGCAGGGCTGTCGAAAGATCAGCTGCCATTCGTCCTGTCAGCGGATGAAATTCTGGTCGTCACCACGCCGGAGCCGACATCCATTATGGACGCTTACAGCGCGATCAAGCATTTGGCATTAACGGGACGCGATCTTCAGCTGAAAGTCGCTGTCAATCGCTGTACAACCCAAAAAGACGGAATTTCCGCCTTTCTCCGCCTTTCCAACACGGTAAACGCTTTTTTACAGCAAAAGCTTGCATATGCAGGGCCGATTCCTGAGGATCCCCTGGTACCAAGAGCCGTTGTGGAGCAGCAGCCGTTTCTGATGAAGAACCCGCGTTCCAAGCCGAGCAGGGCGGTTTACCTGCTGGCAGAATCGCTGCTTGATAACGGCAGAACGGAAATAGGCGAAAACCGGTCCTTTATCGATAAATTATCTTCATTCCTGAGGAGGGGCAATACATTATGATTCGTGTTCTTGTCGTTGACGACTCTGCTTTTATGAGAAACATGATCACCAAGTTTTTAACATCCAATCACGAGATTGCTGTAGCAGGAACGGCAAGAAACGGCGAGGAAGCGCTCCAAAAAATCAAGGAGCTCCGCCCGGATGTGATCACATTGGATATTGAAATGCCTGTGATGAACGGAAAAGAAACATTGAAAAGGATCATGGCGAGCGATCCGCTTCCGGTTGTCATGGTATCGAGTCTGACGCAGCAGGGGGCTGATATCACGATCGAATGTCTTGAGCTGGGGGCGATCGATTTCGTCGCAAAGCCGTCGGGTTCAATTTCAATTGATTTATATAAAGTAAGAGACATGCTGATTGAGAAAGTGTTGACAGCAGGGCGGGTGAAACTGAAAGGCCGGCCTGTTCCAATTTCAAAACCCGCCATCGAGACGGCAAAGCGGCCGCCGGTGAGCGGCAGCGATTCAGTCCGTGTTCGGGCTGGAAAACAGCTCATCTGCATCGGTACATCGACAGGGGGGCCGAGAGCGCTGCAAAGAGTGCTTCCCAAGCTTCCCAAAACGTTGAAGGCGCCTGTTTTTGTCGTTCAGCACATGCCAAAGGGGTTTACAGCCTCATTAGCGAACAGGCTGAACCACCTCTCAGAAGTAACCGTGAAGGAGGCTGAAAACGGTGAGAGAGCGAAAGACGGCTGGGTTTACATTGCCCCCGGAGGGAAAAACATGGCAGTCGGCCTTGAAAAGGGCGAATTGGTGATCACGCTCGATGACCGCGACACAGAGAGCCGTCACAAGCCTTCTGTTGACTATTTGTTCCATTCCCTGGCCTCACTTCGGGAGTTTGAAAAAATCGCCGTCATTATGACGGGGATGGGAAGCGACGGAACAGAAGGCGTAAAAGGCCTTTTGAAACATGGAAGCGGAACGGTGATCGCCGAAGCAGCCGAGTCGTCCGTCGTTTTCGGAATGCCGAAATCGGTCATTAACAACGGACTTGCAAACGACATCAAGCATGTTGATGAGATTGCCGCAGCCATTATGACGTATATGAAAAAAGAGAGGGCGTGACTCATATGGATATGAATCAATATTTAGACGTCTTTATTGAAGAAAGCAGAGAACATTTGCAAACCTGTAACGAAAAATTGCTCGAACTCGAAAAAAATCCGACAGACCTGCAGCTTGTCCATGATATTTTCAGAGCGGCTCATACTTTGAAAGGGATGAGCGCTACGATGGGCTATGAAGATATGGCTCATTTAACGCACAGTCTGGAAAACGTGCTGGACGCGATCCGAAATGAAGAAATGACCATTACGTCAGAGTGGATGGACATCATGTTTGAAGCGCTCGATGACCTTGAAGCGATTGTCCTTTCGATCATTGAAGGGGGCGACGGCAAAAGAGACGTTTCAGAAGTCTGCGCCAAGCTTGATGTGACTGGTGCAAACAAGGAGGCGGCCGCATCGGCAGAAGCGCCTGAAGCTGCGTCGTCTGAAACGAAATGGGCCTATGACGAATTTCAGCGGACGGTCATCGCCGAAGCTGAGGAACAAGGCTTTAAATGTTACGAAATCAATGTTGCGTTGAAAGAGGACTGCCTGTTGAAGGGCGTTCGGGTGTACATGGTATTTGAACAGCTGAACGAAATCGGCGAAGTCGTCAAAACGATTCCAGAAACAGAAGTTCTCGAGTCGGAAGATTTTGATTCCGAATTCGTCGTGTGCTTTTTAAGCAAACACGGGGAAGAAGAGATTTTCAACAAAATCAACGGCGTATCTGAAATCGAAAAAATTGAAGTAACCGAGCTGAAAAACGATTTTTCGGCACAGGAAGAAGCCGCGCCTGCAGCGCCTGAAAAAGAAACGGCACCGAAAGACGCGGAGAAAACCCCGGCTAAGCAGCCGGACGGCAAAAAAGAAGCGGTGAAACCTGCAGCAGGCGGCGGAACGAAGACGATCCGCGTCAACATCGACCGCCTCGATTCATTAATGAACCTGTTTGAGGAGCTGGTCATTGACAGAGGGCGCCTAGAGCAGATCGCCAAAGAGCTTGAACACGGCGAATTAACAGATACCGTCGAACGGATGACAAGAATTTCAGGCGACCTGCAATCGATCATCCTCAACATGAGAATGGTTCCGGTAGAAACGGTGTTCAACCGCTTCCCGCGCATGGTCCGCCAGCTGACAAAAGAATTAAATAAAAAGATCGAGCTGTCGATTTTCGGGGCGGAAACCGAGCTTGACAGAACGGTAATAGATGAGATCGGCGACCCGCTTGTCCACCTCTTGAGAAACAGCCTTGATCACGGGATCGAGGCGCCTGAAGTCAGGGTGAAAAATGGTAAGCCTGAAACGGGTCAAGTCCGTCTGAAAGCATATCACAGCGGGAACCACGTCTTTATCGAGGTCGAGGATGACGGAGCCGGCATCAACCGCAAAAAGGTGCTTGAAAAAGCGCTTGAACGCAACGTCATTACCGAACGTGACGCCGAAACGATCGAAGATCATGAAATCGACGCACTCATTTTTGCACCGGGATTCTCAACCGCAGATCAAATCTCGGATATTTCAGGACGCGGGGTCGGCTTGGACGTTGTCAAAAGCAAGCTGGAATCTTTGGGCGGTTCTGTCAGCATCAGGTCGAGCGAAGGCGAAGGTTCGCTTTTCTCCATTCAGCTTCCGCTTACACTGACGATCATATCCGTGCTGCTAGTCAAACTTGAAAACGAAACGTTTGCGATACCGATTTCTTCTATTATAGAAACGGCTGTCATCGATAAGAAAGATATTCTTCAGACGCACGACCGCGAAGTGATCGATTTCAGGGGCCATATCGTACCGGTGGTTTACCTGAAAGAACAGTTTAATGTTGAGGATTCTTCGGATGATCTTGATCAGCTTCACGCCATCGTCGTGAAAAAAGGAGACAAGCTGACGGCATTTGTTGTCGACTCCTTTATCGGCCAGCAGGAAGTCGTACTAAAATCACTCGGCGATTATTTAACAAACGTCTTTGCCATTTCCGGCGCGACGATTTTGGGAGACGGACAAGTAGCCCTGATCATCGACTGCAACGCCCTTATCAAATAGAAAGCGAAAGGAGAGCGATCCTCTTGACCACACAGACTACCACCGGTGAAAAAATGATTGTGTTCAAAGTAAATCATAAAGAGTATGCCATCTCTGTATCCGAAGTGATGTCCATTGAAAAATGGCAGCAGCCAACAAGGGTGCCGGGAGTGGAACCGTATATTTGCGGCGTCATTAATTTGAGAGGTGTTGTCACGCCTGTCATCGATTTAAGAAAGCGGATTGAAGCGCCTGGAGATACGATTACAGATGAAACGAGAATCATCATCATCACCCATCAGGACATTGAAGTCGGCTGGGTGGTGGACGAGGCGAACGATGTCATCACTGTCGAGGAAGAGGAAATTGAATCGGCTCCCGAAACGGTAGGAAAAGACGGCAGGCAATGGATTAAAGGCATCGTCAAGCAAGGGTCCAGACTTCTCAATCTGATTGACTCTGAAGCTGTTTTAAACCGGAAGTCGAGCCTTGCCGCCGCTTCTGAAAATGTGAAGAAATAAGGAGCCTATGATGAGCGTATTTAACGGAATTAGAGAAGAGCATCTTGATATATTGCGGGAAGTCGGGAATATCGGAGCGGGTCATTCCGCTTCTGCCCTGGCTCTATTGCTGAACAGGAAAATCGAAATGGAAGTGCCGTTTGTCAAGCTGATGTCGTTTGATGAGCTTGTCAACCTATTCGGCGGTGCAGACCTTCCTGTCGCAAGCATCTTTTTGCGCATGGAAGGGGATTTTCCCGGTTCTATGTTCGTGATCATGCCTTTTTCAGAGGCCGAGCAGCTGATCAGGGAGCTTGTCGGCAATCCGGAATTCGAGATTGACAGCATGACGCCGAATGATATCGGAGCCTCCGCCCTGCACGAACTCGGGAATATTATGGCGGGATCTTATTTGACCGCTCTCGCTGATTTGACAAACCGGCAAATGTACCCGAGCGTCCCTGAACTGACG
>Ga0180431_10003537_pt1 | contig 20061 bp, 15 predicted proteins | sample SS_ome_11_FD_132459 | JGI IMG/M metagenome (GOLD analysis project Ga0180431, IMG submission 132459) | Hypersaline lake sediment archaeal communities from the Salton Sea, California, USA - SS_1_MS_1 metaG | ecosystem: Environmental > Aquatic > Non-marine Saline and Alkaline > Hypersaline >... | reverse complement strand
TGGACGACTACTTCGTAGAGGCGATACCGGAAGGATACATGCTACTTGTCTCCAACGAGGATCTCCCCGGCGTCGTGGGGAACGTGGGAAACGCTCTGGGCGAAGCGGGGGTGAACATCGGCCGCATGCAGCTCGCCCGGGACAACGAAAAACAGCAGAATTTAATCCTCATCAACCTGGACAGCCCCATAGACGACGCCGCAATCAAAAAGCTCGAGGCCATTACAAACGTCCTCGATGTACGCATGCTGAAGTTCTAACGTCTCGGCCTCCACCGGAAGCCGCGCCTCTTCGCCCGCGGCCCATCCGTCCCGTCCCCGTCTCCCCCGACGGGAGATAGGACGAGCTCCATCTCTACATCTCCGGAGAGCAGTCCTTCCCGAGCTTTGAATCCCCGTTTTTTGTGCAGCCTGACGGCAGGGATGTTCCGGCGGTCCACCACAACCCACAGGCGTTTTCTACCCAGGTAGCGAACCGTCTCGATGACCGCCTCCATCAGGAGCCGACCTACTCCGGCGTGCTGCTCTGTGGGGAGAAGCGCCATGAAATACTCACACGATTCATCGTCAGTGGGGATAACCGCGGCATGGCCAATGACGCTCCCGTCGGGGTCCATCACCACGATATTCTTTTTCCCTCCGGTAAAGAATTTTTTCACCCATGCCTCCAGGGAGTCGGGATCGGCGGGGGGAAGGCCCAGGATGCTCATCTTCGGAGTGTAGAGGTGATACATGTGAAGGATCGCCGGGATGTCTTTGTCCGCGGCGAATCGACAGACGTGCTCATGTCGGCGGGAGTCAAAAAAATGCTCCACCGGTATGTGTGTGTACCATGAAAGGCCGTCCGCTCGATCTTCCATGACGGCTCTCCCGAAGATTGGGTGATTTGGGTGTGATGGATGCGGCCGGCCGCGCCCGGGCAGTGGAACAACCGATCAGGCGGTGCGGCGAAGTGAGTGGTCAGGTTTCAATACGTCGCTTTTCCTGTCATTATACCAAAATCTGCAACGATCGGCAATATATCCTTACACATCGGCGATGATTACCGCCCGCTCTCCGATCAGCCGGGCAAGGGAGAAAAGCCGCTCCCGGGACGCCGCCAGGTGTCGTACCCGGGGGGCGGTCGGCGTATCGATGTGTACGATATCGGGGTCGACGGCATGTATCCGCTCCGCCAGGGCGGAGAGCTCCCGGTCGGTATCCGTGACGCCCCGACACACCATCACCTCCAGCCACAGCCGCCCCGTATACTCCCGCCTGAACTCTGAGAGCCCCAGATACACCTCCTCGAAGCGTAGATCGGGATGAGGATGGTGAATGGTCTGAAACGCCTCCCGACTTCCCGCGTGGAGATACGCCATGACGATATCGAAGCCCATCATCTCCCGCCGGACCGATAGGTCGGTCAGGAGGCCGCCGGATGTCAAAATGGCCAGGGGAAGATCCGTCTCCCGTCGGATGCGGACCTCGATCTCCCCGAGGCCGGTGTTCAGGGTTGCCTCGCCGAACCCGGCGATCGCGATCGCGTCGATGCCCCTGCCCCGTGCCTCGAGGTCCGAGAGCCTCGCGATGAGTGCTTCGATCACCTCGCTCGGTGTAATATGACTTTCTCGATCAAGGGTCAAATCGGTCGTCGGTCCCAGGGTACAGTGGATACAGTCGTAGGGACAGGCCTTTCTCGGGACCAGAGAGATCCCCAGGGAGCGTCCCAGCCTCCGGGACGTGACCGGCCCGTAAATGGGAGTAAAATCCGCCATACCCTTCTATGTAATACCGTAAGTATATTGGAATTGAAGAAGAAGCCGGGGCGTGTGAATTGGGGTACCGATGTGGAAAGACACGGCACGGCGCCTCATCGGGTGTGTCGGCAGGCACATTCAGCGTATGCGCTCGATATCTTCAAGCTCCCCCACCTCCAGGGCGTCCCTGATGATCCGGCGCCAGCGGCGATAATCCGGCTCCTCGATCTTATCAGGCTCGATATCAGCCGCCGCCGCCAGAATCTCGACGGCCCGGTCGAACTCCCCCATGGCCTGGTAACAGGCGGCGAGAGAGACCGCCGCCCTCAGGGAGTCGGGGTCCAGGCCCAGGGCCTCCTCCGCATAGGCCAAAGCCTTCTCCTGGCTGCGATCGGGCCAGGGGGCAAGACGATAATAGGCGGACAGCCCCAGGGACACAAGGCCGTTTTTATACGCCGGGTCCTTCCCATAGCACCAGAGAAGCTCGGAAAGCGTCTCCTCGAAAACGCCGTCCCGCATGGCCTCGAGGGTGCCGACGCCGTAGATGTAGTGGGATGCACACAGGGCGTAATAGAGATGGCCCTCAATCCTGTCCGGGGCCATCAGCCGGGCCCGGTCGGCCAGCTCCATCCCCAGGAGCGACAGCTCAACGTGATCCACAGGATCGTTGGACACCGCCAGCATCTGATCGGACATCCACCAGCAGGACCGGGCGGCCTTCCAGTGGGATTCGAAGTGATACACGTCCTCCTCGGCCGCGGCCACGTATGCATCCAGGGCCTTCTTGTTGTTCGGGTCGCCGTACGCACCCCGCCCGTCCCAGGCCTCGTCCCCCGTCGCCAGGAGATCGGATACATCCTGGGCGACAACGACGGCGCTGAAAAGCGCCGGGAGAATAATACACAATAGAATAATACGACTGGCCTTCTTCATATGCATACACCGCCTGAAAGTTTTTACTATTGTACCCTCCCCGGCGGTTTCAATCAACTTATTTATACAATCCAGTTCGATTCGCCGTCATACCCAGGTTCGTTCAGATGGTTCCCCCCAAGAATGAATCATATCACCGAGTACCCCCGGAGACGGCGGTGAAATTTCTCCCTCTGACAGGAACCGATGGAATTCCGACGGTTTTTTTTATTCATGTCTCCTTTCTCTACATTGTCTCCCCCGTTTCTTTTACACTGTAAAGAAAACTGTTTCTTTTTCCCGGTGACTATGTTATATAATGTGTTTTAATTTATTGAAATTTTTCTCCCATCACAAAACACTTTCGGTCATGCAACCGCTTACTCAACGTATCAGGAACGCTCTCGACAGATTCGAACAGACCGAACACGTTTTTCTTTTCATAAACGCGATTATTATCGGCGTCTTCGCCGGCTTCGGCGCCGCTGGATTCCGATATCTCATCATCCTGTTCCAGCACCTCTTTTACGGCCCCTTCGACAATTACCTGTGGCGCATCAGCGAGATTCCCTGGTACTACAAGCTGTTCGTCCCGACCGCCGCCGGCATACTCCTGGGACCGATGATCTACTACTTCCGGGAGCTGAAGGGAGACGGTGTCCCGGAAGTCATGAACGCCGTGGTGCTCAAGGGCGGGCGGCTCCCCCCCCGGGCGGTGGTACTCAAGGCCCTGGCCTCGGCCCTGACGATCGCCTCGGGAGGATCGGTTGGACGAGAGGGCCCCATCGTAATGATCGGCTCCTCGATGGGAAGCGCCACCGGCCAGCTCTACAACACCTCCACCCAGCGGATGCGGACCTTCGTGGCATGCGGGGCGGCGGGGGCCATCGCCGCCACGTTCAACGCCCCCATCGCCGGGGTGATGTTTGCCATAGAAATCATCATGGGGGAGTTCGCCATCGAGCACTTCTCCCCCATCGTGGTCAGCTCCGTTATCGCCACCGCCATCTCCCACCAGCTCACCGGAAATATCCCCTCGTTCATCATCCCACCCTATGAGCTGGTGAGTATAGTGGAGTTGGGTAACTACGCGGTGCTCGGTCTGGCTGCGGCCCTGGTGGCGCTGTTATATACGAACGTCCTGTATAAAACCGAAGACCTGTTCGATCGACTCCCCATACCGCTCTACCTTCACCCGGCCATGGGGGGACTGGCGATCGGAACCATGGGCATCTTCTTCCCTCAGGTTTTCGGCGTCGGGTACGAAACCATTGACATGGTGCTGAGCGGCCAGCAGGTCGCCTGGCTATTCCTGCTGACGTTGACCGTTATCAAGATACTGGCGACCTCCATCACCCTGGGCTCCGGGGGGTCCGGCGGCATCTTCGCCCCATCGCTCTTCATCGGGGCGACACTGGGTGGGGCGATGGGATACCTCTTCCAGGCCGTACTGCCGGGGATGACCGCGCCCATCGGCGCCTACGCCCTTGTGGGGATGGGGGCGATGGTGGCCGGAACCACCCACGGACCCCTGACGGCCATCCTCATCATCTTCGAGATGACACACGATTACAAAATCATTCTTCCCCTGATGATCGCCTGCATCATCAGCACCGTCGTCGCCCGGGCGATCCAGATAGACTCCATCTACACACTGAAGTTGGTCAGGAGGGGGGTCAACATCTACAAGGGGCGGGAGCAAAACGTCCTGAAATCCCTCTATGTTGAGGAGGTCATGCGCTCCGAGTTCGAGGAGGTGCCGGAGAACACCCCCTTTCCCCACCTGATGGACCTCATCAGCGAGAGCACCTTCTCATATTTCCCGGTGGTCAACAGCAAGGGATTATTGACCGGCATCTTCTCCCTCAACGACCTGCGACGTATCGTCAGGGAGGAGGAGTCTCTGCATCTCCTGATCGTCGCCGAGGACATCGCGGTGAAAGACGTCATCACGACGTATCCCGATGAAAATTTGAACGAGGTGATGAAGAAATTCGGCCGGTTGAACATAGAGGAGATACCTGTCATGGAGCGGGAGGGCTCCCGGAAGGTGGTGGGAATGGTCAGGCGTAGGAACGTCATCGAGGCCTACAATCGGGAGATGATCACCCGGGAGCTGGAGTAGCGGAAGCTCATCGGTCGAAGGGGCTGATTCACCCGACCCGACCCCGCCCGGACGAAACGGATATCCTTCCCGAATATTTCGATATGCCCGGGATGCACTATCGTCCGGCAGCCGAACACCCGATATACGCGATATAAATAAAAGGGGTGACGAGACTTCGTCACCCCTTTATTGGGTTGGAATAGAATCACCCAACAATGGTGCCCTTCCTACCTTACCCAGTGGCGTTTCGTCTACCTGTTTCCGGTCAGCTTCATCTTGATATCCTCCACGACCATGTAAAGACAGGGGATTACAACGAGGGTCAGCACCATGGCGAACAGCAGCCCCCACACGATCGAGACCGCCATCGGCGTAAGCATCGGCTCCTTGCCGCCGATTCCTATAGCCATGGGCAACAGCCCCCCGATGGTCGTGAGGGTGGTCAGGATGATCGGCCGGAGCCGCACCTTCCCGCTCTCGATGACCGCCTGCTCCGCACTCATCCCCTTTTCCCGGGATCGATTAATGAAGTCGATCAGAACCAGGGAGTCGTTTATCACGATACCGACCAGGGCAATGATACCGACCATCGCCATCATCGAGAGATCCACGTTGGAAATGAACAGGCCGTATACCACGCCGATGAATGAGAGCGGCACCGTCGCCATGATGATCAGCGGCTGTATATACGACCGAAAGAGGGCCACCAGGATCACATAGATGAGTAGGACGGCGACGATAAACGCTTGATACAAGGATTCCAGTGATTCTCCGATGCGCCTGAACTCCCCGCCGTAATCGAAGGTATACCCGGGATACGTTTCGCTTCGATAGCCGAATGTATCGATGAGGTACTTATTGACATCGGTGGATGTCGTGACACCCTCGATCACCTCGGCGGAAACGGAGATATCTCTCATCCTGTCGGTGCGGCTTATCTTCAACAATCCCCTGCCGAACTCGATATCCGCAAACACCTTGATCGGTATCCGCTCCCCGGCGTCATTGGTAACTGAAAAGTTCAAAAGATTGTCGATATTCTGCATATCCTCGTCGTATTTGACCAGGATTTCGATCTTGTCGCCCCCCTCCCGGATATCCCCGGCGTCGCTGCCGGAAAAGGCGCTGCGCAGCTCCGATGAGACGGACGTGATGGATAATCCCAAAGTCCCCATGATATACTCATCAAAGTAGAATTTAACCTCTTCCTTCCCCTTCTCGAAATCGTCATCGATATCTGTGACGCCCGGTATCGTCGACAGCTCTTCCTTGAACTCGTCCGCCAACAGTAGGAGGGTGTCATAATCGTCGCCGTGGATATGGGCCTCCACCGCCGAGCCGCCCCGGGGTCCCGATCCCCTCTCCTGATAGGTGATGGAGAGGGCGCCGGAGATCAGGTCGGTCTTCTCCCTCAGCTCGGCAATGAATACACTGGAGCCGACCTTTTTATATCCATGTTCAGTCAGCTCCACCTGCACCCTGCCGCTGTTGTCGCTCACCGAGGTGATGACCCCCGCCACGTCCCTTTCGGGAAGCTCCAGGGCGTATGTTTCCACCTCCTTGACGATCCGATCGGTCTCCTCCAGGTTCGTGTCCACCGGCATGGTGATGTTGATGTTGAATTTCTCCGAGATCCTCTTCCCCATAAAAGTTACTTTTAAAGTGAGGGCGCCGAAAATAACGGTAATCACGGCAAGGGCCAGGGCGCCGAATATGACCATGTAGCGTTTACCGATCAGCGTTGTAATGGCATTTCCATAGTATTCCCTTATGCTCTCAAACCAGGCCTTGGTATCGCCTCCGTTCGTATTTTCTTTCTTCTTTCCGAATTCCACCAGGTGCGAGGGGAGCACAAGAAACGCCTCCAGAAGGGACGCCAGGAGCACAGTGATCACCACAACGGCGATGGTATTCATGATCTTGCCGAGGATACCCACCATGATGGTGAGGGGGATAAACACTACAATATTGGTTGCGATGGCCGCCGTGACCGGCACGGCGACCTCGTTTGTGCCGATGATCGTGGCCTCCGACAGCGTCCGACCCTCCTCCAGGTGTCGAAAGGTGTTTTCAGCCACGACGATGGCGTCGTCGACGACGATGCCGAGCACGAGTATCAGGGCGAACATAGAGAGAAGGTTGAAGGTGATCCCCATCCCATACATGACGATGATCGTGGCCAGGAACGAAAAAGGGATTCCGATGGACGCCCAGAAGGCGACCCGGGAATCGAGAAAAACGTAGAGCACACCGACCACCAGTATTATACCGAAGAGTCCGTTTAAAAGCAGGGTCTTGAGCCGGGCCCTGACGTATTTCGAATCGTCCATCAACAGAGTGATGTGAGCCCCCTCGGGAAGATATTCGTCCACCTCAGAGACGAGCACTCTGATATCGTCCACGATGTCGATGACGTCCCCGAGGGTCTTCTTCTTGACCAACAGCATGACCGCCCGATGGCCGTTGAGCCTGGAGATGCTCTCTTCCTCCTCGAAGGTTTCAGTCACCCGGGCCAGATCCCCGACGGTTATATTAACACCGTTCCGGGAGGCGACCACGATATCCTCGATATCCTCCATGGTTTCCACCTCCCCGATGGCCCTGATGAGGATTTCCTTCGTGCCGCTTTCGATGGTACCGCTGGGGGTGTTCAGGTTACGCCGTTTGATCGCCGAAACGATCTCGGTCATGCTCAGGTTGGTCGCCTCAAGCTTCAGGGGGTCCACCTCCACCCAAAATTCCCGGTCCCGGTATCCGCCTATGTCGACGGAGCTGACCCCGTCGACGAGCTCCAGCTCGTCCTGCATCCAGTCGGCCAGCTCACGAAGCTCGCTTTCCGGGATGTCTCCCCACAATCCCACGGAGATTACACTGAATTCCGGATCGAACTTAACGCAGTTTGGGTCATCGGCATCATCGGGGAGGTCGCTGACCTTGTCAACCTCGTTTTTGAGGTCGTTGAGGAGCTGGTCGAGCTCCGCCCCCTCAATATCCGCGTCCGCCTGGACACGTATGACCGACATACCCTCGGAGCTGGTGGACGTGATCTCGTCGATGCCGTCCACGTCGGAAATCTCATCTTCTATGGGGATGGTCACCAGATTCTCCATCTCTTCCGGCGACGCGCCGGAATATGATGTGGAGATGGTAATATACCCGAAATCAAACGAGGGGAACACCTCCCGGCTGAGCCGGGTCGAGAAATAGAGTCCCAGTATAAATACGACGATGGTGATGACGTTCACCAGAGCGGCATTCTTGATTGAAAAACGTGCGATAGACATAACGGTATACACCCACTGGATTATTCGATGATAACAACCAACCCGCCGTCCTCCAGTCCCTCCTGACCGGATACGACGATGCGCTCTCCCACGTCGACGCCGGAAAGTACCTCGATCAGGTCGTTTGAGATAATCCCCACCTCCAGCGAGCGGCGGTGCGCCGTATCATCCTCGACGACGAAGCAGTAGGGATCCTCCCGCCCCTCCTCATCGAACAGCACTGTATTTGCGGGAACGCATACGACGTCGGTCTTCTCCTCGGTGATGATCGAGACATACCCGTACATCCCGGCCACGATGCTCATTCCGTCGTTTTCAAAGGTGATTGCCATCCGGCACGTACGGGTATCCGTATCGAGCACCGGACTGATCTCGCTCACCTCCCCGGTGAATACATGGTTTTTAATGGACGGGATCGTGAGCTCGGCCTGCATGCCCAGCGCTATCATGCCCATCTCCGCCTCCGGTACTTTGATCACCGCCTTCATCTCGTCCCCCGCAACGATCAGCGAAAGAGGGGTCGAATCCGTCGCCAACTCCCCCGCATCCAGGTAGTTGCGGGCGACGATGCCGGATATGGGCGCCCTGACGGTCAGGGGCATGTAGACATCCCAGGTCTCCCTCCGCTCCAGCGTGACCAGCACCTGTCCCTTACGAATATATTCCCCCTCGTCATAGTGATACCTGATGACCGTGCCGGATGCCACGGCATAGACCTCCGCTTCGAAAAGGGCGTGGATGTCACCGGTATATATCAGGGTATCCCTGATCGTTCCGAGAGAAACCTCGGTCACGGACACCGGCGTTGTCTGTTCTTCGGGGGTGAATCCGGGGGGAAATCCCCCGGGGCCGTGATTGAGGATGACCCTGATCGCCGCAGGTATAATCATCAGGGCGATGACGACCCCGATGCCGATCTTTATGTATGTCTTCTTTTTTTCCGTAATCCCGGGAGCCATGCTATTTTCTCCATCTAACGGTTGAATACGCCGCTCTCGTCATATGAGCTATTCTTATATATCCCCCGACACAGTGTCGATCCCCACGATCATCTCAAGTCGGGCCAGCGCCTCCTCGTATCCGTACAGGGCGGTGTAGTAGTTCACCAGGGCGTCGGTCAGGGAAAGCTGTGCATCCAGCAGCTCAAGGAGTGTGTCGATGCCGTTCTGATATCGAACCTCCGCAATGTCCAGGTTCTTTTTGGCGAGCTCGATGTTCTTTTCCTGCAGCTCGATAACCTTCTTCGCCTCTTCCATATCGAGGTATGCTGTTGTGACATTCAGCCTGATCTGGCGCTCCATCTCCTCCCGGGCGATCTTCGCCTGCTCGTATTGGGCCCGGGCCTGTTTCGTCTCCGCCGCGGCCACCAGAAGCTCCGATATCGGGAAATCGATCATCACTCCGGCGGTGAACTCCCAGTCGTCCGAGTCGAAGCTGATATCGCACGTGTCGCTGTTTGAATAATCGTAGTTGGCGAATGCGCTTACCGTCGGAAAGAATTCGCCGACGGTCATATTCAGATTTTTCCTGGCGATGGACTCATTGAGCTTCGCCAGGACCAGCTCGGGGCTCTCCGTCTCGGCAATGACGAGATATTCATCCAGGGTGAGCTCCCTCGATTCCGTGGGAAAGCTTCCATCGACATCGATGGGCTGGGAGGGATCGACGGCCAGCAGCATCTTGAGGTCCGCAAGCGCTCTGGCCAGGTCGTTCTCCGCCTGGATGAGCGTCGTCTCCGTATTGACCAGCTCCACCTCGATACGCAGCAGCTCGTACTGGGAGACGAGGCCGTTTGCAAACTTGTTCCTGGTGATTTCGACGTTTCGCGTGAGCACCTCCATCTCTTCGGTCCGCATGGACGTCTCCTCTCTCGCCAGCAGGACCGAGTAGAAGGCCGTCTTTGTTGCATAGACAATATCCCCCACGCTGCTTCGGTATTCCTCCAGGGCAAGGTCCTTCTGGAGATACGACGCGGTGATGCCCGAAAGGGTCCTGCCCCCGGTAAACAGTGGCAGAGAGGCGTTAAGTCCTACGGAGTAGTTTTCGCCGTAGGAGGAGCTGCTTCGGAGTGACATGCCGGAGTTCACGGAGGAGTCGGATGTATAGTGTGTATAGTTGTATCCTCCGTCGGCGCCGACGGTGACGATACTCGCCCAGGTTTCAAACACCATCCCCGTGGCGACCCGAATCTCCTCGGCCGCGATGCGGATGTCGGCGGATCGCTTCAGGGCGATATCAAGACACTCCTCCAGGGTATAGGTAAAGGTCGGCTTCTCCTCCTGAGCCAACAGGATGCCGGGAAAGAGCACACAGAAAAAGACCGACGCAATGATTATCGATACTCTTTGCTTGTTCACGATGATCTCCTTTTATAGCGTCGAAGACCGGTATGGGATGTCTGTATCTCCCGGTCCACCGGGATGACGCGATCAGTCGGCGATGAGAGAGCTTCTGACCTGTTTCATGCGCGAGGCGATCGCCAGCCAGAGGGTCACGGTTAACAGGCCGGTGCCGAGGGTCAGAATCCCCAGCACAAGCACCAGGTTACTCCAGTCGAGGGAAATGATCAACATGCCGAGGCTGCCGAAGAGAATCCCGAAGCACCCGATCAGCGATGACGCCGATCCCGTATCCTCCTTCTGCTGTTCGAGCAGTAGGTTGGTTCCCGGCGGTCGAACCGATCCGCCGAAAATCGTCGTTGGGATAACCGAAAAAGCCAGAAGCCAGGGACTGAGGGAGGCGAAACAGAGAATCAGCACGCCGCTGAGAATAAAAACGCTGAAGCCGAAAATGATAATCGCATTTCTCTCGAACCGCTTCGACAGCAGTACATACATCAGCGGCCCGACGGGACAAAAGATCGCATTGAGCACGAAGAAGTAGCTGAATTCCATCTCCGTCAAGCCGAACTGCCGTATGTACATGTATGACGATCCGGCCACATACGCCATCATCGGAATCGCCATGCACGAGAATACGAGTAACAGCATCGCGAAGCTCGGGTTTTTCAACACGACGCCCAGTCGACTCAGGGCTTGGAGGATCGTGCCCTCTGAACGGATGTGTATCGTCTCCGTGAGTGTGAGACCTCCCAGAAACCCGATGACCCCAAGGCCGGACATCACCCAGAACACTCCTCGCCACGAGGTCCATTGCAGCATGAGCGCGCCGGGGATGGGAGCGATGATCGGGGCCAGGAGCATGATGGATTGTACCACCGCCAGGATCGATTCCCGCTTGCGGCCCGAATAGGTATCCTTGACGACGGCGATGGCCACGGCGGCCGCCGCACCGCCGCCCGTTGCCTGGAGGGCGCGAAAGGCGATGAGTTGATGGATGTTCCCAGCGCATGCGGACATGATGCTCGCCGCCGCGTAGATGCCGATGCCGATGAGCAGGATCGGCTTTCGTCCATACTTGTCGCTCAGGGGGCCCCAAAACAGCGTCCCGACGCCGAAGAAGACAAAGAACGCGATAATGGTCATATTGACCAGCGAGATGGGAGCACTGAAATGCTCCGACATTCCCGGCAGCGCCGGGAGATACATATCGGTGGAAAACGGACCGAACGCGGTCATGTAGGAGAGAAGAAGCACCAGTCCCCTGTCGCCCAGGATACGCTGTTCCGTTTTAGTCGTCAACTCGTGTGATTCCATGTTCGTGCTGTGCGTGTTACAGTATCTAATATCATTCGGTGACAGATTCTTATGCCCCGCATCACCGTATCCTTTTCATCAACAAGACATCATAGTTTCTTGTCCGTTTTAGTCCGTCGGAGTGCATCGGTCTTCAACATGCCTGCCGGACTATTTTCTCTTTCCGGTCCTTGCACCCGGAACGAATCGGCGGCCGTTTTTACCCGTATCACATAAAATATACAATGTATACATATTTACTATATTGTATACCCGCCGGGCAAAAAAACCGCTCTCATTGACACCCTGAGAACGATACATGTTTCCTCTGTTTCATTAGACGTATCGACACAACAAAAAGTTACAGAGTACAGTTAAAAAGTCCGGTGCCCGCTCCATCGCCCCTCCTCTTCTACATCGATCCCGATCGACGGGGAAGGATACCGTTGAACAGGAGCTGGAGCATCATCTCGATTTCCTCGTGAATCTCCCCATCGGACTTCTTTTCCATCATCGACAGCGCCCCGATATCCCGACAGAGGCTCAACACAGCCCTGGTGGTGATATCCATATCCCGGATCTCCAGGGCGCCGTCGTTCACCCCCGCGACCAGGATGTCTTTTACGATCCCGGCGTAGGCCGTGAACTGCGTCTGCATCCTCAATCGTGGGATAGGTGGAAGGACATCCAGCTCGTCGAACCGAGTAGACATAAAAAACTTGCTCATGCCGGTCGTCTCCGCCAGTATGAATGCCCGAAGCCTATTAAAGGGCTCCGTTTCTGCATCGACGGCCTGTCTGATCCGCTCGATCAGCTCGTTCAGCTCCCGGTCGAAAAGGGTATCGACGACATGATTGGTATTTCTGAAATACTTGTAAAACGTCGCCCGGGAGATTCCGGCATTGTTGAGAATATCCTCGACCTTCAGCGACCAGAAGCCGTATGTGCTGCACAACTGGTAGGATACATCGAGTATCCTGTCTCTTGTTTCTTTTTTCATCGTATCCGGGAAAAATACAGAATATACATTTTGTGTTATTTGTATACTCTATTCCGGATAGTGACACCTGTCAAGAAAAAAGCGGCTCGAAAATACCAGAAGGCAATGTCGCCCTCGCTTCGCGCACGGCAGCAGCAAAGTCCCCGGTGTTGCCAATGCTGAGGCCATTACGGATTCGATCGGGAGAAACATGGAATATATGATGAGATGAGGGGGCTCGAGGAGAAGTTACAGGAAAGGGGATGATCAAGATGCGTCGGCGGAGGACCGATCAGTTCTGTGGTTCAGCGGAGATTTTTGAGTTGACGTACTCCAGGTACGCCCGGTATTCCGACTCGTCCGGATTCATCTTTTGGGCGCTCAACAGGAATTCCCGGGCCGTCTCCCAGTCCTGGAGGGCGATGTAGGAGAGTGCCAGCCGGAAAAAGAGCACCTCGTCGTCGCCGGTGAGGTTGAGGGCCCGCTCGAAATTCTCTATGGCAAGGTAATACCGCCCCAGGGCGTGATAGGTCACCCCGATGTTGTGATAGACGATCACATAGGACGGGTCCCGATCCAGGGATTCATCGAACGCCTCCAGGGCGCTCTTGAAATCCCCCAGGTGATACCGGGCGATGCCCAGGTAGTTGAACACATCCGGGTCGTCGGGGCGCTTTATCGCCTCTTCCTCGAAAAACGACACCGCCTCATCAAAGCGCCCGTCGCTGATCAACTCCAGGCCCGGGGCGAGCTCCGAGTCTACTCCGTCCTGGGCCGATACGGAGGCGGCGCCCATAAAGATCGCGATGACCAGGGCGGCCGCCGCGAAAAAACCGACAACCCGCTTCATAAACGAAGTCCCATCATGAGAGAAAAATAATTTCACATCCCTTTACACAAACCGATATATCATGATAGAGTAAATCATAATTATTATCAGTCAAAATGCAGGCCGGTTCCCGAAAAGAACGGGCATATGTTTATTGTATCACGGAACAGTTTTCAGGCGAGAAAAACCATGACCGAAAAGAACAACTTCATCGTCAAGACCCACAACGCCAAGGCGGGGGAGATCACCAAGGCCCTGAAGGCCGCCGGCGTGGATGTGGTGAGCGTTGCACTGGTTTACAACGAAACCGTCGACTCGGAAGACGACCGGGTTTCCGAAAAATCAGATGATTGACCCGGTCCCCGTTCATCTGCAAGGAGGATATGTATGGGCACAGGGAGTATTAAAGAGAAATCCGATATTCGCCTCCACTGCCGGCTCTCCCGCCGGGAGTTCATAGCTGGCGGCGTCGCCCTCTCGGCGACGACCATTGCCGGGGGATTTCTCGCCCTGCCCCGCCCGGCAATTGGGGCCACCTCGCTCCTTTCAGTCGCCACCGGTACGAACTATAAAAACATCGTCATCGACGCGGTGGACGGACTGGGGGGGATAAAATCCTTCGTCACCACGGGAGATGTGGTGGTGGTCAAGCCGAACATCGGCTGGAACAGCACCCCGGAGCTGGGCGGCAACACCCACCCGACCGTGGTGAAGACCCTGGTGGAGCTGTGTCTCGACGCCGGCGCATCCAAAGTGAAGGTATTCGACCGCACCTGCCACGACGCCCGAAAGACCTACGATTCCAGCGGCATCATGGCCGCCGTTGAGGGATTGGGCGACTCCCGGGCGACCATCGGCTATATTGATGATCGCAAGTTCGTCAACGTATCGATTCCCCGGGGCAAGACCCTCACCGAGTGGGAATTCTACAAGGACGTCCTGGAGACGGACCGTCTCATCAACGTCCCGGTGGCCAAGAACCACGGCAGCACCACCCTGACCCTCTCGATGAAAAACCTCATGGGCATCATCGGGGGAAACCGGGGGCAGATACACTGGAGCATCGACCAGAAGCTGGCGGATATCTCCAGTCTCATCAAGCCGGACCTGATCGTGCTGGACGCCACCCGGGTAATGCTTCGGGGCGGCCCCAGCGGCGGCAACATCGATAACGTCGTGGTGAAAAATCACGTGGTGGCGGGCACGGACCCGGTAGCGGTGGACTCCTACGGCGCCACCCTCTTCGGGATGAAGGGAACGGACATCGGTCACATCAAGGCCGCCTACGACATGGGCCTGGGGGAGATCGATCTCGCAAAAATCACCGTAAAGGGCGCATAGGGGATTTTGTCGTGGCGAACCGGCGACACACCACATCCATCCCCAGAAGGATCACCCAGAGCGTTATCCTCCTGGGATTTCTCGTCCTGTTTATCACCACCACCTATCGGGGCGGCACGGAGATTCACTACCCGATCAACCTTTTCTTCCAGGCGGACCCCCTGGCGGCCCTGGGGACGGCCCTCGCCTCCCGGTCGCTCGACCCCTTCTTCTGGCCGGTGGTGCTGGTGCTGGCTGCGACGCTGATCCTCGGGAGGTTCTTCTGCGGCTGGTTCTGCCCCATGGGGGCGGTGCTGGATACGGTCCGTCCTCTGTTGAGGCCTCTGGACGTCAAGCGGGTCCCCTCCCGGAACCTGAAGTATTATCTGTTGTTTTTGCTGCTCATCGCGGCGGCCTTTTCGGTCAACCTCGCAGGCCTTTTCGATCCCATCAGCATCCTGATCCGCTCATGCACCCTGGCGGTCTATCCGCTCCTGTCGTCGGCGGCCTTCGCCGTCTTCGATCAGATCTACTACTGGGACATCCCGGTGATCACCGCCGGGTCCGAGGCGGTCTACGGCGTCCTGAGGGATACAGTGCTCCCCTTTCAGCAGGGCTTCTTCCTGCTGTCGGCTTTGAGCTTTGTGCTCTTCGGGTTGATCCTCTTCGCGGAAAAAATCCGACCCCGCTTCTGGTGCAGGTATCTCTGCCCCCTGGGGGCGCTGCTCTCCCTGTTCGCGGGGGTTTCGCTCCTAAAGAGAAAGCCGACGGGGCTGTGTCCCGACTGCCAGGAGTGCAATGACGTCTGCGAGACCGGCGCCTTCGATGACGACGGGAGATTCTTGAAGGGGGAGTGCATCCTGACCCTGAGCTGCGTCCGCTCCTGCGAGAAGGAGCGGGCCGTCTACGGAATCGGATTTCCTCCCAGGACATCGGCCCCGTCCCTGACTCGTCGCCACGTCGTCACGTCCCTCATCGCCGGGGCGGCAATCCCGCCGCTGCTGGCCATACACCCAAGGCGAAAGCTGAAAGAAGGCCTCGGCATCGACGCCGTCATCCGACCCCCCGGGGCCCGGGAGGAATCGGGATTTCTCTCCCGCTGCGTCAAGTGCGGCGAGTGCATGATGGTCTGCCCCACCGGCGGCCTGCAACCGGACCTCGGCCGGGGAGGGCTCGAGGGGATCTATTCGCCCATCCTGGTGCCCCGGATTGGCTACTGCGAGTATCAGTGCACCCTGTGCGGCCAGGTCTGCCCCACCGGGGCCATCGAAAAGCTCTCCGTGGGCGAAAAACTGGAGACGGTCATCGGCATGGCGTATATCGATACGAGCCGCTGCCTCCCCTACGCCCACGGCATCAACTGCATGGTCTGCGAGGAGCACTGCCCCACCGCCGACAAGGCGATAAAATTCAACGAGCCGATTGGTGAGACTTCCACCGACGGCTCGCAGTTGAGAAAACCCTATGTGATTAATGAATTGTGTGTGGGATGCGGCATCTGCGAGAACAAGTGCCCGGTGGGGGGGAAGGGAGCCATCATCGTGACATCGGAGAAGGCAAAATATTGAGAGAAGGATTCATACTTATCTCCCCCACCCGTATCAACCATAATCTTATCTATATGCGCTTCGAACCGGCCTGTACACGCCGCCCAGTTTCTTTACTCTGATACTCCCGCCAGCTCCCCCAGCAGCTCCTGGATATCCCTCTGGCGCTTGAGGTTGTAGGCCGCCTGGGTGGCCACGAGTCCGATCCGAATAGAGCAGGCGTCTTCAGGCAGGGCCGCGAAGAGGTCCTCATCGGTCCAGTCGTCCCCCGCCGCCATGATGAAGTCATAGCCGTCGGTCCCCAGCCAGCGCTGGGCCGCCCGTCCCTTGTTGATACCCGAGTTCTTCACCTCCACCACCTTCTTCCCCTCCAGCACCTGCAGGTTCATCCCCGCAGTCAGGCCGGTCAGCTCATCCACCAGCTCCCGGACCCGGTCGTTGGCCAGCTCCGAGGTAACGTTGCGATAGTGCCATACCAGGGAGAACTTCTTCTCCTCGACAAACGAACGGGGGGTGCGGTCGGTGAAGAGATCGAAGATGGGGCGAATGTCCGCCTTCCAGTCGTCGGAAAGTGGCTCGATCATCTCCCACACACCATTGGGCTGTTCCTTGATCCACGCGCCGTGCTCGGCCACAAAGGCGATGGGAAGGTCCGACAGCCAGGCGTCCAGGGTCTCCCGGTCCCTGCCGCTGATGATAACGAGACTGTTTTTCTCATCGGAGGTCAGCGCCGATAGTATCTCAATGATCGCCGCCGACGGCTTGGCCCGCTCTGGCCGATCCACGATCGGCGCAAGGGTTCCGTCGTAGTCCAGGAGCAACAGCCTCCTTTTCGCATCGGCATAGCGGGAAACAAGCTTCTCCCTGATCGAGTCGGTCAAGAGCTTCATCGCCATCTCCGCCTGGTGCCCCTTGATGCGGTCCAGGGAGGCGAAAAAATCCTGGGCCCAGCGCACTACGTCGTACTGCTTGATGCGCTTCTGCATGGAGCGCATTTTGGCTGTCTTTTCTTCCTCGGGCATCTCCAGGGCGTCCTTCAGCCCCCGGATAATGTCCTCGGAATCGTTCGGGTTGACGATGATCGCTTCACCCAGCTCCTGAGCGGCGCCGGCCATCTCACTGAGAACCAGCATTCCCTTCCCCGATTTCTTCGCCGCCACATACTCCTTGGCCACCAGGTTCATCCCATCCCGCACCGGCGTCACCAGGGCCACATCGGCCAAATTATAGAGGGCCATGAGCTTGGAGAAAGGGAGTGAGCGGTAGAAATACCAGATTGGAACCCACCCCACCCGGCCGTAGTGGCCGTTGATGTGCCCGATGAGGTTGTCCACCCGGGTCTTGAGCATCTGGTAGGAATCCACCTGCTCTCGGGAGGGAACGATGAGCTGGATAAAGACGACTTTCTTTCGATACTCCGGGTATTCCTTCAGAAACGTATCGATGGCCTCGAGCCTCAACGGCAGGCCCTTGGAGTAGTCGAGGCGATCGACGGAGAGGACGACCTTTCTTTCCTGAATGTCTTTTTTGAACTTGGTCATCTCCCGCTTCACCTCCGGTTGCGAAGCGGCCGTGTTGAATTTGTTAAAATCGATGCCGATGGGAAAGATATCTACCTTCACCATTCGTCCGCCGGTGTGAATGGTGCTCATGGAGTGGTCGTATCCGAGGAGGCGATGGACGCTGCTGAGGAAATGGCGAGCGTACTCATAGGTGTGAAAGCCGATCAAGTCCGATCCCATCAATCCCTCAAGGATCTCCTCCCGCCAGGGCAGCAGGCGAAAGATCTCATAGGAGGGAAAGGGGATATGCAGAAAAAAGCCGATAGACGCCTCGGGGAGCTTTTTTCTAAGCATTCCGGGGAGCAGCATCAGGTGATAATCCTGGATCCAGATGGTATCGTCGGGACGGGCAACGGTCATCACCTCGTCGAAAAACTCCTGGTTGACCTTCCGGTAATACCTCCACTGCTCCCGGTCGTATTCGGTATATTCGCTGAAATAGTGAAAAAGGGGCCAGATGGTGTTGTTTGAAAATCCGTGGTAATATTGCTCAAGATCCTTCTTGGAGAGAAACACCGGAAGGTTTTTATATTCCTCCATCAGCCGGTCCCGCACCGATATCCGATCCTCCCGGGTCAGTCTATCGGACGTAATCCCCGGCCAGCCCACCCAGACGCTGTCAAATTCCTGGTAAAACGATCCGATGGCGGTGGCCAGCCCGCCGACACTCTGTTTGTACGTATACGTGTCCTGTTTCTTTTCGATCGTCACCGGGAGCCGGTTTGAGACGATCATAAGACGTTTCATTGTCCCGTTCCTATCCCCTGTGGTTCCAATAGATACTACCCGATGTATTTTTCAAACAGTTCCATCCAGTCGAGCATCAATCGCGTGATGAGAAAATTATCCCGTACGTGGTCGTGCCCCTTGGTCCCCAGCTCCTCCCGAAGCATACCGTCGTTCAAAAGCCGGATGACACTTCCGGCGAATCCGTTCACGTCCTTCGGGTCGTGGAGGAACCCGGTCTCCCCGTCGATCACCTGAAAGGGAATCCCCCCCACGTTTGACGCCACCACCGGGGTCTTTTTATACAGCGCCTCGGACACCACCAGCCCGAATCCCTCCCGGAGCGACTTCTGGATGACCACCGCCGATGCGCTCTGGACTGCGTTGACCAGGATGTCGTTGTCCACCAGTATCAGGTGGATGTCGTCCTTGAACGTGCTCTTATCCGCGGCCTTCTTGACGTCCTCGAATATCTTCTGTCCCTCGGGATCGTCGGTGGCAAGGGAGCCCAGCAAAATCAACTGGCAGTCGACCTCCTTCCGGACCTTCTCGAATATCTTGAGCACCCCCTTGGGATCCTTGAACTTGTCGAACCTCGACACCTGGGAGACGATGGGCTTGTCCGGCTTGACGCCGAACTTCGTCAGGTAGTTGTTGATGGTGTTGACGGTGATGGGCTTGTTCTTGATGGTCAGAGGATCGATGGTGGGAAAGATGATCGACTGGGGGACCTTCAGGTCCTTCTTCTTGTAGTCCTCGTGGGAGACGACTACGTGATCGTACTTGCTCATGTATCCCTTGAGATACTCCCACAGCTCGTTGTTCGGCTTTGTGATGTCGATATGAAGGCGCAGTATCCAGGGCTGGGTTTTCTCGTAAAAGTCGATGAGGGGCAGCGGCTGGGGATCGTGCACCACCACCAGCGCGTGGTTGAGGTGCGTGAACTTCGCAAAGCGCCGATTTGTTTCGTAGTATATGTTCTTTTTCCTCTGGGACAGGTTGACTCTGTCCCCCTGGAGCGAGTTGTGAAACTTCTTGGTGATGGTAAAGAAGTCCGGCGTGCCGTGGAGGATGCGCCACCCGAAATTCATCCCCACGTCATTGAACATGGGAATCATGCTGTTGAGCATTTCGGCCACGCCCCCACCCTGGTAGGTTGAGCTGATACAAACTATATGCTTGTCCTTGAGCCGGGACGACTTTTCGTAGATTTTATCGACGGTTTCTTCGCCGACGATCGCCTTGTAGAGATTCATGTTCTTTTGCTTCATGGATGTGGATGTTCCCCGGTTTTTTCGTTTCAAGATGCGTGCATGTATTCTTTTCATAACGGATCTCATCGGATCAGTCGTCATCAGAACACTGAAACAATGAAATTATGAGTGAATATCGTAACACTTTCGCAAGGGTTGTGTCAAATAT
>Ga0180431_10003536_pt1 | contig 20062 bp, 9 predicted proteins | sample SS_ome_11_FD_132459 | JGI IMG/M metagenome (GOLD analysis project Ga0180431, IMG submission 132459) | Hypersaline lake sediment archaeal communities from the Salton Sea, California, USA - SS_1_MS_1 metaG | ecosystem: Environmental > Aquatic > Non-marine Saline and Alkaline > Hypersaline >... | reverse complement strand
TACGTCCACGATGGCAGTACGACACTGAGCGGGACGCAGGTGGTCAGCAATTCGACCGCCTATCACGGCGGGGGGCTGTTCGTCTCCAATGGCAGCGCGACGCTGAACGCGATCGGGGGAGAGATCGACAGCAACACGGCCGGCTACAACGGCGGGGGGGTGTTTGTTTGGTGGGGCAGCGCGATACTGAGCGGGACGCAGGTGGTCGGCAACTCGGCCTACGGCACCGGCTTCAGTGACGGCGGCGGGGGGGTGTTCGTCAACCAGGGCAGCGCGACGTTGATCGGGACGCACGTGATCAACAACTTCGCCTCCAACGATGGCGGCGGCGTACACGTCTACCTTGGCAACGCGACGCTGAACGCGACCGGGGGGGAGATCGACAGCAACACGGTCTCCCGCCATGGCGGCGGCCTGTTCGTCAACGTAGGCAGCGCGGCGCTGACCGGGACCCGGGTGATCAGCAATTCAGCCTACCGAGACGGCGCTGGGGTGCACATTCGAGAGGGCAATGCGACGCTGACCGGGACGCAGGTGATCAGCAACTTCGCCTCCCGGGACGGCGGCGGGGTGTTCGTGTGGGACGGCAGCGCGACACTGACCGGGACGCAGGTAGTCAGTAACTCGGCCCTCGACAGCGGCGGCGGGGCGTTCGTCGACCAGGAAAGCGCGACGTTGAACGTAAGCGGGGACAGGATCGACGGCAATGTCGCCTCCAACGACGGCGGTGGGGTGTTCGTCAACCAGGGCACCGCCACACTGACCGGGGCACAGGTGGTCGGCAACTCAGCCTACGGCTCCGGCTCCAGTGACGGCGGCGGGGTGTACGTCTACGAGGGCAGCGCGGCGCTGACCGGGACGCAGGTGATCAGCAACATCGCCTACCGGTACGGCGGTGGGGTGTATGTCAACCTCGGCAGCGCGATGCTCAGTATGAGCGGGGGCGGGATCGACAGCAATGTCTCCTCCAACGACGGCGGCGGAGTATATGTCCGATATGGCAGCGCGGCACTGACCAGGACGCACGTGCTCAGCAACGTCGCCTCCAACGAGGGCGGCGGGCTCTACCGCTCTTCCTCCACCGGCGCCATCACCGCCACCAACGGTTGCATCGTCTACAATAGCGACACGGCGGTAGACAATGATGACACCGGTACGGTGAATGCGAAAGATAACTGGTGGGGCGCTCCGAGCGGACCCTCCGGCGCGGGACCGGGCAACGGTGACTCAGTCAGCGCGAACGTGGACTACGCCCACTTCAAGACCAGCCCGCCGGCCGGCTGCCCCACGCTGCCGCCCGAAATAGACGTACTGGGCAACGGTCGATCCATCGCCGCCGGTGACACGACCCCCACCAGCGCCGACGACACCGACTTTGGCAGCCTCCCGGTGGCTGGGGGGGCGGTGACGCATACCTTCACCATCAGCAATGCAGGCGGCGCCGATTTGATCCTGACCGGCTCACCGGCCGTGACGCTGACCACAGCCACCGCCTTCGTCGTCACCCAACCAGCCTCACCCACCATTGGCAGCGGCAGCGCCACCACCTTCACCGTGGCCTTCGAACTCGCGGTGGCGGGCAACTTCACCGACACGGTCTCCATCAGCAACAACGATCCCGACGAAGACCCATATACATTTGCCATCTCCGGCACAAGCACCGCCTATCTCTACCTGCCTTTGGTGATATGCAATGGGAGCGCTCCATAGTCTAGAGACAATACAAATTCAGTCTCTGAGCAAACGCTCTCGCACGTCGGAGGTTCTCAGCATTCGGCCTGCCCTTGTTGTAGCAATTCCCGTTTTGTAATGGAAAGCCTGGCGTATTGCTCTCAGCCACCGTCCCCGGGGGCGTCCTATGCAGGAGTCTGCGGGCCAATATCGCTCTCGGGGACGGTGGGTCTCAACCACATAGTCCGCGACGTGTCCCCCATCGAGCGCGAAGGCTGGGACCCCACAAGTCGAGAAGCAGAGATTAGTCGTAGCCCAGTTCACCCTCCCCCACACCCCGCCCCGGAAGGTTGACAAATCACGCTCCTGACGGTAAAATGCGTCGTCATGCAAGAGACCATCAGACCTATAGATCGCGACCGCCTGAGCGTGTTGATGGCCGTGATTTTATTGGGCAGCGCCCTCTTCCGCTTCATCGAGCTACCCGAGCAGGTATGGGAACTCGAGCCACTGGGGTCGCCCCTGGAGATCCACGTCACCGGCACCTGGCTGCTGATCACACTGATGATCGGCCTGACCTGCACTGGGACAAATCTGATCCTACACGACCACCCGCACGTAGAAGAGAACCCCGGGCGACCGATCTACATCTCCTGGATCCTGCCCGGTGTGATGGCCGGTCTGTCTGCGCACCTGCTGACGCGCATCTCCACGTGGCCCTTGTGGATCGGTGGGCTCACTCTGGCCGGCATTAGCATCAGCCTGGTGATCTCTGCCGAATACAGGGCCGTCTCCCCCGAGACCCCGGGCTATCCCCTGGCCCGGCTGGCCCTCAACGTACTGGCTTACCTGCTGACCTTCACCCTCTTCACTCTCATCTACTATACCCGCACCCGTAGCCTGGTCACCGCCACCCTGACCCTGCTCACGGCCACGCTGCTGGCGCTTGATTTGCTGAGCGTGGCGGAGGTGAAGTTTCGACGGGTGCTCCTGTTCGCTGGCATCGTGGGCCTGATTATCGGCCAGAGCACGTGGGCGTTGAACTACTGGCAGGTCAGCGCCTGGACCGGGGGGCTGCTGCTGCTGCTCATATTCTACATCAGCGTCAACATCGCTCATCAACACATCCTGGAGCGCCTGAACGTTTCGATCATGGTCGAGTTCGCCGTCGTCGCCGTCACCGTGCTGACTATCATCCTGTTCAGAGGCCTATGAGCGATACATCCGCGTTTATTTCCGGCTGGACTGGTGACCTGGCCTGCATTCAACGTATCTTCTCAACACTTGGGGGCATGCGCTGCTGGTGGCAGAATCAAATCCGTTTAGCCTCTGCAAAGCTGCTGGGCAAAATGCACGCAGGATGCACATCGTCGTCCAGCAGGAGCAGGTGAATAGTTACGGGAGGAGAAATCGTGCAGAGTGAAATCCCTTCGCTGTCGACCAAGATTCCCTCGCGCATCGCGCGTCTGGAGGAACTGGCCTACAACTTCTGGTGGAGCTGGCATCGCCAGGCCCGTGACCTGTTCAAGATGCTGGACTATCCTCTTTGGCGCAGCACCAGCCACAATCCGGTCAAGATGCTACTGGAGGTGACGGCGGAAAGGCTGGAGGAGGTCGCCACCGACCCCCTGTTCCTGCGCCAATACGACGCCGTGCTGATGGAGCTCGACGCCGACCTGGCCAACGGGCACCTTTGGTTCCCCACCCAGCACCCGCATCTGACCAAGCGGCCCGTTGCCTATTTCTCCGCCGAGTTTGGCCTCCACCAATCTCTGCCTACCTACGCCGGCGGCCTAGGCGTGCTGGCCGGCGACCATTGCAAGGAGGCCAGCGACATCGGATTGCCCTTCGCCGCGGTGGGCTTCCTCTACGAGATGGGATATTTCCGCCAGCGCATCACCGCCGACGGGTGGCAGGAGGCGATCTACCCCCGCTTCAAGCCGGGAGAGGTCGCGGTCCAAGAGGCGCTGTGCGACGATGGCACGTGCCTGTTCGTCCCGGTCGAAGTGGGTGACCGCACGGTCCAACTGCAGATCTGGCACGTCCAGGCCGGGCGCACACATCTCTATCTGATGGACGCCGATCACGAGCGAAACGCCCCCTGGGATCGGGAGCTCACCGCCCGGCTGTACGGCGGCGATCAGGAGATGCGCATCCAACAGGAGATCGTGCTCGGCATCGGTGGCGTACGGGTCCTGCGGGCACTGGGTATCGACCCGCCGGTCTTCCACCTGAACGAAGGGCACTCCGCCTTCCTGGTGCTGGAGCGCGCGCGAGAGATCGTCGAGTCAGGGGAGGCGCAGATATCGTTTGACGAGGCCCGGGACATAGTGAGGGCGACAAGCGTCTTCACCACTCACACGCCGGTGCCGGCGGGCCACGACGTCTTCCCCTTCCACCTGGTTGAGAAGTACTTCCACAACTACTGGCCCCGCCTGGGACTCAGCAGGGAGCAATTCCTGGAGCTGGGCAGTCACATGGACAAGCAGGGCTTCAACATGACCGTGCTGGCACTGCGTATGTGCGGACGGCGCAACGGTGTCAGCAAGCTGCACGGAGAGGTGTCGCGTCGCATGTGGAAATCCGTCTGGCCCGACACGCCGGTGGAGCAGGTGCCCATCATAGATATCACCAACGGCATCCATGTGCCGGCCTGGGTCGGGGGGGCGATCAACAAGATCTATCGCAAGTACCTGGGACCCGACTGGATCGACCGGCACGACGACCCTGCGCTGTGGGAGCGCATCCTGGACGCGCCGGACGAAGAGCTATGGGCCGCTCACGTGCACCTGAAGCGTAAACTGATCAGCATGATCCGCGAGCGGGCCCGACAGCGACGCGTGGAAATGAGAATGAACGCGGAGCAAATCCTGAGCGCGGGGACGTTTCTCGACCCCGACGCCCTCATCATCGGCTTCGCGCGCCGCTTCGCCACCTACAAGCGAGCCACCCTGATCTTTCACGACCTGGATCGACTGAAGCAGTTGCTACACGACCGTTACCGGCCCGTTCAGTTTATCTTCACCGGTAAAGCCCATCCGGCGGACGAGGGAGGCAAACGGCTCATCCAACATGTCTACAACGCAGCCAGCGACCCGGCGATCGGAGGCCGCATCGCCTTTATCGAGGATTATGACCTACAGGTGGCGCGCTATATGGTACAGGGAGTGGACGTATGGCTGAACACCCCCCGCCGGCCCCACGAGGCCAGCGGCACCAGCGGGCAGAAGGCCGCCGCCAACGGCATCCCTAACCTGAGCGTGCTCGACGGCTGGTGGGCCGAGGGATACAACGGGGCCAACGGTTGGGCGATCAACTCCGGAGAGCACCACGACCCGGGAGCCCAGGACGCCGCTGACGCCGAGACCCTGTACCAGCTACTCGAGAACGAGGTGGTGCCGCTGTTCTACAGACGTGACGCCGACGACGTACCGCGGGGCTGGGTGAGGGTGATGAAAGAGGCCATTCGCACCTCAGTGCCTGTCTTCTCCACCCGCCGCATGGTCAAGGAGTACACCGAGCGCCTCTACGTTCCAGCGGCACGCAGCGCGGCGGAGACGTAGAACACCCAGTAAACTCCTTAAGGGCGCATATTCCTTTTCGCAAGTTTCGCGGTCCAAGGCCTCTCTCAGTTTGAGGCGTAGCTTCGCTAGACGCTTACGCGAGTTCGTCCAGGCAATCGAGGCAAAAGGCGACCTCCTCCGGGACGTCGAGGCGGCGGAAGGCAGCCAGACTCCTCTGCAGCAGCCTTTCCGCTTTCTCAAAAAGGCCGATCTGATACGCCATTCTACCCTGCCGGGCCAGGAGTCTCCAGAACACCACACTCCCCTCCTGCCCAACCTCCTCCAGCCTCTGCGCCGCCCTCCCAAACGCTTCCTCCCCGTCGTGAAACCAGCCCCGGGTCTCATAGAACAGAAACAGGCTTTCCACGTACTTCCCGATCGCGCTCTCGTTCCCCTGCGAAACTGCCCAGTCCCACCCGGCGCGCACGTTTTCAATCTCTTTCCCCATCTCCTCCAGCGCCTCCCGCCGCTCCACCCCTTCCAGGCGCTCCTCCATTCGGTGGAGAAACTCTGCGTAGTAATCGCAATGCTTATCGCGCGCCTGCTCCGCCTCATCGGGGATCTGCTGAAGCCTTTCCTCAGCGTACTGCCGGAGGATTTCGTGAATTTCAAGGCGGCCCGAGGGGTCTGTGCGCACGAGGGACTTGTACACCAGGGCGAAAAGCTGGGGCAGAGAGATGTCCGTCACCAACTCGGCGGCCTGTTTACGGAACCCTCCGCGAAAGACGGATAGCTTTCTGAAGACGCGCCTTTCTTCCTCGGAGAGACGACTCCACGAATGTTCAAACACAGCCCGCGTGCTCCGGTGCCGTTCGGGCACGTCCCGCATGGAGGTGGACAGGAAGTCCAGATCGTACTCAATCTGCTCGGCAATCTCCTGGCAGGAGAACATCTGCACCCAGGCAGCAGCGAGCTCGATCCCCAGCGGCATCCCCTCCACCAGTTGACAGATACGTATCACGCCAGGGATGGCCTCGATAGGCAGTGAGAAATCCCCTCGAATCCGGCGGGCGCTTTGTATGAACAACTGCACCGCGTCGTACTCCTCCACATCGTCGGGTACTGCGCCTGCCACCCCATTAGGATACTTCGAGGGTCTGGCCGGGGAACCCTGCCGCAGGGCGCTCACACCACGCGTCGTACGCAGACCTGGGCGACCGAACTCGGGGTACCTCAGACCGCGGACCTCCAGGATCCACTCCCCCTGAACGTTGAGCCGCTCCTGCGAGGTCACCATGATCTTCACGCCTGGGGCTGCGCTCAGGATATCGATCAGCAACTCCATGCTCTCCGACTGGATCAGATGCTCGAAGCTGTCCAACATCAAGAGCACCTCCCGCGTACACAGATAGTCGAGCAACTGGGCTCGGGGGTCCTCCTGATCCTGGAAGGCGAAGTTGAGAGCGCCTGCGATGGTGGAGATGAGCAGATCGATCGAGCGCACAGGGGCCAAGGGCACCAAGTAGACGCCGTGGGAGAACAGGCCGATCTGCCCGGCCGCCGCCTGGAGCGCCAGGCGGGTTTTACCACTGCCCCCAGGGCCGATAAGCGTCAACAGCCGGCAATCCGGATCCTCCAACCGACCGGCAATCTGGGCTAACTCCTCCTCCCGACCGATGAAGGGAGTGAGCTGGCCGGGGAGATTGTGTAGCCGGGCAGCGGCGCTCGTCCGCCACCCGATCTCCCTGCTCAACTCACCGTCACGGATGCGTTCATACAGCGCCGTCGTCTCATCGGCCGGCTCCACGCCCAGATCCTCGGCCAGCGCCTGGCGACACGTCTCGTACTGAGCCAGGGCAGCGCTGCGCTGCCCGCTGAGCGCCAGCGCGCGCATCAGCTTGCGGTGCGCCTCTTCCCGCAGGGGGTCCATCTCTACCTGCCGCCAGGCATAACGGTAAGCCTGCTTGTATTCCCCACGCTGCTCATAGTGGTTTGCCAGGTGAGAGAACGTCTCCAGCGCCTGACGGCGCAGCCACTCTCGCTTCAACAGCGCCCACTCCTCGAAGGGCGCGCTGTCGTCCAGGAAGAACTCGGCTAGGAAGTCCCCTTTATACAGCTCGGCTGCCCTACCCAATCGCTGTGTGCACAGCTCGCACGATTCCAAGCTGTTGTGACTGTGCGCCTGGCAGGCCAAGAGCAGCGTGGTGAACGTCTCCACGTCCAGCCCATGGTCGCTGGCCAAGTTGAACTGGACCGTCTTGCGATCGACCAGCAGGAAGGGGGCGTTGGCATCCCGGTCCCCAAGAGCCTGACGCAGTTGAAAAAGCGCCTGGCGCAGGCTGTTACGGGCCGAATCCTCGGGCCAGTCGGGCCACAGGAGACCAGCCAGGGCCTCCCGTCGATGAGGATGCTCCGCCTCAACCGCCAGGTAGGCCAGGAGCGCCCGCACTTTATCAGTTGCAAAACCAGTGACCGGCTCCCCGCCCAGCATGACCTGAAAGGGACCCAGCAAGGAAAGCGATAAATGAGCCATGGACTCCCCACTACACTTGCCTTCGATTATACAGCCGTCAGCGCGAACGCGCAACCTCTTAACGATAGCCAGCGATTTTCTAACGTTTTTTTGACACTAGAGGCCCATAATATATGCACATATGCCTCAAGAACACTCTGATTACGTGTCATATCTTCTACGTCTGTGGCGCAACGACAACACCCAAGGCTCGGCCTGGCGGGCCTCTCTGGAAAGCCCGTTGAACAGAGAACGCCTGGCGTTCGCCAACCTGAGAGACCTGTTCACCTTCCTGGAGACACAGACCGGCCAAGCTCCCTGGCCGGAACACGCCGGAACCAGGGAAGAGCACTAAGAAAGGGAGAGGGAATGCTAGAACTCAACCTACTCGGCACAGCCCAGGCACGGTATTTCGACCACTCCCTGGAGGGCTTCCCCAACCAGCAACCCTATCTCCTTCTATGCTACCTGCTCCTCAACCGGCAGCGCTCCCACTGCCGCGAGCGACTGGCGGCCGTCTTCTGGAGCGAGTACCCGACCCAAACCTCGCTCAAGTACCTGCGCAACGCCATTTGGAGGGTGCGCAAGACCCTCCAATCGGTTGGCGCCCCGCCCGACGAATACGTGGTGGTCAACAACGGCACAATATCCTTCGGACAGGCGAGCTCCTATTGGCTGGACGTCGAGGCCTTCGAGACGAAGGTATCCCCCTGCCAGGACGTCGCAGGCCAGCATCTGACGACCGAGCAGGCAACGCGACTCGAGGAGGCGGTGGAACTCTACGCCGGCGACCTGTTGGAGGGGGTCTACGAGGACTGGTGCCTGTACGACCGGGAGCGGCTGAGCCTGATGTACCTGAACACGCTCAGCAAGCTGATGACCTACCACGAGTTCAACGCCACCTACGAGCGCGGCCTGGCCTGCGGCGAGCGCATTCTGGCCATCGACGACACGCGCGAAAAGGTCCATCGGCACATGATGCGGCTGTACCTGCTCACGGGCAACCGGTACGCGGCCATGGAGCAGTACAAGCGCTGCGCCCAGATTCTGCGCGAGACCCTGGGCGTCCCCCCCATGGAGGCCACCACTCAGCTCTACCAACAGATCGTGCACAATCAGTTTCACGACGATCGGCCCGCGCATCGCCCCATCCCCCCATCTCTGCCGCTAGAGCCCGAGGAACCCAGACAAGCGCTGGCGCAGTATGCCCTCCGGCGGGTACACAACCTCCAATCGACGATTGAGGAGGCCACTGCCGAGCTAAACCACATCGAACACTTCCTCAGAGAGACGATGCTCCCCCCTCACGGCCCATGACCGATCCTCCCGGCGGCCCAACGAGCCCCGACCACCGGGAAGAACTCCGAAAAGACGCCCAACTCCCCCCAGAAAGACGCTGCAAAGACGCCGCGTAGACGCGATTCCGCTATAATCATTCACAACGAGGTAGCCGCGATTTCCAATCGCGCGAATGGGAATTCGCGCCTACAGGTCTACGTTCAGGGTAGGTTTCCGTTGGCAACCGGCGCTCTGGTGACGGTTGCCCTACGGCGCGATGGGCATGCGCTCGACTTTCCCATTCAGTGGACGAGGAGGTCACGTTGCACGGCGACACCCACTCCTTTGTAGTGCGGATCTGGCACGAGGCCCTGGACGGCGAGGGCAAAATCGCCGCCTGGCGCGGCTCCATAGACCACGTGGGCCACGACGCGCGCTTTCACTTCGACGACCTGGACCAGCTCGCGCGGTTCATTCAGAAACAGGTGGGACTAAACAGCCGACGCTCCCCAGCACCGGCGACCAGCGACGCCAACGCCAGCCCAGAGCGGTCATAAGACCCAAGGGCGCTCAAGGACACCCGCCTTGCCAAATCGCCCCTTGCGCCTAGAATATACATCCAGACCATGCCCTGCGCGAAACTCAGCATCACGCCCTTTGCGGGCGAGGACTACCCCGCCCGGCTCGACGGCGCCACCGACACGCTGTGGGAGCCGCTGTGGCGGTTGGGCACGAAGCTGCGGCCGGTCGAGCGCGCCCTGCTAACCTGCGCGCCGGTACGGCGGCTGCACTTCATCCACCACGGCGGCGGCTCCTGGCTCAGCACGCAGCACGCACACAGCCGTCTACAGCACACGCTGGGCGTTTTCTCGCTGGTGGCACACTTCTGCCCCGAGGACAACCTTCTTCGCACCGCGGCGCTGCTGCATGACGTGGGCCACGCGCCCTTCAGCCATGCCCTGGAGCCGCTGGACGGCGTGGATCACCATCGCTGGACGGCGGAGCACATCCTCTCCCCCCCCATCGCCGGCATCTTGACCCAGCACGAGCTCGACCCGCGGACGGTCCTGGCCCGCATCCGCGGCGAGCCGGCCAACGTGCTGCGCAACAGCGACGACGTCCTGCACGCCGACCACCTCGACTCCTGGGTGCGCAGCGCCCAGGTGGGCGGCATCCTGCCCCTGCCGGCCCCGCAACTGCTGGCCCGGCTGCACCTGCGCCACAGGACCCCCTACCTGGACACAGACATCGAGACGGCCGAGCTGCTGGTCGAGCTCATCGTGGCCGAGGCCCGCTTCCACTGCTCCGCCGCCAACCTGGGTACCAACACCATATTGAAGCACCTGGTGAAAGAGCTGCTCGACGCCGGGGTGCTGACGACTCACGCCCTGGCCGCCATGACAGATGGAGAGGTCGAGCGCGCCCTGTTCGAAACGCCACTCACGGCGGGGGAGGCCCGCCGCCTGTGGTACGAGCCGCAGGCCATCGTCGTGCGCCGCCTGAGGCGACCGAGAGAGAGGGCTGAGAAAGAGGAAGATACACCGCCGGGCGCTCACCAGGTGCAGGTGGACCACCTGTACCTGGCCATGCCCCTGAGCGACGGACGGGTCGTCACCCAGGTCTCGCCCCGGGCCGCTGCCCTGGTAGCCCAGGCGCGGGGGCTGCGCGGGCGGTATGCTGTGTACTGGGCCGCTGGCGCGGCGGAAGAGACGCGGGCCAGAGACTTACACGGAGCCTCCCCCCCTCAGTCCCCCCCGCGAGCGGGGGGGAAGGGCAAGGTGGGCAGCCGCCAGTCTTTCGGCTGAGCCAGTCCTCCCGCGAGCGGGGCGTAGTGCACGCTTCAGTGCGCTTTCACGGCGCTGAAGCGCCTACCACGAACCCAGCCCGTTCGTCGCGCGCTCGAATCGCCAGCCCGGACGTGACGCCGCTAAAGACGTCCGACAGGACCACCTTGTCCGTCCCGAAGACCCGCCCCATCATCTCGACGAAGCAGGGAATCTGGGCCGAGCCCCCCGTCCGCACGGCGGCGTCGATCTGGCCCACCTCCAACCCGGAGCGCTCCAGCGTGTCCAGGAGGCAGGCCTCGATGCGTCGTCGCGCCTCGGCGATGAGGGCCTCGAACTGGGAGCGGGTGATGGGCTGCCACACGTCCAGGGACAGGGGATCCGTCGCGTCCTCCCCGGCCAGCCGGACGAGGGCGAAGCGGGCCGTCGAAAGGGCCACCTTGGCCCGCTCCACCTGGTCGATCAGGCGGATAGCGTGGTTGTTGACCAACAGCGACTCCAGTGCCCGCACACGCGAGGGATGGCTGCCGGTGGCCTGGGCCAGCCGCAGGAAGTGCAGCGTCTCGGGCCGGTTCAGTTCCGCCATGGTCTGCCAGTGGGCCAGCGCGTCGGTGTATTGGCGCGGAAACGGGGCCTCGTCCTGGCCCCACGTGGTGCCGCGCCCGAAGTGCTCCAGCATCAGCCCTTCGATGATGCGCCGATCGAAGGCGTCGCCCGCGATGTCGACCCCGCCGGTGGCGAACACCCGCCGCTGACCCGGCTCGCCCACCCGCATCACGGTGACGTCCAGCGTGCCGCCGCCGAAGTCGAAGACGACCACGTTCTGCGGCCCCGCCACCGTCAGCTCGTAGTGCAGCGCCGCCGCCACCGGCTCCAGCTCGAACGCCACGTCCCGGAACCCGGCCATCTCGGCGGCGCGGCGCAGACGGCGCTCAGCCCGCCGGTCGCCCGCCTCGCCGCCACCGCCGGCGAAGTGGACCGGCCGGCCCAGCACCACCCCATCCACGCTTCTCCCGGTCTGTGCCTCCACCCGCTGGCGCAGCTCCCGCAGATAGAGCGCGATCAGTTCCTCCAGCTCATAGTGGCGGCCGAAGAGCGTCGTCCCCTGGTAGCCGCCGGCCAGCTCGCTCTTGAGGGAATGGAGCAGCCGCCCCGGCGTCAGCTTGTCCACCAGCACGTAGACCTCCCTGACAAAGGTGGGCAGCTCGGCGAACGTCATCTCGATCTCGCCGACGTACTGGCGCACCATCCTGCTGGGACGGCCCACGTTGTGGCCGTAGTAGGCGTCGAGCGCCTCGCGGCCGACGAAGACCTGGTGGTCGCGGGTGAGGTACAGTGTCGAGCGCACCACGGTGGGGTCGTGGCTCGTGGAGTCCAGGGGAAAGACGTGCACCCGCCGGCCGTCGAAGACCGCCGCGCCGGAGTTGGTGGTGCCGAAGTCCAGACCGATGCGCATACGCTCCCTGCCTCTGGGCTGAGCTTTAGCCCTCGCCCCCCGTCATCGCGGCCCCAGGTCGGCGGCCACCCAGGCCACCGCCAACGCCTGGTCGCGCCCCAGGTCACGCACCTGCGTGCCCTTGCCCGCCCGCGTATGCAGCGGCACCTCCTCCGCCGGGACGAAGGCCAGCTGGCCGGCGTAGGTCAGGAAGAGCAGCCGGCCCTGGGGCTCGCCCCGGGGACGGCAGGGGAAGGCCCCCACCACGTCGTAGGCCTGGATCAGCGTCCGGCCCGCGCCGCCGGGGCTCGACCGCGCCTGCAGTTGAGCCGCCTGGCGCCGCATAGCGTAGCCGGCTGCGGTCACGACCAGCACATCGGTCTGCGCATGGGAGGGCAGCGACAGCGCGGCCACGACTTGGTCGTCGGGCTCCAGCTCCAGCCCCACCGCCCCCTGGCCCGGGATGGCCCGGTGGGGGAAACGGACGCCCTTGCCCCAGCGGGTAACCAGCAGCAGGTCGCCCCCGTCGCCGTCCACCAACGCCACCGGCCCGTCGTTGTGCAAGGGGCTCTCGATCGCCGGCTCGCCCTGGGCGACCCTACGCTCGAGGCGGATGTGGAGCAGCTGGCGCACGTACCCCCGCCGGGTGACCAGGGTCCAGAAGCGGGGCGGCTCTCCCACGGCCGCGGCCGCCGTCAGCCGCTCCCCCTCCTCCAGGCCATGGTCCGGATCCTGATCCTGGCCCTCGACGGCGGGCCAATCCACTCCCTCGACCAGGGCAGGCACATCGGGGAGCAGCAGTCGCAACCCGCGCCCCCGGCCGGTGAGGAGCAGCACTTGGTCGCGGGGACGGGCCAGCAGGAGGCAGCGCAGCCCCAGGAGCGCCCGGCGGGAGAGCAGCGGACGGCCCTCCCGGGCCAGCCGCTCCCCCCGCGAGAGCGGCAGGCGCGCGGCCCGCAGCCGGCCCGAGAGTAGAACGAGGGCCGGCTCGGTGGGCGCCTCGTCCTCCAGCAGGCGCTGCAACGCGGCCACCCGCCGGCGCAGGGCGCGCACCCGGGCCCCATCGGCGGGCGCGGAGGCGCCGCGCTGGAGCCGGGCCACCTCGTCACGCAGGCGCTCGTTCTCGGCGTCCACCTCGGCCAGCCGGCCGGCCAGCTCCTCGACGATGCGGGAGGCGGCCTCAGGGTGCTCCTTCACCTCCAGCACCCACCATTGGACGTCGCTCTTGCGGATCATAGGAGGGCCATCTTAATACGAGTCGATGGGTTTGTCAACGCCCGTCAAGGCCTTAACACGGAGGCGCGGAGGGGTCGCGCGGGCGGGGACGTGACCGCATCAAGAGCATCAACGGACCCCGCCCTGGTCAAATGGATGTGCTTCAGTCGCGCACCATCAGCGGAAGGTATATACGCCTGGACACTTGCAACTCGTAGGGACCTCGCACCGTCACGTTACCGGCCTGATCGTATGCCTCCAGCCAGTAAGTGTACGTTCCCGGCTCGTCTTGGGAACGAGGTATGTAATACCAGTTCTCGGCGCTGCCCTCGTCGTTCGCGCTGGACGAAGTGAGCTCGAGGTGATCCATCCAATGCCTTGATTGCAGGCTGATCGTTCCTCGCGTCACCAGCGGCAGGTAGACGCGATGCCAGTCGCCCAGCGTCACTACGTCCCGGTACGAAGCCCCATCTGGCGGGTCCACGCGCACATAGACCCCCTCCATTTCGCCGCCGTCGCTCACCTGACCGATCAGCATCGGCCTCGTTGGTTTGTGCGACATCCGGTTGGCAACCTGGGTGGCGGTCAGCACCGGGGCGACGGTGTCCAGCAGATAAGTCAGGTTGATAGGCGAAGAGACACGATTACCCAAGCTGTCCAGGCCGTACATGGCGAGTGTCTGCGTGACGCTGTCCATCCCGGCGGGGGTGGGCAAACCGTAGGCCCACTCCCCTACTGAGGAGAGCGCGTTGCTCTGCGGCGTCAGGCTGAGGCGGGCGCGATGGTAATCTCCCTGATTGACCAACGGTAACACATCGCAGACACGCAACGTCCACGTGCCGCTGACCGGTTCGCCATTGAAGACGCTCAGGACTGCATCAGGGTGGGTCGCTCGGTCAAAGTAAGGGGCAGTCGGGTCGTCGTCTGCGCTGTTGTGCAATACGCCGGGGGCGGAGTCGTCCAGCCAGACGTCATAATTGGCGTACATGGTGTCGCTGAGCACACTGGCGATGAGGCGCGCACTCGTCCCTAACGGGGAGAAGAGGTCTAACACCAGTTCTTCACGGTTGGAGATACTGGCTGCAAAGCCCACATCCACATCAGCGGCGAAGAAACTGTCGGTGACAGTGAAGGTACGCGTCAGGCACGTCGCGCCGATCGCGACGGGCGTGCCTGGCACGTCGTCGTAGAGACGGGCTGTGTCGGTGGGAGCCTGAGTACTGAGGATGACTGTCGATGGGGCGCAGGTTGTCCCATCCGCCGTGTCGCGGCAGGCCTGGACGTTGCCCTGGCTGTGGCTATCGGTGAACACACCGGTCAGCAGGTAGCCTGCGCGGCCGATGAGTTGCCCGTCCACGGCAGCTTGTGCTTCGCTGTCGAGCGTGACGGTGGGTGGCGTCGAGTCCAGCACCACCGTGCGCCAGGGGGACGTCCACGCGCTCGTGTGTCCGCAGCCGTCGGTGGCCCGGACTCGCAGGTCGAATTCATCCCCATCGTCCCCGCTCGCGACCCACTCGCACGTCCAGCGCCCGTCGTGGGGTGCGGCATCGGGGCAGGTAATAACGGTAGTGGCGCTAAGGGAATCACGCACCTGCAGCTCGATGGTCGACACGCCGGAGGGATCGGATGCGTAGCCCCGCACCTCGACGATCGAGGGCCGGACGGTGGCCCGGGGATCCTCGATGCCGACGCGCTGCGGCGGGGCCAGATCAATCTCGTGATCCACCCACATCCACTCCACCGGTGGCAGCAGCGGGACGACGCCGGGGATGGTCGGCGTCAGCGGGCTGCGGGCGTCGAAAAGCATGGCGTCCAGCGTAGCCCACGACAACAGCCGGCGGCAGGTCTCCTCCGGCAGCCCGTCCACGTTCACGCAGCGATTGTAGCGCCAACTCGTCGCTACGTCGATCTCGCCGGTGAACGTGGTGGTGGTCACCGCGTTGGGCGCGACCGTGCCCACGTCGAGGACGCGATATTCGCTGTAATGCGCCGGAACCTGAGTGCCTCCATCCAGACTGAGGGCGTGGTGGGCAGCGACGAACGCTTGTACGTCCGTGGCGGGAGAGGTCCCTCGGTTGATGACGCGCAGCGTGTAGGTGACGGTGTCGCCGTGGTTCAGCGGCGGATGATTGTGATCTACAAAGGTGAACTGCCGGCTCTGGGGGTCCTCTCCCTGGAACAACCCCCTCCACTGGGCGAACAGATCATCTCTGTTGAGAGAATAGGCCGTGCCGACGGGCGCCGCGACGATCTCCGCGCGCAGGTCGCTGTCCACGTACCTCATCCCGGTCAGCGACTCCAGTGGGTCGTTGGGACAAAGTCCCGATCCCAGACTGATCCAACGATAGGCGCGGCTCAGGACGAAGACGTGCTCGGGCGCAACCGCACCGAGCGGATTGACGGCCCGTGAGCTATCCACCAGGTTGCGGTCGGGCATGGTGGCCCACAGGCGCAGCGCATCCTCTTCGCTGGCTACAGCCAGTAGATTGAGTGAAGCGGCGGTCGGGTCCCCGATTCCCAGCCAACTGAAGGGCAGGTAAAAATCGGTAATCCCGTCGTTCCGCTGATAGGATTCTCCATCCAGCGTCCTGTCCGTAGTCCAGGCACTGCCGTTCCATGACATCAACGTGGCGGTGGCGTCATCCACCCAGAGCAGATAGTCAGCCTGCATGGCCTGGCTGAGCAGCGAGGTGATGAGCTGCGTGTAGCGGACCTCCTCAAACTCGGGCCAGGTGGAGGTGTCCACCGGGGGAAGATTGCCGGGCAGGTAGATGGTGGTGTCGGTCATCGTGGCGGTGTAGGGATTGTAAAGCGTGGTCGCGCCGCCGGGGGTGGTGTCGAAGTAGACGAACAGGTCCCCCTCGTAGTTCCAGTTGGCGCCCTCCCACGCCATGCGCAGGGCGTCCCCGTTCCAGGTGGTGTAGAAGCGCTGCTCCTCGGATAGGGATGCGCCGTCGAATGCGTGGCTCTCGACGCGCCGGTCCACGCCCATCAGCGAGCAGCCCGAGTCCATCCAGCCGTGGTAGGTCGGGGTGCCACCCTGCCCCAGGGCGATGATGTCGGGGGTATAGGGGGAGTCCACGTAGACCGGGCCCTGCGCCTGCTCTCGCCGGTTGCCGTGGTTGTCCACCGGGACGACGTGAGCGTAAACCACCTGCGCTTCGCTGATGACCCGAGTGAAGCTGTAGACAGGCGTGCCAGAGTGGATGGTGTGAGACAGACCGGCGGTGCCGGTCGGCGCGGTCATCCAACCAACATAGTAGCCGCTCACGCCGGCCCCATCGCTGGAGGGCGTCCACGTGGTACGCAGGGTGTGCCCATCGGTGATGACCTGACCAGGCGTGACGGAACGCTCTGCGAAGGGGAAAGCGTCCTCCCGATAGCTCAAGGTGGAGGTCACAGACGCGGGGGGGACCACGTCGAACGTGATCGTCTCAGTGGTCTGCGCCGTGCGGCTGACCAGGTCCACACCTCGCACGCTGACGGTGTAGGTGACGTGGTCCGACGCGCTGTCATCGTGGGTCCAACGGGCGCGCCAGGTGGTGCCGTCGTGGGCGACGCGGACCCAGCCCTCGCCATCCCGATTCGTCTCCACCTGGTCCAGTCCAACGATGTCGGTCACGACGCCGGTGAGGAACACGGGCCACGTCTCGGCGCGGTGGGCGGTGGTGAAGACGGTGGTGGTAAAGGTGGGTGTGCTGGGGGGGAGCGAGTCCACGGTGACGGTGATGGGATGGCGAATGGTTTGCTCCATATTGCCGCCGGGTCGGTGGTCCTCGCGAGCGATGGAGAGGAAGCGGTAGCGGCCGTCGCCGGGCGGGTTTTCGGTGGCCGGGTCGAAGGAATCGGACCACTCACCGGCGATAGCGCCCCCGAGGTTGTGGGTCCGCCAGACTGCGCCGTCCACGGTCACGGTGACAGCCCCCACGCCAAACATCGCCGCGGCCCGGCCCTCCACGTCGAACGGGGCGGTCGTGGTCAGGACGATGCCGTCGGTGGGGGTGAGGACGGCCGAGTCGATCAGCAACAGCGGCTGGATGGTCTCGTGGATGGCGGTCTGGGAATGGCGACCGGCGGCGTCGTAGGCGTGGACGGTGGGCGGCGCGACGAACTGGCCCAAGAGCAGACAATGGGAGTCCATCTGATAGATGTGGGTGGTGTCGCTGAAAGTGTCGCGGTACCAAGGGGAGACCTCGTCGTAGGTGGTGATGCGCCACGTGCTGGGGTCGCAGGGGCAACCGCTCACCTGGGTGATGTCCAGGGTCAGGTCGCGGGCCTGGCAGGACACGTCGCTGTAGGTGATGACCTCGGTCGTGCCCCAACTGACCTCCCCCATGATGTTGTAGAGCACCGAGGCATCCACGTGGGGGTCTTGAGTGTCCACGATCCCCTGCCACACCTGCCAGGTGGACTGCCGGTCGTTCCGGTTGCCCAGCACATCGGTCCCACGCAGGTAGATCTCGTAGAAGCCCTCCATGTCGGCCGGCAAGTTGTAAGTCCAGGTGGAGGTGATGGCGCCGGGCGTCGCCAGGACGGCGTCGTGCCAGGTGATGGTGGGCGGGTCCTCCTCAGACTCGGAGTCCACGAAGGCGATCTCGACCTGCCCCACACCGTAGGCCACGCTGCCCACGTCGGTGATGACGCCGGTGATGAGGCGGGCCGTGTCGGTGAGAGCGGCTGTGTCGGTGAGAGGGAAAGTGAGCGCGGTCTCCGGCGCGGTGTTGTCCAGGTTCACGAGGGGCGCATAGTCAGCCTCCGGCGTCCGGTTGCCGGGCACGTCCTCGGCCCGCAGGCTGAGGGTGTAGACGCCGGTGGGGTTGGCGAGCGCGTTCTCGTCGTTGTCCACGTTGGCCAGGCGATAGTCGATGCTCCAGTTGCCGCCGACGACGGCGGCCGGTTGCCAGCCAAAGCCCGCCGCCGCGTCGCCCTGCCCCTGGAGCAGCACCTCCACCGTATCCGGGTTGGCGTCCGCGACTGTGCCGCTCAGCGGCACAATCCAGTTCTCATCCCCGTCCTGATTGGCCTTTTGCGGCGGGGTGCCGGCGGCCAGTTGAGCGGGGGTGCGGTCGATGTTGACCGTGACGCTGGCGGGGGAGGCTTCCACGTTGCCGCCGGCGTCGATGGCGCGGGCGTGGATGACGTGGTCCCCCTCGCTCAGCCCCGCGGTGTCCCAGGCGTAGGTCCAGGTCTCAACGCCATCGGCCTCCTGCCAGGCACCGCCGTCCACGCTGATCTCAACCTGAGTGACGAAGGTGTTATCGCGGGCCTCACCGCCGATGATCAGCGTGCCGGTGACGTTGAGCCGCTGGCCGTCCGCCAGCGAGGTGATCGTGGTATCGGGATCGGTCCCATCGATGGTCAGGATGTCGCTGGTCTCCTGCTCCGCCCTGCCCAGGAAGGTGGTGGTCTCGCGCACCGCCAGCCGGTTGACGTACAGGTTCCCGTCGCCCTGGGTCGCGCGCGGCAGGGCGCACTCGGTCACCGAGTCGTCCTGGGCCTTGACCTTGTCGTACAGGGTCTCGACCTCGCTGCCGCTGAGGGCGTCGCGCCACATGACCAGTTCGTCCAGCCGTCCGCGGAAGGCGCGGGTGCCGCTCCACAGACCGCGCCCGATCTGGAGCGGCCCGAGGCCCTGATAGTTGGCGGAGGCGGTGTCCTGCGCCACCTGCTGGCCATCGCGGTAGATGGTGCGGGTGTTGGTGTCGGCGTCGTAGGTGCAGGCCCAGTGGTGCCATTCGTCGTCGAAGTAGGGGCCGGCGTTCAAGTCGTTGTTGTAAAAGCCGCAGGTGAAGCGCCCATCGTCGCGGAAGCCGATGTGCAGGCCCTCGTTGTCGCTCCTTTCTCCCTGGCCGATGACGTAATCCGCCCCGGAGTATAGCGGCCGGTTGCGCTTGGCCCAGAAGGCGGCGGTGAAAGACGTGTTCATCAGCGGCACGTTGCTGTTGATGAGGCGCACGCGCACGTCGTCCAGCCCCCAGGACTCGTTGTCCAGGCTCTCCAGATTTGACCCCTCAAACCGGAGCTGGAAGGTGTCGTTGATGTGGTCGAAGGATTTCTCCATGTGATAGACCGCGTCGCGATTGTAGCCCAGCGAATTGCGCGTCGCGCCGGTTCCGCCCGGGTGGGCGGCGGCCCACACCCGGATCGAGTCGCCTTTTAAACTCTCACAAGCCGACCCGTCCTCGGCATATTGCTTGCCGTCGCAGATTCTGGACGAACCGCTGTAGTTGCTGTACCAATACGATTGGGCGACGGTGTCGCTTCCGATCTCCTGTTCCCGCAGATTATAGATGTCCGGGTCAATGTCGGGCTCGTCTGCGGTGAAGTGCCAGGTATGCATAGATCCCCCCCACCAACCTGACCTGCCTTTGAGCGTGACGCCGGAGGGCGTCCACGGTTCGTTGGGATAGAATTGATAGTGGTAGGGTGGGTCAAAGTTGGTGAAGGTGGTGCGGAGCTGCCGCGCGCCGTCCGCGTGCCACGTCCAGTAGTCGGGCCCATGGCCGCCGGCGGTCTCATTCCCATCCCAGGAGTTGATGATGAACAGGTCGAACGTCACCTCGATCCGGTCGTGGGAGGGGAGGTTGGAGAGATCGAGCGTCACGGCGTCGTTGCCGAAGCGGCCCAGGAACGTGCGATTGTCCGTGGAGGTCGTGGACGTGCG